>Ga0160464_100476_pt1 | contig 29075 bp, 22 predicted proteins | sample HID1971I_E11MG_FD_108275 | JGI IMG/M metagenome (GOLD analysis project Ga0160464, IMG submission 108275) | Enriched millipede-associated microbial communities from UW Madison campus, WI, USA - HID1971I_E11 MG | ecosystem: Host-associated > Arthropoda: Insects > Digestive system > Unclassified ... | reverse complement strand
TAATATGGCCTCATCTTTGACATCTTCACTGTACTGTCTTTGTAGTAGTAAATTTTGAATGTGTTCATTCATTTTTGAAATAAATTTATCCCAAAAACTGTAAACCTATATTAGTAGAAGACAATTAATGCTACAGGATTATTTGGCGGGACTGATGAGCTTGTCGGTCCCAGGTGATAAGCTACATGATTGGTCATATTCAAAGTACACTCAGCGTGTTACGCGAGGGATCCCATGCAAAATCAGCATCTATCTTGATCAAATGAAGTCAGATTAATTTTATGAAAACTTATTGATGTTTTAATTTCAAAGTTGGTGATTTAGTAAGCCCCGGATTCCCTATTTTTGTCATCAAGCTATTGTAAATGAAGACAGAAATCCAAAAGTGCCTTGACGGGGAAATTTTCAACACCTCAGATGCTGAAATACAAAAGATCATTCACCGGGCACGTGGCTTAACTAAAGATTATAATACTTTAGTAAGTACTGATAGTATAAGAAAACAAGAACTGTTGACAGAGCTTTTTGGAAGCATAGGCCGGAACGTTAATATTGACACTCCGTTCTATTGTGATTATGGACGGCATATTTCGATAGGCCATAATGTGATTATAAATATCAATTGTACGTTCGTTGATTGCAACAAAATTGAAATTGGTAACAACGTAATGATTGCCTCCAATGTTCAGATTTATACAGCTACACATCGTGTAGAGACTTATGAAAGGCTGGTTGAAGACTGGAAGGAAACAGATGAAGTCCCTTATTTCCGCACCTATGCACTTCCTGTCAAAATAGAGGATAATGTCTGGATCGGTGGTGGCGTGATCATTTTACCTGGAGTAACGATTGGCAAGAACTCTGTTATAGGAGCCGGAAGTGTAGTTACTCGTTCCATTCCTGAAAACACTGTGGCATTTGGCAATCCCTGCAAGGTAATTAGAAATAACAGCCCTAAATCTGACTAGACCAATAATAGAAATGAATAAAATTAAAGCCGTAATATTTGATCTTGATGGTACATTAGGTAATACTTTACCACTATGCATCTCTGCATTTAGAAGGTCTATCGAACCACTGATCAATCAAACCCTTTCAGACGAGGAAATTATCGCAACTTTTGGTCCGTCCGAAGAAGGAACTATTATGGCACTGGTACCCGAACACTATGAAAAGGGTATTTCCAGTTATTTAGAATTTTACAAGCAGCTACATCCCATGTGCCCTATTCCGTTTGCCGGAATTGAAGAGCTCTTAATTGCTTTGAAAAATAAATCAGTAAGGATTGCGATGGTAACTGGTAAAGGAAAGCACAGCACCGAGATATCATTAGAACAATTTGGCATTGCTCAGTATTTTGAAGCAATCGAAACTGGAATTGCTTCTGGGCCACGAAAAGTAGAGGGTATTCAAAATATTTTAGATCATTTCAAGGATATACATAAAGATGAAGTGATATACGTCGGTGATGCACCGAGCGATATCACGGCAAGTAAGAAAGCGGGCGTTGCAGTAGTTGCAGCAGCATGGGCTGAAACAGCAGAGCCTCAAAACTTAAGAAAATTACTTCCAGATATGTTATTTGTTGATATCAAAGATTTTAGTGATTGGTTAATGTCAAGGATATGATGCCTGGCCATTTTAGAAATGTCGCCTTTTCGGCATAAGTTTCAGTAAACACAATACATAAGTCCTAAATTCTCTTATCTACCGCCAATTCCTCAAAACTACTTAGCTGTTTGAATTATCAGACTATCATTAAACGGTGGAATAATGATAATGCCGCCCTACACTTAAACCTTCGTTTTTGTGTAATATATAATTCCTGTTAATTGAGATTTATGGACACATCCAAAAACAAAAAAGCCTTTAGAAATCATCTAAAGGCTTTGTGAAAGTTTTCGAAAATCTTTCCCATATGGGAAATTTTGTTTGTGCTCGACGACATATTCCGGTCGAATCAATTCTTAGAGGATTGGAAGGTAGTTGCAGACATGAAAAAGTATATTGACGACATGAGAAATACGCGTTTAGAGTTTCCTCCGCGGTGATTTTAGGAGTTGTAACTACGGTGAAAATCGTCATCCCCTTCTCTAAACCTGTCAGTATGGAAGCAGGTTCAGCTACCAAATTCTTCCTTCGATTAAAAAGTAACGGATGTTGTCGCTAACAACCAATTCTAACACTATGCGTTTGTTATGAAAATATTCCTATATTTATGTAGCATTAACGCTTAACCAAATATTTTCCGTGAACAGATTCTATATTATGATATTCTGCCTTACCCTGATATTAGGCAAGACATATGCTCAATCAGAAACCTATCAAATCGAGGTATTGAGTAAGCCAGAGAAATTACTGCCAACGGTTTCCAGCAATATGTTATTTCAAAACATTGATAAAAACTTCGTTAAGCTATCGGTTGCAGACAACTTAGTGGACTTGGGTGCACACCCGGTCATTGGAGGTTATTTGAAAGCCTATCAGAACCACTACCCAGTAACCATCAGCCCAGATATTGCCTGGTTATTGATCTGTCAGGGGTTCGCCAATCATGTGAATAATAATCCAGAAAAGATTAGATCGAAGATTGTAAGCTTTGAAGAAAAAAAAACTTTGACTGTGCAACGGGATATAAAAGGCCCCGAAAGTCTAGCCAATTTCAAATGGGAAACGCTGTTCCCAGAATTTGCAGAGCAGATTGCGGGCTTTACAGGAAAAGAATTGATCGATAACCTGTCGGCTGATTTTACAACTACAACGCCAACTGTGCGGGTGGCGAGTCAAATTACGATCATGGAGTCTATGAAAGAGTTTTTCAACTATAAGGTCGCACTCCTAGGCTGTGGCATTCCGGAGGTAACAGTTGAAGGAAGTGTTAAAGATTGGGAAAAGATTCTCAGCCGCCTGGACTACCTCTCTACATATGACCTGGAATGGTGGACATCGGAACTGAAACCAGTTATTCAGAAGATCATTGATACAAAGAATGGAAAGCTTGATAAGCAATTTTGGATGAATATGGTCAAATACCATAAGGTCGGCTTGTATGGCTCATATGATGGCATTAATGGTTGGCTATTGAAATTTTACCCCTATCTGCAAAGCAACACTCCACCAGCAACGGAAAAGAAGGTGGTTGCGAGCGACGGACCCGCAGGTTCTATAGTGGTTGCTGCAGGATATAAGTCTAACAAAACCAGAACTTTGTATTTACGACAGTCGGAGTTTAAAGAAATCAAAACCGTCAATGATCTACCTAAAGAATTGGCTAACGTGCCCTTTGTGCTCGAGATAAAGGATAAATATGGAGTCCTCAAACAAACCTTAAATATGGAATTCTGGGCCGGCTTTATGGGCGTCAAACAAGATAAGCAATCGTTCAATGTAAAGCCCGAAATTGGCTGGGCGATTAATCGTAAAATGGAAAACTGATCAGCTTAATTCTGCTCATCCGAAAAGTTGCCGAAATAAAAAAACAACTAAATGCAAAAAGCCTTAGATTTCTCTAAGGCTTTTTCTGTGCACTTGTAGGGATTCGAACCCCAAACCTTCTCATCCGTAGTGAGATGCTCTATCCAATTGAGCTACAAATGCATGTTTATATAAACATTCCCGTTTTGTTAACGGATTGCAAAAGTAATGTTTGTAAGTGAATTTCACAATTATTTTTTTTAATACCTCAGGGTATTGCAATAAAAAAAGTCCTGTTAGGCTCCTCTATATCTTTTATTCACAACAAAATCAGCTATTTGCCTGCAACACGGGTGCGACATAAAAAGTTCAAGTCGAACTAAGAATTTTGTTTTAATTGCTGGTCTACAATGGCCAAACCCTCTTCAAAGCTATGCGGCTGGTAGCCGAGCTCTGAGATCGTTTTATCCAGTATAAAACCAGTACGTACAGGTCGCTTCGCTGTTTGATTCAAGGTTTCTGCACTGATCTCGTTGATCAGGCTTTTATCTAAGTTCCAGTAATCAGCTACCCGCTCTACCAGTTCTGAAATGCTCATCATATCTTTTCCGGAGGCATTGTATACACCCTGGGCATCCTTTTCTATGGCCAGCACACAGCAATCGGCCAGATCTTCGGCGAGGGTAGGCATACGCCACTGATCATTGACCACATTGATCGGGTTTCCTTTTTCCAATGCCCCTTTCGCCCACAACACAATATTGCTGCGGCTCATATCGGCCACAATGCCATACACAATAATGGTGCGGAGTATGGCCCATTTGGCCCTGGAGTTTTTAATGACTTCCTCGGCCTGAAGTTTAGTAATGCCATAATAACTTAATGGATTGGGCGCAGCGAGTTCATCATAAGGGCCGTTGGCACCGTCGAAAATAAAATCTGTAGAAAGGTGTACCAACTGAATGTTGTGCGCTTCACAGAGCTGAACCAGGGTTTCTACCGCAGTAACATTGAGCTGATGCGCCAGGTCCTTCTGATCTTCACAAGTATCCACATTGGTCATGGCTGCTGTATGGATAATGGCATCCGGCTTGTACTGCTCAATCACTGATCTCACATTTTCCGGATCAAGGATATCCATCTCGGCATAGGTATATCCCTCCTTTAGCGGATAACGGTTGGGGCCTTTGGAAGTGGCGACCAGGTTGAAGTGTTTATTCTGAATATTCTGTTGTGTAATTTTCTGCCCCAAGAGCCCATTACTACCGGTAACTAATATGGTTTTCATCTATTTTTAAAGGATTATCAGGAGTGTAAACTTATCGATAAAATATCTGTTGAAAAACTTTTTATTTATATATACAATTTATGTGATAAAGTCTTAACTTTGCAGACCAAATTGCAGGCTCTTAAAACAGCCTTTAACAATTTGATATTTATAATTTTACCCAAAACAATATATGCCTAACATTGGAAAAATAGCGCAGATTATAGGACCGGTAGTTGACGTGAGTTTTGCTGACGATGCTCATTTACCTCAGATTTTCTCTGCTTTAGAGATTACAAAAGAAAACGGTCAAAAGATCGTTTTAGAAGTTCAACAACACCTTGGTGAAGATCGCGTACGTGCTATCGCGATGGACTCAACTGACGGTTTGGTTCGCGGTATGAAAGCACTGGATACCGGTTCTCCTATTAAAATGCCGGTTGGCGACCAGATCAAAGGTCGTTTATTCAATGTGGTTGGTGAAGCGATCGATGGTATCAACACCGTTGATACTGCCGGCGGCAGACCTATCCACAATGCTCCTCCGAGATTTGATGAGTTGTCTACGGAAACTGAAGTACTTTTTACAGGTATTAAAGTAATCGACTTATTGGAGCCTTATGCAAAAGGCGGTAAGATCGGTTTGTTCGGTGGTGCGGGTGTAGGTAAAACGGTTTTGATCATGGAATTGGTAAACAACATCGCGAAAGCATATGCTGGTTTATCTGTTTTCGCCGGTGTGGGTGAGCGTACACGTGAAGGTAATGACCTTTTGCGTGAGTTTATCGAATCTGGTGTAATCAACTATGGTGAAGATTTCCTTCATTCTATGGAAAAAGGCGGATGGGATTTGAGTAAAGTTGACACTGAAAAATTAAAAGAATCTAAAGCAACATTGGTATTTGGTCAGATGAACGAGCCTCCTGGTGCACGTGCACGTGTGGCTTTGTCCGGATTAACTGTTGCTGAATATTTCCGTGATGGTGATGGCGAAGGCGCTGGAAAAGACATCCTTTTCTTCGTTGACAACATCTTCCGTTTCACTCAGGCAGGTTCTGAGGTATCGGCCCTATTGGGACGTATGCCTTCAGCAGTAGGTTACCAACCAACATTGGCAACTGAGATGGGTCTGATGCAGGAGCGTATTACTTCAACAAAACGCGGATCAATTACATCTGTACAGGCGGTATATGTACCTGCGGATGATTTAACTGACCCGGCTCCGGCGACTACTTTTGCCCACTTGGATGCAACGACTGTATTATCCCGTAAAATTGCTGAGCTAGGTATCTACCCTGCGGTGGATCCATTGGATTCTACTTCAAGGATCCTTTCTCCTTCAGTTTTGGGTGATGAGCACTATAACACTGCACAAAGAGTTAAAGAAACTTTACAACGTTACAAAGAACTTCAGGACATCATCGCCATCTTAGGTATGGATGAGCTTTCTGAGGAAGATAAACTGGTTGTATCACGCGCCCGTCGTGTTCAGCGTTTCTTATCTCAGCCTTTCCACGTTGCTGAGCAATTTACAGGCTTAAAAGGTGTATTGGTAGACATCAAAGATACCATCAAAGGATTCAACATGATCATGGATGGTGAAGTAGATGAATATCCTGAAGCTGCATTTAACCTGGTAGGTAGCATTGAAGATGCAATCGAAAAAGGCAAGAAGATTTTAGCTGAAGCAGGATAGTATATAGTAGTTAGATATTAGTATTTAGACGAATTGCTTGTCTGCTATTATTCATATGATCTAAATACTAACTACTAATTACCAGCTACCATTTACTAAATACGACAAACATGACATTAGAAATATTAACCCCAGATAAGAAAGTTTTTGAAGGTGAAGTAACTGCAGTTACTGTACCGGGCACAATGGGTTCCTTTCAGATTTTGAGAGACCATGCCCCTATTATTTCAACTTTAGAAGACGGACCGGTAATTATTAAAGGTGCTGCAGGCGAAGAAACCTTTATTATTAAAGGTGGTGTGGTTGAGGTGCTCAAAAACAAAATTATTGTTTTGGCCGAAGGGGTTGCGTAATATTAATTAACAATATTTTTAAGCCCCTTGATTTTTTCAAGGGGCTTTTTTTATGACACTTCGCCTTGACTAGTTGTTTAGAAGGAAGCTATCCGTCATCTCGACGACAGGAGAGATCTCTTGAAAGTACATGGTCAGGAGATTCCTCCTCTCGTCGGAATGACGGTAAGGAGTAGCTAATTAAAACAAGCTTAAAATTTCAACTTTTACAAGGCTTCAGGCAATTTTAGGAAGAAAACAGAGCGAATACAATGCAAGCATAACAATAAGACCGAATACCGAAATCATATTTGGTATACAGCTATAAAATTTAAATACATGTTATGTCGGTATTTTAAGAACATAATTCTTAAAATACTAGAAATAGAAGAATAATATTTTTTTTCAAATATTTTCACTTAGGTATTGATACTTTAAACAGCAAGCCCTAAATTGGATTTAAATAAAACAAGATACTTTAAACCTAAATCACCGATCAAAATATAATAAAATGTACAATATCAACAGCGTATTATTTATCGTCATTATCAATGTAATCCTTCTGCTCTTAAATCAGAAGAAGACGGCGCTGTAAAAAATATTGAGATTTAAAAACAAGCAAGCGCCCCCCAAAAGTGGCGCTTTTTTAATACTAAAGTAAAATAAACAAATACCTAAAAACATAGCAAAACCAGATGCAATACTTTGATTCAAATACAGTGATCTACGTGGACGGCCAGTTTAAAAAGGCTGCGGACACCACTGCGGATATCTACGGACAATCCTTGCATTATGGTTATGCTGTTTTTGACGGGATACGCTCTTACAATACACACAACGGAACCCGGATTTTCAAAGCCAGGCAGCATTACGAACGCCTGAAAAAGTCGGCAGAACTGATCCATATCCCCTTCAACTGGGATATTGATGACTTGATCAGGCAAACTTACCGTTTGCTGGAGTTAAACAATCTGAAAGATGCATATATACGTCCGCTGATCTATTGCGAGCCGAATATGAAACTTTCTGCGGCTACAGGTTCCTCTATCATGATCTGTGCCTGGGAATGGGCAGCCTATCTCGGCATAAAGCCGCTAAAAGTTTGTATATCAAGCTATCAGCGGCCTAATCCAAAGTCGGTACCGATGGAAGCAAAGGCAAGCGGCAACTATGTGAACTCTATCCTGGCCAGTACCGAAGCAAAACAAAAAGGTTTTGACGAGGCGCTCCTTCTGGACATGAACAATCATCTGGCTGAGGCCCCCGGAGCAAACTTGTTTATGGAAAAAAACGGTAAATTATTTACTCCAGCCAAAGGCAATATATTGCCAGGAATAACCCGTGCGACGATCATCGATCTGTGCAGGATATTGGATATAGAATTGATAGAAAAGAACCTGACCGAACAAGACCTAAAACAGGCAGATAGCGCTTTCTTTTGCGGAACCGCTACAGAGATCGCCAGTATAGGCTCGGTAGACGACTATAAATTCCCACTAAAATGGTCTGATAGCCTGGGCTCGGTATTGCAACGCACCTACAAATCCCTGGTATTGGAAAAACAAAACTACGAGGTCATAATTTAGAAATCAGTATTAGTATTTAGTATTTAGTATTTAGATAGAACAACCAAAAATAAGAAACACGCTTAATATGTCACAAACACCAGAAATAAACAGATACAGCAAAACTTTCACCCAGGACCCTACGCAGCCTGCCGCACAGGCGATGTTGTACGGAATTGGTTTGACCAAGGAAGATATGGACAAAGCCCAGGTGGGTATTGCCAGCATGGGATATGATGGAAACACCTGCAACATGCACTTGAATGACCTGGCTAAAATCGTGAAAGACAGTGTCTGGAAAAATGATATGGTGGGTTTGACATTTGGTACGATCGGTGTAAGCGACGGGATGTCTAACGGTACAGACGGTATGCGTTATTCTTTGGTGTCCAGGGATGTGATTGCAGATTCTATTGAGACTATTTGCGGCGGACAATACTATGATGGTTTGATTACCGTACCTGGTTGCGACAAGAATATGCCGGGCTCAGTGATGGCCATGGGCAGACTGAACCGTCCGGCGATTATGGTATACGGCGGAAGTATCCATTCAGGAAACTATAAAGGTCAGGCATTGAATATCGTTTCTGCATTTGAAGCTTTGGGACAAAAACTGGCGGGCAACTTAGAAGAAGAAGATTTCCAGGGTGTAATCAAGAACGCTTGTCCGGGTGCAGGTGCCTGCGGAGGAATGTATACTGCAAACACGATGGCTTCGGCGATTGAGGCCTTAGGAATGAGTCTGCCTTACAGCTCTTCATATCCTGCAACCAGTGAAGAAAAAAGACAAGAGTGTATCGACGCAGGAAAGTACATACGCATTCTGCTGGAAAAAAACATATTGCCTTCTGATATTATGACCGAGCAGGCATTTCGCAATGCAATTGTGATCGTGATGGTATTGGGCGGATCTACCAATGCGGTATTGCACCTGATTGCAGTAGCCAAGTCGGTAGGCATAAATCTTACACTGAAAGACTTTCAAAATATCAGTGACAGCACTCCTGTACTGGGTGATCTGAAACCGAGCGGAACATATCTGATGGAAGATTTGCATGAAATAGGTGGCGTACCTGCGGTAATGAAATATTTATTAAAAGTAGGTTTGATTGATGGCAGTTGCTTAACAGTAACCGGAAAAACCATTGCTGAGAACGTAGCAGATGCGGCTGATCTTGATTTTGAAACACAAAAGATCATCTTCCCTGTAGAAAACCCGATCAAAGAAACAGGCCACTTACAGATGTTGTACGGCAACCTGGCGACTAAAGGTGCTGTAGCTAAGATCAGTGGTAAAGAAGGCGAGAAATTTGTTGGTCCGGCCCGTGTATTTGACGGAGAGAAATCTTTGATGGCAGGTATCCAGAGCGGGAGAGTGAAAAGCGGAGATGTGGTGGTCATCAGACAAGTTGGCCCTAAAGGTGCGCCGGGTATGCCGGAGATGCTGAAACCGACTTCATTGATTATCGGTGCAGGACTAGGAAAATCTGTGGCCCTGATCACAGACGGACGTTTCTCAGGAGGTACGCATGGTTTTGTGGTGGGTCACATCACCCCTGAGGCATGGGACGGTGGAAATATTGCCCTGGTTCATGATGATGACATCATCACGATCGACGCGGTCAACAACTCTATCGATGTGCATCTGACTGAGGAGCAACTGGCTACACGCCGCGCGGTCTGGACACAATTGCCACCACCCGTCAAAAGCGGGGTCCTTTATAAATACCTGAAACAGGTAAGCAACGCCAGCGAAGGCTGCGTAACCGACGCATACACTCATTAAAAAACCTTAAAAATTTTACCCCATTAATAATAAGACCATGGATACAGCACAAGAGGAAGCAACAACCCTGACAGAACCTAAAAAAACAGTAACTGTTTCGGGCTCTGTAGCTCTATTGGAAGGACTAATAGCCGAGGGTACCGATACCATTTTTGGATATCCGGGCGGCGCCATCATGCCTATATATGATGCACTATACGATTATAAAGAAAAATTAAAACATATTCTGGTACGCCATGAGCAAGGTGGCACACATGCCGGACAAGGCTATGCACGTACTTCAGGGAAAGTCGGTGTGGTATTTGCAACCAGCGGCCCCGGCGCAACCAACCTGGTAACCGGCCTGGCCGACGCACAGATCGACAGCACACCTTTGGTTTGCATCACTGGGCAGGTATTTGCCCACCTTTTGGGTACCGATGCTTTCCAGGAAACGGATGTGATCAACATCACTACGCCGGTAACCAAATGGAACTACCAGGTGACCGACGCTACTGAAATCCCGGCTGTATTGGCCAAAGCCTTTTACATCGCGCGGAGCGGCAGACCAGGTCCGGTACTGATCGACATTACTAAGAATGCACAACTGCAGTTGTTTGAATATGAAGGTTACACCCCTTGTAAGCATATCCGCAGTTACCGTCCTAAACCCCTGGTTAGGAATGAATATATAGAGCAGGCCGCTGCATTGATCAACTCGGCTAAAAAACCTTTCGTACTTTTTGGACAAGGTGTATTGTTGGGTAGCGCAGAGCAGGAATTTAAAGCTTTTGTAGAAAAAAGTGGCATCCCTTCTGCCTGGACGATCCTTGGCGCAGGCGCCATTCCTACAGATCACCCGTTGAACGTAGGTATGCTGGGTATGCACGGTAACTATGGCCCCAACGTACAAACCAATTCTTGTGACGTACTGATCGCGATCGGTATGCGCTTTGATGACCGGGTAACCGGCCGTTTGGACAAATATGCCAAACAGGCTAAAGTAGTTCACCTGGACATTGACCCTGCAGAGATCGACAAGAATGTAAAAGCGGATGTACCGGTTTGGGGCGATTGCAAAGAAACCCTGCCTCTATTGACTGCTTTGATCGAAGAGAAGCAACATACAGAATGGTTGGCTGAATTCAGGGCTTTTGACAAAACAGAGCAGGAAACAGTCATTGAAACAGAATTAAACCCGGGTAGTGGTGAACTGACAATGGGCGAGGTAATCAACCAGTTGAATATCCTGACCAAAGGAGAGGCTGTTATTGTAACGGATGTAGGCCAGCACCAGATGGTGGCCTGCCGCTATGCGCAATTCAACAAAACAAGGAGCAATATCACCAGCGGTGGTTTGGGTACCATGGGCTTTGGTTTGCCGGCAGCAATCGGTGCTAAATTTGGTGCGCCGGAGCGGACGGTTGTCGCCATTATTGGTGACGGCGGTTTCCAGATGACCTTGCAGGAACTGGGTACCATTATGCAGTTTGGCGTAGACGTGAAGATCCTGATCCTGAACAACAGGTTCCTTGGGATGGTTCGCCAGTGGCAGCAATTGTTTCACGACAAGCGTTATTCTTTCGTGGACATCACCAGTCCTGATTTCGTAAAACTGGCGGATTCGTATTACATCGCAGGGAAAAGAGTAGACGAGCGCGCTGACCTTGCAGGTGCATTGGAAGAAATGCTCAATCACAAAGGATCGTATCTTTTGGAAGTGATGGTCTCTAAAGAGAATAATGTATTCCCAATGGTACCACAAGGGATGAGTGTAAGCGAAATCAGACTTAAATAATTACAGATCATGAGCAATCTACAAGATATAGAAACACCCGGCAAACAAGAATTTACGATCACCGTATACACGGAAAACAGGATCGGCATATTGAACCGTATTGCCATTATTTTTTCCAGAAGGAAAATCAATATTGAGAGTTTAAATACTTCCCCTTCAGAAATTGAGCACATTCACCGCTTCAATATCCTGATCCATGAAACAGAGGAAGTGGTGCGTAAGCTGTCTAAACAAATAGAAAAACAGGTAGAAGTACTTAAAGTATATTACAATACAAATGAAGACATCATCTGGCAGGAAATGGCGCTGTATAAAGTGCCTACTGATGTGGTGACTGAAAAAGTATTCGTAGAACGCCTGTTGCGCGAACACGGAGCGAGAGTTGTTGTGATCCGCAAGGATTATACAGTTTTTGAAACTACGGGTCACCGTGAAGAAACGGATAAGCTGATCAAGGTATTGCAACCTTACGGACTGATCGAGTTTGTCCGCAGTGCCAGGGTAGCGATCATCAAAGACAGCGATGGTTTCAACAGAAAACTCAGAGAGTTTGAGCGCCTGGAGCCAGGAGAAGATGTGATTGAGAATGAATTTCTTGATCAGCAGGATAAAGTATTCACCATGTAGAGAGAATTAGTATTTAGTAATCAGTATTTAGACGAATTGCCTATCAACATCGTGTTAAAATGCCAACTCAATAAGTATTAATTACTAAATACTAAATTCATTATACATCCTTTCTAAATACTAATTACTAAATACTAAGTACTAAAAAATAAAAAAAGATGTCAAACTATTTCAACACATTACCTCTTAGAGAAAAATTAAACCAATTGGGCGTTTGCGATTTCATGGACAGTTCTGAGTTCCTTGACAATGTCAATGCATTAAAAGGTAAAAAACTGGTTATCGTGGGTTGCGGTGCACAAGGACTAAACCAAGGTTTAAATTTAAGAGATAGTGGTTTAGATATTTCTTACGCTTTGCGTAAAGAAGCTATTGAAGGTAAAAGAGATTCCTGGAAAAATGCTACAGACAACAACTTTACTGTAGGCACCTATGAGGAATTGATCCCCTCGGCAGATGTAGTGATCAACCTTACCCCGGATAAACAACATACTTCGGTAGTGAATGCCGTTATGCCATTGATGAAACAAGGTGCGACTTTATTGTACTCACACGGTTTCAACATCGTAGAAGAAGGCATGCAGATCCGTAAGGACATCACTGTGATCATGGTGGCACCAAAATGCCCTGGAAGTGAAGTTAGAGCAGAATACGTGAGAGGATTCGGTGTACCTACATTGATCGCTGTCCACCCGGAAAATGATCCTGAAGGAAAGGGTTTGGCACAGGCAAAAGCATATTGTGTCGGAACAGGTGGCCACAGGGCTGGTGTATTGAAATCATCTTTCGTAGCTGAAGTAAAATCAGATTTGATGGGTGAGCAAACGATCCTTTGCGGATTGCTGCAAACAGGCTCTATCCTTTCTTTCGACAAAATGATCGAAAAAGGAATCGATGCCGGTTATGCTTCTAAATTGGTTCAGTATGGTGTGGAAGTGATCACTGAAGCCTTGAAGCAAGGTGGTATCACTGCAATGATGGACAGGTTGAGCAACGTAGCGAAGATCAAAGCTTTTGAAGTATCAGAAGAATTGAAAACGATCATGCGTCCATTGTTCCAAAAACATCAGGATGACATCATGAGTGGTGAATTTAGCCGCATTATGATGGAAGACTGGGCGAATGGCGATAAAAACCTTTTGGCATGGCGCGCAGAGACAGGTGAAACTGCTTTTGAAAAAACGCCTGCAGGTGATGTAAAAATTGGCGAGCAGGAATATTTCGATAACTATACTTTAATGGTTGCATTTGTGAGAGCAGGTGTGGAACTGGCTTTTGAAACAATGGTTCAGGCAGGTATCAAACCAGAGTCTGCATACTATGAGTCCCTGCACGAAACTCCGCTTATCGCGAATACCATTGCCCGTAAGAAACTGTTTGAAATGAACCGTGTGATCTCTGATACTGCTGAATATGGCTGTTATCTGTTTGATCAAGCTTGTAAGCCTTTATTGGCTGATTTTATGACCAATGTAGATACAGATCTAGTCGGTAAAAACTTCAACGAAGGCAAAGACGGTTCTGTAGACAACAGGGCATTGATCGAAGTCAATGAGGCGATCCGTTCACACGAAGTGGAAGTGATCGGTGCTGAACTTAGAAAAGCAATGACCGCGATGAAAGCGATCAAAACTGCATAAACATTTATCCGTCATCCCGGGGAAGCGAAACAACGATCTCTCAGCTAAACAAGAGATCTCTCCTATCGTCGGGATGACGGAATTTTAAAAACCTAAATTATACAACACCATATTAAAGAAGAATGTCTGACCCTGTCGTCCATATCAGCAACCTAAACCTAAGGTACCGCAATAAGCCGGCATTGAAGGATTTGAACTGGGATATATATCCCGGAGAAAACTGGTTGTTGTGCGGAACGAGTGGAAGCGGCAAGACTTCATTGGCCAAAGCGATTGCCGGTTTGGTCAAAGTGATCGGCCGTATAGACATTCAGTTTGACCAGGAGAACCCCGCTCCTGCCCAGATCTACTATGTAGCCAACTGGTTCCAGTTCAAAGACCTGGAAGGCCAGTCTAATTTCTATTACCAGCAACGGTACAACAAACAGGCAGTAGAAACCACGGCAACAGTAAAGGCTGAATTGAGAAGTTTTGGTGATAAACACGGACTTTCATTTCCTCATGTGCAACCTATATTGGAAGCATTGGGATTTGCGGCTCTCATAGACGCGACTTTAATCCAATTGTCGAGCGGGGAGCACAAGAAACTGCAATTGGTCAAAGCGATCTGGCTACGGCCTCAATTGCTGATCTTAGACCTTCCTTATAACGGACTGGATGCACTTTCCAGGCAAAATCTAAACAGCTTACTGGAAGAACTCACCGAGACCCAAACGCAATTGATCCTGATCAGTAATGAAGCTGACCTGCCTTCCTGCATCAACCGCTTTGCGAAGATTGAAGAAGGGCAATTGGTAGAGATCTCCCCTGCTGAGCGCAGAGAAGATATACTGGAGATCAGCGACAGAGCTGTTCCTGCATTTTTACAGGAAAGCCGGACGCCTGCTGCTGCAGCGGTCATCAGGATGATTGATGTCAATGTGAGCTATGGCGAGAAGCAGGTATTAAAAAACATCAACTGGACAGTGAATGCCGGAGAAAAATGGGTATTGCAGGGCCACAATGGTTCAGGCAAATCCACTTTATTGAGCTTGATCTGCGGAGACCATCCTCAGGCTTATGCCAATAATTTTCACTTGTTTGGTCATAAGAGAGGTTCGGGAGAAAGCATCTGGGAGATCAAAGAGCGCATCGGCCTCATATCGCCCGAGCTGCATTGGTATTTCGATCCCTCGGCAACGGTATGGCAAAGTATCGTTTCCGGATTTTATGACAGTTCGGGATTATTTTGTGATCCGGGATATACCAAAAAGGCACAGGCAGATGAACTGATCCATTATTTTGGGTTGGATGAGTTCAAGAATACGCTCATGACCGAACTTCCCCTGGGCAAACAGCGACTGGCCTTGCTGGCCAGAACGATTATTAAAAATCCGGAACTGCTGATTCTGGATGAGCCTTGTCAGGGGCTGGACCTACAGCAGACGCAGCATTTCAATAGCCTGGTCGACCAATTGTGTGCACATGGCACAACGTTGATCTATGTTGGCCATTTTGAATCACAGCTGCCTGCCTGTATAGAGAAAAGAATTTTATTAGAAAACGGAGCAGTAAAATCCGTTGAAGACATATTAGAAACAGTTGACAGCGCTTACGGCATTGACAACTTTGAAGCAATAACTAAACACTAAGAATTATGTTACACGATCCGAATAGAGTTTATGTGTTTGACACCACGTTACGTGATGGGGAACAAGTGCCGGGCTGTCAGTTGACAACCCCGGAAAAGATAGAGATTGCTAAGGAATTAGAAGCGCTGGGCGTAGATATTATCGAGGCAGGTTTCCCTATTTCGAGTCCTGGTGATTTCCAAAGTGTGGTAGAACTTTCCAAGGCCGTATCTGAGCCTATAATCTGTGCACTTACCCGTGCCAACAAAGGAGATATTGATTCTGCAGTTGCGGCACTTCAATATGCCAAACGTCCGCGTATCCATACCGGGATCGGCTCGTCGGATATGCACATTAAGCATAAATTCAACAGTACCCGGGAAGATATTCTGGCCAGGGCTGTAGAAGCGGTTAAATATGCCAAAAAATCAGTAGAGGATATTGAATTCTATGCTGAGGATGCTGGCCGTGCCGACATCCACTTCCTGGCACAAATGGTCGAAGCAGTGATCGCAGCAGGAGCAACGGTGGTGAATATACCCGATACCAATGGCTATTGCCTGCCGGACCAGTATGGCAGCAAGATCAAGTTTTTGAAGGATAATGTTAAGAATATCGACCAGGCCATCATCTCTGTGCATTGCCACAATGATTTGGGTCTGGCTACTGCCAACTCAGTTGCCGGTTTGCAAAATGGTGCCCGCCAGATTGAAGGCACGATCAACGGTATCGGCGAACGCGCGGGCAATACCTCTATCGAAGAGGTCGTCATGATCCTGAAAACACACCAGGTATTGGGTTTGCATACAAACATCAACACGAAAAATTTCTATGAACTGAGCCGCATGGTCAGCTCTCAGATGCGCATGCCAGTACAGCCCAACAAAGCAATTGTAGGCAGCAATGCCTTTGCGCATAGCTCAGGTATTCATCAGGACGGCTTCCTGAAGAACCGCGAGAATTATGAGATCATCCGTCCGGAAGATGTAGGTTTCCCGGATGCGAGCATTGTATTGACCGCCCGTAGTGGAAGACATGCTTTGAAATTCCACCTGGAACGTTTAGGCTTCAACCTGAGCAAAGAGGAACTGGCTGAAGTATACCACCGTTTCCTGACAGTAGCAGATAGCAAATTAGATATTAATGACGAAGATCTCTTAGCAATGATGAGTGGCGCGTTGGTAAAGAACTTATAATAAAAAAGAAGAAAATGAGCAAGACATTATTTGATAAGGTGTGGGACACTCACGTAGTACGTAAGATTGAAGGTGGCCCGGATGTGCTTTTTATTGATCGCCATCTTATTCACGAAGTGACCAGTCCTGTTGCCTTTTTAGGATTAAAAAGCAGGGGCATCAAAGTGTTGTACCCGGAGCGCACCTTTGCGACCGCAGATCACAACACACCGACCATCAACCAGCATTTGCCTGTAGAGGACCCGCTTTCGGCCAACCAGTTGAAAGCCCTGGAATCCAACTCCAATGAATACGGCATCAGCCACTGGGGATTGGGCCATCAGAAAAATGGTATTGTGCACGTTGTCGGTCCGGAATACGGGATTACGCAACCGGGTGCGACGATTGTTTGTGGCGATTCGCATACATCTACCCACGGTGCTTTTGGCGCGATCGCCTTTGGTATCGGTACTTCTGAGGTAGAGATGGTGCTTTCTACACAGTGCATTATGCAGCCTAAACCTAAGAAGATGCGCATCAATGTGAATGGCAAATTAGGTCTGGGTGTTACCCCGAAAGATGTGGCCTTGTTCATCATCTCTCAATTGTCGACTTCGGGTGCGACCGGATACTTTGTGGAGTATGCAGGTGATGTGTTCGAAAACATGACCATGGAAGGCCGTATGACGGTTTGTAACCTGAGTATAGAAATGGGTGCCCGTGGCGGGATGATCGCTCCGGATGAGACCACTATCAATTATGTAAAAGGCCGTGAGTTTAGCCCGAAAGGCGAAGCATGGGACAGGGCATTGGCGTATTACAAAACGTTGAAAACTGATCCTGATGCGGTATTTGATAAAGAACTGACCTTTGATGGTTCTTCTATAGAGCCAATGATCACTTATGGCACCAACCCTGGAATGGGTATGGGCATTTCCCAGGACATTCCTGATGCAGAACATGCAGAAGGTGGTGCGGCTACGTATGCGAAATCATTGGGTTATATGGGCTTCTCTGAAGGCGATTCTATGATCGGCAAGAAAGTAGATTTTGTATTTGTGGGCAGCTGCACCAATGGCCGTATCGAAGATTTCAGGGCCTTTACTTCTATCGTAAAAGGCAAGCACAAAGCAGATGATGTGACTGTATGGCTGGTTCCGGGTTCTCATATTGTTGAATCACAGATCAAGGAAGAAGGATTACTGGACATTTTAAATGATGCAGGCTTTACTTTGCGCCAACCAGGTTGTTCTGCTTGTCTGGCGATGAACGACGATAAGATCCCTGCCGGTAAATATGCCGTCAGTACATCCAACAGGAACTTCGAAGGCAGACAAGGTCCGGGTTCAAGAACCATGCTGGCAAGCCCCTTGGTGGCAGCAGCAGCAGCAGTTACGGGTGTGGTGACAGACCCTAGAACCTTAATAGAAAGCGAAGAAAAAGAACTTGTCTAACACAAAAAAAGATTAACATGGCTTACGATAAATTTAATATACTAAGAAGCAGTGCGGTACCGCTTCCGATAGAAAATGTAGATACCGATCAATTGATCCCTGCCCGTTTTTTGAAAGCGACGGAGCGTGTAGGATTTGGCGACAACCTGTTCCGCGACTGGCGTTACAATGGAGACAATACCCCTAAATCGGATTTCGTATTGAACAATCCAATTTACAGCGGTAAAATATTGGTAGGTGGTAAAAACTTTGGGTCAGGTTCCTCCAGGGAGCATGCAGCATGGGCAGTCTATGATTACGGGTTCCGCTGTGTGGTATCCAGCTTTTTTGCAGATATCTTCAGGAACAACTGCCTGAACATTGGCGTGTTGCCGGTACAGGTCAGTGCGGAGTTTGCTGAAAAGATCTTCACGGCTATTTTTGCAGATCCAAATACCGAGCTGGAAGTGAACTTACCAGAGCAGACGATCACCCTCCTGGCTACCGGGGAAAAAGAAAGCTTCGACATCAGTCCGTATAAAAAAGACAATATGACGAACGGATTTGATGATATCGATTATCTGCAGAGCATCAAACCAGAGATAGAGCAATTTGCAGCAAACCTTCCCCTTTAATCATAGTATAACCGTTATCCCGAGGATTTAAACACACAACCAAACACCGGTAAATGGAAAGAAGGAAAATAGAGATCATGGACACTACACTCCGCGATGGGGAACAAACATCGGGGGTGTCGTTTTCCATTTCAGAAAAGTTAACGATAACCCAGCTGCTGTTGGAGGAACTCCATGTAGACCGGGTCGAAATTGCCTCTGCACGTGTATCAGACGGAGAATTCCAGGCAGTAAAGGCCATCTTAAGTTGGGCAGAAGCCAATGGCTATGCCGACCGCATCGAAGTATTGTCGTTCGTAGACAATGGTGTATCCATCGACTGGATGGTCAGTGCGGGTGTAAAAGTGCAAAATCTGCTGACCAAAGGTTCATTGAACCATTTGACACATCAGCTGAAAAAGACACCTGAACAGCATTTTTCGGAGATCAAGCAAGTCATCGACCTGGCAACGGCCAATGATATTGCGACCAATGTCTACTTAGAAGACTGGAGCAATGGCATGCGCAACTCCCCGGAATATGTGGACCAATACTTGGATTTCCTGGCTACACAGCCTGTTAAAAGAATATTGCTGCCAGATACTTTAGGGATTTTAACCCCTGCTGAATCGTTTCAGTTCATCAGCCGTCTCAAAGCAAAATATCCTTCCGTACACTTCGATTTTCATGCGCACAACGATTATGACCTCGGGACAGCCAATGTACTGGAAGCGGTCAAAGCAGGGATCGATGGTTTGCATCTAACGGTGAATGGAATGGGCGAAAGGGCAGGAAATGCGGCAATGGCCAGTGCCATGGCTGTCATCAAAGATTTTATACCCGAGGTGGAAGTCAGGATCAAAGAATCTTCCATCTATAAGGTGAGCAAGCTGGTCGAAACATTCTCAGGTGTTCGGATTCCTTCAAACAAACCGATTGTTGGGGACCATGTGTTTACTCAAACAGCCGGCATCCATGCCGATGGGGACAATAAGAACAACCTTTATTTCAACGATCTTCTTCCGGAGCGTTTTGGGAGAAAAAGAAGCTATGCCTTAGGCAAAACCTCCGGCAAGGCCAATATTGAAAAAAACCTACAGGAGCTGGGATTGAAGCTCAATGATGCCGACCTCAAAAAGGTGACCCAAAGAGTGATCGAACTTGGCGACAAAAAAGAGACAGTAACCAAGGAAGACCTTCCTTATATCATCTCTGACGTGCTGGACAGCAGTTTGTATGAAGAACATGTCACTGTTGAATCTTATGTTTTGATGAACTCCATGGGCCTTCGCCCCTCTGCCACAATATCTGTGTTGATCGACGGAGAGAAATTTGAGGAGAATGCACAGGGTGACGGACAGTTTGATGCGTTCATGAATGCACTGACTAATGTCTATAACAAGAAGAAAAGAAGCTTACCAAAGCTGATCGATTATGCGGTACGGATAGCGCCGGGCAGTAACTCGGATGCGCTATGTGAAACCATCATCACCTGGGAAACAGATCAAAAGATCTTTATCACCAGGGGACTGGATTCAGACCAGACGGTTTGCGCGATTAAAGCGACGCAAAAAATGCTGAACATTATTTAATATTGCAACTATATAATAAACAGATGAACCCGAAAGGCTCCATCTGACAATTGAGAACCATAAATAACAACAGATGAACCCGAAAGGCTCCATCTGACAATTGAAAACTATAAACAAATACAGATGAAATTGAATATTGCTCTTCTAGCAGGAGATGGAATTGGTCCAGAGGTAATCGACCAGGCCGTGAAAGTATCAAATGCAGTAGCAAAGAAATTTAACCACGAAATAGTCTGGACATCCGGTATCACCGGTGCCGCAGCTATAGATGAAGTTGGTGAGCCTTATCCGGATGCGACACACGAGATCTGTATGGCTGCTGATGCGGTATTGTTTGGTGCCATCGGGCATCCGCGTTTTGACAATGACCCTAAAGCAACCGTTCGTCCGGAGCAGGGATTGTTAAAAATGCGTCAGAAACTAGGCTTATTTGCCAACGTTCGTCCTACATTCACTTTCCCATCCCTGATTGACAATTCGCCTTTGAAAAGAGAGCGTATTGAAGGTACGGACCTGATCATTCTTCGCGAACTGACCGGTGGTATCTATTTCGGCGAGAGAGGCAGGAAAGACGATGGCAACACTGCTTTTGACACCTGTACCTATACCAGGGCAGAAGTTCAGCGCCTGGCCAAATTAGGTTTTGAAATGGCCATGACCCGCAGCAAAAGATTGTGCTGTGTAGATAAAGCCAATGTATTGGAAACTTCACGCCTGTGGAGAGAAACCGTACAGGATATGGAAAAAGACTACCCTGAGGTTGAAGTAAGCTATGAGTTTGTAGATGCGGTGGCAATGCGTTTGGTACAATGGCCGAATTCGTACGATGTATTGATCACAGAAAACCTATTTGGTGATATCTTAACAGATGAGGCTTCTGTGATTTCGGGTTCTATGGGTTTAATGCCTTCGGCCTCTATCGGCATCCATACTTCTTTATTTGAGCCGATCCACGGTTCTTATCCACAGGCGGCAGGTAAAGACATTGCCAATCCATTGGCGACTGTATTATCAGCGGCAATGATGTTTGAGGATGCCTTCGGTTTGAAAGAAGAAGCAGAACTGATCAGAGAGGTAGTCAACAAATCCCTTGCAGAAGGTATCGTTACGGAAGACCTTTCCGGTAAAAATAAAGCATACAAGACCAGCGAAGTAGGCGATTGGCTGGCGGCTAACATCTAATAAAAGGCACAGTGAAATTAGACTCCATCGGAGCGGCAAAAAGATTAGCGGGGATTGTAAAACATACCCCGCTGATTTATAATGCCAAGCTATCTGAAAAATACGATTGTGAGATCTACCTTAAGCGGGAGGACATGCAGATCGTGCGCTCCTACAAATTGCGCGGGGCCTACAATATGATCAGCCAGCTGAGCCCGGAAGAGTTGAGCAGGGGCATCGTTTGTGCGAGTGCGGGCAATCATGCCCAGGGCGTGGCTTTCTCCTGTGATAAACTCGGCACGAAAGGCGTGATCTTTATGCCCGAGATCACGCCCAGACAAAAGGTAAAACAAACAGAAATGTTTGGCAATGGCAGTGTAGAACTCGTTTTGGTGGGCGACACTTTCGACGATTGTCTGATGGAAGCCCTGGCTTATACTGCAGCCAACAACATGACCTTTATTCCTCCTTTCGACAATTACAGCATCATAGAAGGACAGGGAACAGTCGGGGTTGAGATTTTAGAAGATCTGCCTGATGTTGAGGTGGTCATCATGCCTATTGGTGGCGGCGGTCTGGCTGCTGGTGCAGGGAGCTATCTCAAAGACAACAAGCCAGGCATACTGTTAGCAGGTGTAGAACCTGAAGGTGCACCTTCCATGCTGAAAGCAATTGAGCACGGCGGGCCGGTCACTTTACCGGAGATCAACCGCTTTGTGGATGGTGCCTCGGTAAAAAGGGTAGGCCAGCTTACGTACGATCTTTGTACGCAGGTACTGGACGATATGTTGCTCGTAGCCGAAGGGAAGGTATGTACCACTATACTCAAGCTGTACAATGAAGACGCCATCGTGGTGGAACCCGCAGGAGCTTTGTCAGTTACTGCCTTAGATGCCTATGCTGATAAGATCAAAGGCAAGAAAGTGGTATGTGTGATCAGTGGCGGCAACAATGACATTGAGCGCATGCAGGAGATCAAAGAAAAATCTTTATTGTACGAAGGCTTAAAACATTATTTTATTGTCCGCTTTCCGCAGAGACCTGGTGCACTGAAATTATTCGTAAACAATGTCCTTGGTCCGCAGGACGACATCACCCGTTTCGAATTCATCAAAAAAACCAACAGGGAGAATGGACCGGCATTGGTTGGTATCGAACTTGCTGACCGTTCTGATTACGATGCCCTTGTAAAGCGGATGAAGGAATTCAAATTTGAGATCATTGAGCTGAACAACGACCAGACTTTGTTTGAATACCTGGTTTAGGAAGGATGAATTTATTTGAACACATTATTGATAAAACAAAAAACTGGTTGCCCAAAGACGGAACAGTCCACTATTACGGCAAATTGTTTACTGCCGCGGAGGCTGATTCTTATTTTGAAAACTTACTGAACAACATTGAATGGCGAAATGACGAGGCAATTATTTTCGGCAAAAAGATAATTACCAAGCGAAAAGTAGCCTGGTATGGCGAGATGCCATTCGAATATACGTATTCCAACACCACCAAACATGCATTGCCCTGGACAAAAGAGTTGCTGGACCTCAAAAAAATGGTAGAAAAAGAGACAGGGGAGACTTTTAATTCCTGTTTACTCAATTTATACCACAACGGAGAAGAAGGAATGGCCTGGCACAGCGATGGAGAAACGGATTTAAAGAAAGACGGGGCAATCGGATCACTGAGTTTTGGGGCAGAACGAAAATTCTCGTTTAAACACAAGAAGACTGGCGAAAAAGTAGAATTAATTCTGGAACACGGCAGTCTTTTGGTGATGAAAGATACGACCCAGACAAATTGGCTACATCGTCTTCCGCCGACCAAGCGCATCGCAAAATCCAGGATAAACCTTACCTTCCGGACAATTATACGTTAACTTCTAAACGCAATTAGTATCTCCTGCCCCGGCACTACGCCTGGTGGTTGGCGGCATTGGGCCATTGAATGAAGTTGGACACACACCTCTATTAATCCGACTGAACAATAATCCGACTGTTCTGAAATTATGTACTCAAATAATCGATATCCTAACTGATTATCCTTTAAAGGTACATACTCTTTAATAGTGCCTAAATACATATTCTACATATTTCTTAGGATCAACGACATTTTTACTAATGAACGCTAGGCATTGCCTTTAACTTGCATCCTGTTTTACGAGCAAATGTTAAAACGACTTTAGCCCCTATCGGGCAAACATAACAAATAACCAAATCATAAATCATATGGAGAAACTCTACAAATCTTTAAATCTGAAAATGCTTAAATCGCGGTGCCAGTTCCGCCAAATCTCTGGTCGCGACAAACCCGGCGAAACTTCTTCGTCTAAGCATGCTGACCGAGTATAACCAGCAAGAAGACTAAACCTAAAATGCAAAGCCAGATTAATTTTTAACAGAATTACAAACAATTAAAACTAATGAGCGAAAAACACCTTGCCCGGTATGGGCTTTGGATACTCTTCGTATGGATGGTTCCATTCCTTTCGAATGCACAACAAACTGACTCCCTTGATCTGGGCTATCGAAAGATCGGTATAAAAGATTTTAACGGTTCTGCTTATACCATTACGACCAGAGAACTGGAAAATTTGCCAGTGACTAACTTGAGCAATTTGCTAACTGGACTGGTTCCGGGCCTATTTTCTATCCAAACTTCAGGAGGAACAGTCAATGAATCGGCCGACTACTGGATTCGCGGCATCCGCACCAGTGCAGAAGGTATATTGGTACTTGTAGATGGACAAGAAAGAGATTTCGGAATCCTGTCGTCCCGCGAGGTAGAAAGCATTACAGTAATTAAAGATGCATCGGTATCCGTACTATACGGTACGCGGGCGGCCAACGGTATCATCCTGGTAACGACCAAGAAAGGCGTAAAGGGCAGACCCAATATAGAAGTATCTACCCAATTTATTAATCAGCAGCCCCTGGGATTGTTATCTCCGGTGGATGCGCTTACATATGCAAGAAATTACAATGAGGCAATGAAATATGATGGCAGAGATGTATCGACATTATACTCAGACACCTATCTTCAGCAATACCGCAATAGGAATGGGGTAAACCAGGAACAATACCCGGATGTAGACTGGCTGGGTACCTATCTTAAAAAAAGCAGCTGGGTACAAAGACACAATGTTAACGTTTCTGGCGGTTCTGATCGCACACGTTATTTTATTAACGGAGGTTTCATTTCTCAAAATGGAATGTTTAATACCGACAACGAAACATCATACAACACCAACAATTCAACAAGCAGATACAACCTACGCTCCAACCTGGAAGTGGATGTAACACCCACGACCGTGCTCAATGTAGACCTCTATGGCTGGTACGACAGACAGAATCGCCCGGGCGGAGATGTTTTTGCCGTATATAATGCCCTGGTGAATACACCTGCCAATGCTTTTCCTGCTTATTACCTGAACACTCGTAAATACACGGATCAGGACGGCAGCTTAGTCGATACACTTAGCAATAAAATCGTGACAGGAAACGGTCTGCACAGCAATCCATGGGCTATGCTTAACCGAAATGGCTATAGCTTGCTAAACCGCATCTATGGCTCATTCCGTGCCAAACTTACCCAGGATTTTGCAGCGATCACACCTGGTTTGAGTGCCTCTATTCTCCTTTCTATGGATGGCAGTTCAGTTTCAACGACATCGAGACAAAGGGGGTACGCCTATTATCAGCGAAACGATTTCAGTTCTCAAGTATTACAGCGAACCGGCAATGATGGGAGAATGGCCAATGGTATAACTGATATCAATAGTCAAACCCGGAACTCATTTGATGCGCAGGTGTCTTATGACAGGGCTTTCGGAAAACACAGGGTATTGGCCACAACATTCTATAATCAATATGAATTTGACGACCAGACTTCCATTCCAAGTCGTTTCCAGACGATTGGTTATTGGCTGGGATATAATTTTGATCAAAAATACTACCTGGATTTTACAGGCTCTTACCACGGTGTATATAAGTTTGCTCCAGACGACCGTTTTGGATTTTTCCCTGCAGTATCTGCCGGATGGGCGGTTTCTAATGAGAAATTTTTCCAGCCGCTACAAAAAGTGGTTTCTTACTTTAAGATCAGGGGTTCATATGCGTCGGTGGGAAATCACCGTGGAGTGGATGAATTTCGGTACAAAAGCCGCCTGAACTCAGTTAACGCAATATACAATTTCGGAAATGCCATGGGTAACGTTGGCGGATATATCGAAGATATCATTGCAAACCCTGGTCTGACCTGGGAAAAATCAAAACAGCTCAGTGTAGGCGCAGACTTGACATTGTTTGACAGCAGACTGTCTTACACGATAGACTACTTCCGCGACAACCGTACGGAAATGTATATGGCAAACAACAACATTACCTCGCTTTTTGGTACAACCATAACCATCAATGAAAATATTGGCGAAATGTTTTCTAAAGGTGTGGAAATGGGCCTGTCCTGGAACTCAAGAGTCGGCAATTTAGGATATCGTCTGGGAGCGACATACTCTCTTACAGACAATGAAATTGTTAAAACAGGAGAAATATCGGAGCCTTATCCATGGTTAATGAGTGCCGGTTATGCCCGTGGCATTCGCTATGGCTATGACGCTCTTGGCCTGTTTCAATCGTATGATGAAATTGCCAGTTCACCACGCCAGACTTTTTCTGAAGTACAGCCCGGAGACATTAAGTATAGGGACGTTAACGGCGACGGAATGATTGACCGAAACGACCAGATCCCTTTGGGTTACGGAAATGTTCCGCGTGAATTTTATGGCATCCACGGAGGCCTGTCATTTAAAAACATAGGATTAAATTTCCTGGTCCAGGGTGCAGGCCGTGTGACACAGATGCTGAGCGGAAAAGTAGCGTTCCCGTTTGTAGCCAATGGAAACATGTATGAGCATCAGCTTGACTATTGGACGCCCGAAAATCCAAACGCTTCCATGCCAAATATTTCTGCAGTAAACAGTGGGGTCAACAATACACAAAGCTCTTCGTTCTGGATGAAAAACACCAGCTATGTTCGCTTAAAAACCCTGGAACTGTATTATGAGCTATCTGAGAAAACGCTAAAAAAGGCATTTCTGAACAACCTGCGCATTTTTGCAAATGGATACAATCTGTGGGTATGGTCACCTGGCGATAGCCCGCTAGACCCGGAAGACAATGGAAGTGCCAATACCATGCCGCTGACACGAAATGTAAGTGTAGGCTTATCTGCTAGATTTTAATTGGAATAGTTATGAAAAAATATACTTTTTTAACAATGATATTATGTACGCTCTTCTCCTGTAAATACATGGATGAAGTTCCGTACGACTGGGCGCAACCGCAAGACGTGTTCTCTATGGAGCAGAATTACGAAAGGCCCATTAATCAGGCTTATTCTTACCTCAAGGGAGGTTACACGAGAGTAGGGGGGGCGTTTTTAGAAGCAGCCACGGATGACGGAATGAGTACTATAAATAACTCCTCTGTACATCGCCTTTCCAGGGGGTACATCAACTCAAATAGTCCGGTAGAAAGCTGCTGGGATGCCTCGTATCAAGGGATCCGCCAGGCACTGTTTGTTCAGAAAAACCTTGCTGAAATTGACCTTGTCCTGAACAATAAAACCGCTCAGGATGTATTGGCCATCAAAAACATCTATTCAGGCGAAATGTATGCCCTTCGTGCCTGGTATGAATTCGATTTACTGCGCCATTACGGAGGTTACCCAATCATTAGTAAACACTATCAACTGGGTGATCCGGAACTGGCCGATAAAGGCAGAGCATCATTTGCTGACTGTGTTCAGAATATCGTCAACCTGTGTGATTCCGCTGCAAAATATCTGGATGTAACGCCTATCGGTGGGACCGGCGGATTTGGACGGATGACCAGGGGCGCTGCATTGGCCATCAAAGCAAAGACCCTGGTATTTGCGGCCAGTCCTTTGTTCAACCAAAGTAACAACAGCAACCCTGTACTTGGATATGTCGGCGCTGCCAATGGACAAGCGCGATGGGAAGCAGCTGCTGAAGCTTGTGCTGCAGTGATCAATTTAAAAAATGCCTCAAATGTTGCTGTGTATACACTCGCAGCCAACTACGCGAATTTGTTTACGACTTCTCCGAACACCGAATTTATCGTCTTTGTTGGCGCAGCCAAGACAAACACTTTGGAAAACAGGCAGTTTCCCCCTACCCTCTCCAGAAATTCTGGTGGCGGTACGGTCCCGACACAGGAATTTGCAGATGCCTTTACCCTGGCCAACGGAACAGATTATGTACGCGGCAGTTTAGCTACACAATATACAGGTCGGGATCCCCGCTTTGTAGCAATCATGGGCTTTGACAATTCCAGGTATGGCACCAAGGCCGTGTATACACGTTTGGGTCAGGGAGAGACTATCGATGGGTTAAACATCACTCCGGAGCGTTCTACCAATACGGGCTATTACCTGAAGAAGTTTTTAGACATGAATGTGGACTTCACAAGAGCTACGCCGGCTACGGCCTTCCATATTTTCCCGCTGATCCGCTATGCAGATATTCTGTTGTTGTACGCAGAATCGATGAATGAGGCGTATGGCCCGGATGCAGATCCAAAAGGTTTCGGACTGAATGCTAAGACTGCTGTACAGCGCGTGCGCACCCGGGCAGGATTCAATACATCAGACCGTTTTCTGGAAGGTATAGCAACTACCTCTGCCATGCGCGATAAAATCAAACAGGAACGTCGCATTGAGTTGTCTTTCGAAGAGCAGCGCTATTTCGATTTGCGCCGCTGGATGGATGGCGATAAGTTGAATATACCGGTTACCGGGATCAATATTCAGGCTGCAAATAACGTGCTCACAGAAAGTTATTTTATAGTTGATGCCCTGCGCAAATTTGAGAACAGAATGTATCTCCATCCTATCCCATTGCAGGAAACGATGATATCCCCTAAAATAACACAAAACCCTGGTTGGTAGATATAGATTAAACAAATTATATAGAGATGAAAAATATATTATTAACAAGCATATTGCTTCTGTGTTGCTTGTTTAGCTACGCCCAGCGTTCGGTAACAGGAACGGTAAAGGACGAGGCTGGCGATCCAATTCCAGGAGTAACCGTCCGCCAGGCGGAGACATCCAGAGGGGTGGTCACGAATGGGAACGGTACATTCACAATTGTCCTGGACAATACGAAAAGAGCATTGCTCCAATTTTCTATGGTTGGGTTCCTGGCCAGGGATTTTGACGCATCTTCGCAATCCAATGTCAATTTAACGCTTCAGGCTAGTGGCCCAATAGATTTGGAGCAGGTCATCGTGGTAGGTTACGGTCAGCAGAAAAAGATTTCAGTGACCGGAGCGATCTCTACGGTAAGTTCTGCAGATATCAAAAGTG
>Ga0160464_100474_pt1 | contig 29111 bp, 18 predicted proteins | sample HID1971I_E11MG_FD_108275 | JGI IMG/M metagenome (GOLD analysis project Ga0160464, IMG submission 108275) | Enriched millipede-associated microbial communities from UW Madison campus, WI, USA - HID1971I_E11 MG | ecosystem: Host-associated > Arthropoda: Insects > Digestive system > Unclassified ... | reverse complement strand
GAAGGTGTACAGCGTCTCGTACACGTGCTGCATGATGGTTCCGACCAGGTCGGCCGTGGAGGCCATCGGGTCGAGCGTCTGCGGCTCGGCCACCATCGCCAGCGTGGCGAAGTTGCGCGGGCCCTGCGCGTGGGCGCTGGGGTGAGGCAGTGCGGCACACAGCATCGCGAGCAGGGAAGCTCCCAGCAGGCTGCGCTTCGACAGGCGGGGCAGGCGCTGGACAAGACCGGCGTGAGACATGGAGAACTCCTTCATGGGGCGGACTGATTTATGAAAGAAATTTTCTTTCTAGGCCGAACTCTGAAGCAGACTTCATGCCAAATCATCCGTGTTAACCCTTGTTGAGGGGTTATTCTGAAAAAGTCTTTCAAATCAGGCGGATACTGCGGCCCTCACCCGCCCTACTCAACCCCTCTCACTTACAGGAGTTCCCATGCCCCTCGAATACCTCGGCGCCCCGCCCGTCGCTTCCGACCGCCAGGCCCGCCCCTTCTCCCCCGCCGTGCGCGCGGGCGATTTCGTCTACGTGTCGGGCCAAGTGCCCGCCAACGCGCAAGGCGAGATCGTGGCCGGCGGCATCGAGGTGCAGACGCGCCAGGTGATGGAGAACCTGAAGACCGTGCTCGCGCTGGCCGGCGCCACGCTCGACGACGTGTGCAAGAGCACCGTCTGGCTGCACGACGCGCGCGACTTTGGTGCCTTCAACCGCGTCTACATGAGCTACTTCGGTGAAAACAAGCCGGCGCGCTCGACCACCGAGGCGCGCCTCATGGTCGATGCGAAGGTCGAGATCGACGTCGTCGCCTACAAGCCGAAGGCCTGATCAGGCGGGTCGCAGTTCGGTCTTGCGCTGCACGATGCGCGAGACCAGCCCGTATTCCACGGCCTCCGTGGCCGACAGCCAGCGGTCGCGCTCGATGTCGGCCAGCACCACATCGATGGGCTTGCCGGTTTCGCGCGCGATCTCGTGCGCGATGCGCTGGCGCGCCTTGATGATTTCCTGCGCCTGGATCGCGATGTCGGTCGCCTGGCCGCCCGCACCGCCGCTGGGCTGGTGGATCAGGAAGCGCGTGTTGGGCAGGCACACGCGGCGCTCGCGCGGCGCCGCGAGAAACAGGTGCGTGGCGGCGCTGCCCACCCAGCCGGTGCCGATCATGTGCACCGGCGCGCTGATGAAACGCACCACGTCATGGATCGCGTCGCCCGACTCCAGGTGCCCGCCGGGCGAGCTCACGAGGATGTCGATGGGTTTGTCGCCGCTGTCGGCATCGAGCGCGATGAGCCGGCGCGTGACATCGGCGGCCACGCTGTCGGTGATGCTGCCGAAGATCAGCAGCGTGCGCGACTTGAACGCCTTTTCCTCGAGGTAGGAATTGCGCGGCTCGGCCGTGGCCGCGGGCGGGGTGTCGTCGTCGGTTTCCAGTGTTGAAAACATGGGCTGCATGAAGAAAGCTCCTGTGGTTGAACTGTCTTGACGAACAAGCCCACAGTTTCGTGACATTGCGCCTGCTGTGGCAAGCAGCACCGCGGTGCCGCGGTGCCACGTGCCGCTCAGGCGGCCATCCGGGGCGACACCACGGCCCTTCGGGGTGTACCGACGCCGGCCAGCACCGGCCGGCCCGTCATCGCGCCGCAATGGTCCAGCGCCTGGCGCAGGACGGTATCCACGTTGCGCAGCGACAGCCCGTAATGGGAGGCCACCTCCTGGCGTGTCTTTTCCTCGATGCGCAAGGCCTCGAGCACCGCCCGGTGACGCCGCGGCAGGCCCTGCATCGCGCGGTCGACCGAACCGACTTCGGCGCGCACCTCGGCCATGTCCTCGGGCCCGGGCGCGTGGTCGATGGCCGACTCGACGGCGGTGTGCGGGTCGTCCACATAGCGCCATGCCCCCTCGCTGCGCAACCGGTCCATGGCCAGGTTGCAGGCCACGCGATAGACGTAGGCGCTGGGGTTCTCCACGGGTGCGCACACCCGCAGGTGACCCAGCCGCAGCCAGGCGTCGTGCAGGCATTCGCTGGCCATCTCGGCGCACCCGAGATGGCGGGTCAGCTTGCGCCGCAACCCTTCGTAGTTGGCGCAGAGAAAAACCTGCAGCGCGAGGCGACGCTGCGCTTCGTCCCGCAGCGCATCGGCCGCCTCGTCGCGCGGCGGTGCTTCCTGTTCGCAAAGGACACTGGGTGCCATGACATGCCGCCCCTGCCCGCCTAGCGGTCCTGCTGCAGGCGACGACGCTCGTCGCTGCTCAGGGCGGCCCAGTGCCTGGGGTCGATCTTGCGGCCCATGCCCACCACCTGCACGGGGTTCTGCGGGTCGTAGTCGACCTGCGCCCCGGATTGCAGTCCCGACCGCGGCGCTGGCGCGTCGCGCCCCTCTTGTGCAGGCTCGTTGCCGAAGCCGAGCACGCGCACCGTGAAGACCGACGCCAGCGCCTGCCGCGCGGCCGCGCGCTCGCGCTGCACCGCGTCCTGCGCGGCGGCCGTCGCTTGCGCAGCGGCAGCGCTCGCATTGGTGAGCGCGCCGATGTTCACCGACGCGATCACCGGCAGGCCCTTGGTCTCGCCCTTGACCTGGATGTTGTCCGCGTTGAGCACCTGCAGCGCCGCGATGTTCAGGTTGCCCGCCACGCGAAGGCCCGCGTCGCCGGCGTTGACGGTGCCGCGCGGCGCGACCAGGTCGACGTCGCCGTCGCCCACGGTGCCGATGCCGCTGCCGCTCATGTCCGACTTCTCGCGGATCACCGTCACGCCGTCCAGGTCGGTGGCCACCTCGGGCGCCGAGGGCACGCGCAGGGTCTTGGCGCCGCGCCCGGCGTCGATGTCGCCGACGGTGGACCAGATGATCTGGTCGCTGCCCTGCTTCGTGACCTCGGGCACGAACGACAGGATGCGCGACTGGTTCACGGTGACGTCGTTCCTGGCCGCAATGCCGATGTGCCCCGACGCCAGCGTCACCAGACCGTAGCCGGCCGGCACTGCGGCGCCCAGCGCCGCCACCTGCAGGCCGCCGCCGGGCGTGAGCACGTCGATGTCGCCGCCGGCCATGGTGCGCAGCATCAGCTTGTTGGCCGCCACGTCGCCCTTCCAGTCGTCGCCCGGGAACAGCGTCTTGATGGCCGCGTAGCCGCGGTTGTAGCCGCCGTTGCGCGGCAGCCCGCCGGTGCCCGGTTCGTTCTGATCGCGCCCCGCTTCGCGCAGTTCGATGAGGAAGATCTGCCGCAGGAACTGCTGCTGCGCGAGTGCAGGCAATTGCTGGAAGCGCGCCCAGGCGTCCAGCGGCGCCAGCGTCTCGCCGGTCATGTCCTTCATGTACGACACCAGCCCCCGGCGCACGGTCTTTTCCAGTCCGCCTTCGCGCGCTTCGAGCTGGTCCGTCAGGTAGATGGGCAGCACCGTGCCGTCGGTGCCGCGGGCCTTCAGGTGGTCAGGCATGGACGCAACGGCCGCGGGATCGAGGTAGGCGCGCGTGAACGCCTCGTAGCCCACCGCGCGGTTCAGCCCGGCCATGGCGGTGATCGTGGCGCCCTGCGCCGGCAACCCCTTGACCTGCGACTCGGGCCGTGCGCGGTTGTCCCTGTCGTAGCGCTGGTTGCCCAGCGTCTGCACCTGCAGGTTGTCCGCGTACAGGTCGCGGCCGGCGGCGAGCACCAGGGCACCCGGGCCCTGCAGTTCGATGTTGCCCGTCAGGCCGACCGGGAATTCGTTGTCGCGGTCCAGGCGCAGCACGCCTTCCATCGCCAGGATGTCGTTGCCCGCTTCCAGCAGCGTGACGTCGGAGCCGCGCAGGTTGCGCCCGGCCAGGCGAAGGCCGCGGATGTCGGTGCCCGCGCGCACCCAGGTCTGCTCGTTGGCCTTCACGTCGAGCCCGACGATGGAGCCCCGCGATGCATAGATGCGGCTGGGCTCGAAGTCGTTGGCCAGCGGCAGCACCTCGGGGTTGTGGACGCTGCGCAGGTACGCGGTGTTGATGAAGGTGGACGAGGCCGGGCCGATCAGGTTGTCGAGCATGTCCTCCATGTTCATCTGACTGACCGGCGAGCCCGCGCCGGCCGGCATGTAGCCCGAGGGCATCATCGCGGGCGTGGCATAGGCCATGAGCAGCGGCGCGTCGAAGCGGATGTCGTTCTTCGCCACCAGCCTCACGTCGTTGGTGGTGCCCGGCAGCACGTGCAGCGGCCCGTCGATGGCGATGCCGCCGTTCAAAGCGGCCGCCGAGAAGCGCGCCGGATAGCGGTTGCCGCCGAAGCCCACCAGCGTGTCGGTGTCGAAGCTGTTGAGCAGCAGGTCGCGGAAGATGAACGTCGCGCGGTTCACGAAGGTGATGTTGCCGCCGGTCGACACGAGCCGCAGCGCGCTGCGGTCGGTGTAGCCGCTCATGTAGGCGCCGTAGTTCAGCAGCTGGCCGTCGTTGCGCAGGCCCTCGCCGTACGTCACCAGCAGCGGATCGATCACGGTCTGCAGGCGCAGGTCGCCCGCCGTGCGCAGGCTCAGCGTGGCATCGCCCAGCGCGAGCACCGGGGCCACGGTGTAGTTCGTCTTCGTGAAGCCGCCGGCACTGTCGTCGCGGGTCAGCACGACCGTGTGGCCGACCGCCGTCTCGCCGGCACGGATGTCGCCAGCGCCGCGCGCCACGTAGTACTGGCCGCCACGGATCGCACCGCCGGCCTGCACCGTCATGGCACCGCCATTGCGCATTTCCATGGTCATCGCCTCGCTGGCGGAACGGCCGCCGCGCATGCGCATGTGGGTCGGCAAGGCGACCAGCAGGTTGCGCAGGTCGCCGCCCGCGTCCACGGTGACGTTGCCGCCGCCCAGCGCGCCCACGCCCTGCTGGAAGCGCGCGTAGTCGATCCACCAGCTCGATTGCTCCGGCGCGTGGATGACGGGGCCGTAGGTGCCGTCCGGATGCATGGCGTTCTCGCCGTTGGTGTACTCGCCGAAGAAGCGCTCAGCGTTGAGCGTGCCCTGGCGGTTGAGCCATTCGGTGAAATGCTGGCCCGAGGGCATGGCCTCGATGCTGCCCAGTGCACCGATGACGAGGTTGCCGCCTTCCACGCCGTAGCTCGCGTTGCGGTTGGCGGTGGAGAAGTCGCTCCACATCGTCGTGTCCTTGCGCCCGGCGGTGTAGATCACCGATTCCTTGTGCGCCAGGCGAAGGTCGCGGCCCGCGCGCACCTCGAGATCGCCCGTGCCGGTGCGCACGAGCTTGCCTGCGCCGTTGTCGGGCGCCGGGTCGTCGTCCGTCGGGACGGCGGTGTTGGCCGTGCCCACGGTGATCGAGCCCTTGCCCGCGGTCTGCGCGACGAGGGGCCGCAGCGCCATGGCATCGGCCGAGGCCAGCTCCCCGCCCGCCACCAGCCGCAGGTTCCACGAAGGGCCCGCCTGCAACAGGCCGCTGCGGTCCGCCGCATCGAAGCCGTCGCTCAGGTGGCCGTTGATGGCCAGGTTGCCGCCCGTACGCAAGGTCAGCGTGCCTTCGCGCGCATTCGGGAAATCGCTGTACAGGTTCCAGTCGTTGTTCAGCGCAAGGTCTCCCGCGCTGCGGATCTCGATGCCCGGCATGACGTCCAGGGCCGTGCCCAGCCGTGCGGCCACCGCGGCCGACGCGCCGCGAAAACGCGCGGCATGCGCGATGGCGTCGGCCTTGACCGAATCGACCGTGGCGCCGTCGTAGTCCTTCACGTCGTAGGTGCTGACGCCCTCGAGCACCGCCGAGCGCGCGCCGGTGATGGCGGTGCGCAATGCAGTGACCGCGAGGTCGTCATGTGCCGCGTTCTGTTGCGCGCGCACGCGCACCTTGCCGCCTTCGTTGCCGGCCACGTCGATCAGGCCACCCACCAGGTTCAGCTGCCCGCCGGCCGCTTCCAGCGTGACGCGGCCGTTGCCGAGGCGGCCGGTCGCACCAGCGAGCAGCTGCGCGCCGGGCTGCATCGCCACGCCGTTGCCGGCCGTGATGCGGATGGCGCCGCCGTAGGCCGAGCGCGCATCCACCGTGCCGGTGATGTCGATGCGACCCCGGTCCGCCGTGAGGCCGAAGTCTTCCACCTGCGTGAAGCCGCCCAGCGCCACGTTGCCCTGGCGGATGCGGAACTGGCGCGACCGGTTGAAGCCCGCGTCGTTCAGCCGCTGGCTGAAGCCAGCGAAGTCGGGCAGTGCCTCGATGTCGAGCGAGAAACTGCCGGCCTTGCCACCGGTACGGCTCGCCTGCGCAGCGATCAGGCCGTCGAGCACCACCGTGCCGCCCTGCGATGCCGCCAGGCTCAGCGTGCCGGCGTCGCCTCCGTCCGGGTGCGCGGCCAGATGAAGCCGGCTGCCGGCGTCCAGCCGCACGTCGCCGCCCGCCGCAGACAAGGTGATGCGCCCCGCATCCGCGTGCTCGGCCACGTCGAAGAACTGCTGGGCGGAGCCGCCCACATCGATCAGCGCGCCCTGCGTCACGACCAAGCTGCCGCCGGTGGCCGTCATGCCGATGCTGCCGCCCCGCGCGACCGCCCGGCCGCCGAAGGCGATGCTGCGGCCGGTGAGGTCCAGTCGCAGGCCCAGACTTTCCTGCAGGTCGAACGGTGCGGCCGTGCCTTCCAGCGATGCCACGACCTGCAAGGCGCCGCCCGTGGCAATGGACTGCGCCGCGCCGCCGCGGCCGGTGAGCAGCGGCGTGCGCAGCGTGAGCGGCGCGGCGCCGGTGTCGATGCCGCCCGCGCCTTCGCCGACGATGGCATCGCGGCCGGCCAGCGTCACGGCGCCGAAGCCCGAGAACGTCTTCTGGCCCGCGCCCAGCACGAGCGTGGCGGCGTCGAGGGTGAAGCCACCCGCGCCCGCGCCGGCCGGCACGTTCGCGCCGCCGCCGCTGTTGATGAGCGCGATGCTCTCGCCCTTGATGACCACATCGCCCGCGCCCCGCCCGACGAACGCGGCGCCATCGAAGGTCAGCGCCTTGAGGCCGGCCGCGCCCAGGTCGAGCGAGCCGTAGAAGTCGAAGCCGGTGTAGCTGCGCAGCGTCAGCCGCGTCGAATAGGCCAGCTGCGCTAACGCGCCGCTGTCCAGCACCATGCCTTCGGTGCCGCCGCCGAAGCCGATGCGGCCGGCCGCCACCGACAGGTCGGTGCCGGCGATCTGGGCCGAGGCGGCCAGCTCCGTCGTGCGTGTCGCGTCGATGAGCAAGGCCGCGCCGCCGTTGACGACGGCACCGGCACCGATCGAGACCAGCCCGCCGCGCGAAGTGTCCACGCCCTGGCGGATCACCTTGGCCGCATCGCCCGTGGTCACGCGGACCAGCGCGCCCCAATCTTTGGCGGGCGTGGTCAGCACATCGTCCACGGCGTCCTTGGCGTCGATCACGCCGTCGGAGTTGTCGTCCAGGTTGCCGTCCGGGTCGGTGTAGACCGCCGCCACTCTCGGCTTCATGACCAGGTTGCCCGAGCCCCGGCCGCCGGCGCCCCGTGCGCTGACGCGGCTTGCGCCCTCGATGGCGACCTGGTCGCTGGCCGCCAGGATGATTTCGGGACCGAAGAGTTCGGAGCCTTCGTTGTTGCGCACGACGATGTCGGTCGCGGTCACGTCGAGCTCCAGGCCGAGCGCATTGCCCTGGCGCTTGCCGCCCACCAGCAGGCTGCCGGCGCCGAAGTTCGACAGGCTCGCCGAATCGATGACGAGGTAGCCGTCGGCCTGCAGGCTGGCGGTGTCCTGCCCGCTGCCGACGATGGCAATTTTCTTGCCCGCAATGTCGACCAGCCCGCCGCGCCCGCCCGCATCGGGTGCCGAGCGCAGCGTGCCGTCCAGCACCAGGCGTCGCTGCGCGTCGAACACGACCGCGCCGCCGTCGCGCGGCAGGCGGGGCGTGACGACGTCCTGGCCAGTGAGACGGTACTGCGTGAGCTTGAAGGCTTCGGACGAAAAGAAGTCGTTGGCCGTGGCCTCGTTGTATTCGGAATAGCGGCGCAGCGTGCCGCCGGACATCACGCGCCAGGCCGTGGTCCGCGCGTCCTGCCGGCCGCCATGGGTATCGCCGGCCCGGCCCTGCATGACCAGGCTGCCGTCCGGCGCGCGGGTGGCAGGCGCCCGTGCGCCGCCCCATGCCTTGCCCGTGGCCTGCACCGCGAAGGCGCCGGGCAACAGCGCAAAGCGCGCGGGCAACAACTGGTACCAGCCGGCCGCCAACCCGGGGCCGCCGGCGAGCCAGACGCGCTGCCCCGCCGCGCCAGCGCCCGCGCCGGCAGCCACGGGCGCCGCGCCGGCTTGGCCGGGCAGGATCGCGTACATGCCCGGCATGGCCAGCACGTCGTGCGAGCCACCCGGGCCCGGCACGAATTCGGAGGCATGCAGGTCGCCGCCGCCCGCGATGTCCACCACCGCGCCGCGTGCCAGTGCCACGTCGGGCGACTTCATGGTGATGCGCTTCTCGGGCGGCGCAACCAGGGAGCCGCGCGACGGATTGGCGACGTCGACGCCCTGGGTCGGGTCGTGCCAATGTTCGTTGTTGGACAACGTGCCGAAGGGCACGGTGACCCCGGCGCCCGACACCGACGTGAGGCTGCCCGCGCCCAGCGACAGGCGTTCGCCCGCATCCAGTTCGATCTGGCCGAAGGGCGCGCGCAGCACGCCGTTCTGCGCGATCACCGGCGCTTGCAGGCGCAGGCTGCCGCCGGCCGACAACGGCGCGCCGTCGGCATCACCTTCGCGCTCGACGGTGATCGAATCGCCCGCGCGGACCACGCCGGTCATCGCGGTCGTCGGGTAGACCTGGCCGGCCCGCAGCACGAGGTGGCCGTCGACGTCCAGGTTGACCTGCAGCTTCGTTTCTTCGGTGATCTGCGTGGGCAGCGCGCCACCCATTCGGATCTCGCCGGCTTCGAGCACTGTGCGTCCGAAGCCGCCGATGCGCACGGCACCGGTCTGGAACTGGCCCTCGTTCTCCGAGGTCGTGATGTCGATCAGCGAACCGGCCAGGGTGAGCTGGCCCGTTGCCGCGGCGGATGCTGCCGACGGTGCCCGCGACGCCTCGGGCACGGCTGACAGCACGATGTGCGGCGCGCGCAGCGACGACGACGAGGCCGCGTGCCCGACGATCGGCCCTTGCAGCGAGATCGAGCGGCCGAGTGCGAGGTGCGCGTTGTCCAGCCGGATCGCGCCTTGCGTTGCATTCACCAGCGAGAGGTCGGCAAAGCCACCGTCCCTGAACGCCTGCGGACGCACCGTCAGCGCGAACTGGCGGCCGGGCTTGTCGAGCAAGTCGCGCAGCAGCTCGCCGCCCGAGAAGAAGATGTCGCGGAAGTTGTCCAGCGTTTGCGCGGACAGTCCGAACTGCCCCGGATCGAGCGGGCTGGAGGGGCCGGGCAATGGCAACCGGTCGGACACCACCAGTTCCTTGGTGTCCGCCAGCGCCGCGGCCAGCGACGACGGCAGCACCATCGGGCCGGCGATGTCGTAGCCCCATTCGCGAAGGCCGGGCGCCCAGTCGAAGTCCAGGCCCTGCTTCCAGTCGCTGCACGCGCCGTCCACGCGGAAGCCGTAGCAATCGGGGTCGGGCAGTGCGCGCGCGAGCTGTTCCAGCGGCGAGCCGTTCAGGCCGGACGATGCGGTCATGTTCAGGCGGATGCGCCCGCCGATGCCGCCGGGTCCGCCGGCCGTGCCCCGCATCGTGCTTTCGATCAGGCCCGCTCCCGTGATCTCGATCAGGCCGCCGTTGCTGTCCAGCTGAATCGCTTGCGCGGGCCGGGGCACGCGGGTGCCCGAGGGGCCGGCATCGGCGACATCGTCAATCGTGCCGGTGGCGCCCGAGACGTCGATGAGTGCGTCTTTCTCGAGCCGCAGTTCGCCCGCCTGGACGGTCACCGTGCCGCCGTCGCGCACCTCGCCCACCCGGCGGCCGGTGCTGTCGACGTGGATCAGCGGCACGCCGCGCGCCAGCAGTTCGCCGCCGGCTTCGAGGGCGACCGTGCGGCCGTTCAGGCCGATGCGCCCGGCTGGCGCGTCCAGCCGGCCCGCCACCGTGAGCACGCCCAGGTCGCCGCCGGCGCTGAGCGACAGGCTGCCGCCGGTGTCGGTGCGCACCGTGGCGCCGCGCGCCATCCGGATCGGACCGTTTTCCGTGCCGAGCCGCAGCGATGCGGGGTCTCGCGCCGCACGCTCTTCGGGTCGCAGCACGCCCAGTGGCGCCACGTCGGCCAGGTTGCGCCCGCTGGGCAGATCGCGCCAGGCGAAGCTGCCCAGGTCAATGCTGGTGGCCTGCTGCGACACCGCCGCGTCCTCGGGCAGCGTGATGCCCTTGCCTTCGCCGCGCACCGAGACCGAGACCTTGCCGAAGCCGCGCTCTCCGAAGAGCGTGGCGGGCAGCACGACAGCAGCAGCTGCTGCTGCATCCGCTGATGCGGCGGTATCGCCCGGCTGCACTGCGGGCGCAACGCCGCCGACCTGCACGGATGAAGCGGTTGCCAGCGACAGGCTGCCCGCCGAGCCCGCGGCGTGGGCGCGCAGGTTCAGCGCGCCCAGGTCCAGGTCGGGTGTCACGCCGGTCAGCGAGATCGCGCCCGCATCGCCCACGCGCAGCGTCGGCAAACCCTTCTTGCCGAGGTCCGTACGGCCGCCACCCGACACATCGAACACGGCCGCCTTGTGGGCCGAGATCTTTCCGACGTTGACCGTGATGGCACCGCCATCCACGGCCCAGGCGCCGCGCAACGCGCCGTCGCGCCAGGTGTTGATCCACTGCCCGCTGGCGTCCAGGCGGCCGTGCTCGCCCACTTCGAGCAAGCCGTTGGCCGAGGACAGGCTGATCTGCCCGCCGGGCGCCCGGACCTGGCCGTGGATGCGGATGTCGTTCGTCGAGCCTTCGGTGCCCGCCACGAACAGCGACGCGCCAGGCGACAGGGTGACCACGGCGCCGCCTGCCAGCTCGAAGTCGCCGTTGATGGTGTTCAACACGATGGTGCCCGTGCCCGAATCGCTGAGCATGTCGTCCGAAAGAAAGGTGAGCTTGCGCGACTTCTGTTCGTCGGGCTTGAGCTGCACGTAGAAGTCGTCGCCGAGTTTGGTCCTGGCGTCGAAATCCTGCGCGAGGCGCTTGGGGTCGTGCGTGACGACGATGGTGCCCGGCGACCAGGGCCGGCCGTCCGGCGTGTTTTCGCCCAGCTCCAGTCGCCCGCCCTTGTTCCCACCCGGGTTCTGCGACTGGCGCTCGCCCACCACCACGCCGCCCAGCATGTCGCCCTCGAGCACCATGGCATCGCCCGCATGGATCTGCACCGCGCCGGCCTTGCGCCCCTCGGTGTAGCCGGCTTCCTTGTAGTCGGCGCCGATGAGCGGCGTGCGCCAGGTGGTCTTCACGCCCCAGCGCAGATGCTCTTTCGTGAACTCGCCGGCGATGCCGGTGTAGCCGGTGTCGGACATGGCCCGGTCCATCGTGTGGATGCGGCCGTCGGCGCCCATGAGCTTGGTCGCCGTGTTCATGCCGTCGGTGTAGCGCACCGAGCCGCCGGACACGTCGAGCATCGAGCCGGCGCGCGTGATCACCGAGCCGCCGGCGCGCAGTTCGATGCGGCCCGCGTCGGCCGAGAGTTCGCGCAGGTCGGTCTTGCCCACGCCGACCCAGCCGGTCACGTCGCCCAGCGGTGTTCCCACCCAGGCGCCGGGAATGTAAGTGACGCCGTCGGGGCCGAGCACCCACTGCACGCCCGCCATCGGACCGTCCCTGAACACGCCGTTCACGCGCCGGTCGACGATCACTTTCTTGCCGCGAATCCAGGCGTCGAGCTGCAGCGGCGAGTCGCGCAGTTCGTTGATGCGCATCTCGGCCTCGATGAAGTTGCGCGACATGTCCACGCGCATGCCCTGCAGGCCGGCCACGCTCAGGAACGCCTCGCCGTCCACGTAGATGCGGCTCGCGTCGCCCCGGCTGCCAGGCTTGTAAAACTGAAGCTGCGTGAACAGCGGGTTGACCGCCGATTCGACCTTGATCGTTCCCGCCGGCACCAGCACGCCGGCCTTCGCCCGCACGTCGATCAGTTGCCCGTACAGGCTCACCCGGCCGGGCTGGTAGCGCGTGGCGAGCGCAGAGGCCTCGATCTCGCTGGTGTCCGAGGCGTCGGGCAGGACCTGCGAGATGCTGCCTTCGCCCAGCGTCAGCGTGCCGGCCGACCAGTTGATGAAATCGTTCACGCCGTCCGCGTACATGTGGGTACCCAGGCCCCACGCGCGCATCAGGATCGAGCCATTGCGGTTGTTCAACGCCGTCGTGGCGTTCAGCACGCCGGACTGGCGCACGTCCTGCGCCTGCAGCGTGATGTTGCCGCGCTCAGCCTGCACGGTGCCGGTGTTGACCACCTCGTAACCGACGGCCTTGGCGCGCGCGGCCATCTCGGGCATGACGACATCGCGCAGACCGGCAACGAAGTTGGCGTCGGCATAGACCGGCGACAGGTTGAGTGCGCCCAGCACCTGGCCGCCGGTGAAGGCCCAGCCGGGCACGGCCGACGCGTTCACATCCAGGCCGCGGGGCGCGTTCGGGTCCTGCGCGGACGGCGTCTTCAGGTAGATGTTTTCGCCGGCCGCCAGGATGACCTGGCCGTCGGGCGCCGAGATGCGGCCCGCGTTCTGCACCTTGGGCGCGAACAGCATGACCTTGCCGCCGCTGCTCGCCGACAGCTGCGCGCCGGCGTCGACCCGCACCGCGCCGGATGCCGCGCCGGGATCGAAGCGGTCCACGTTGCCCATGCGGTCGGGCGCGCCGCCGGTGCCGGCCTTGAAGCCGTTGTCGCCATAGATCTCGGGCCGTGCGGAGGTGAATTCGCCGAACTGCGGAATCGGGAAATCGTTGCCCTGGTTGGAGAGCACCTGCGGGTTGTTGATGCCCAGCTTGAACTGCTTGTCCGACAGCGAAAGGCTCGATGCCACCAGCGAGCGCGTGTCCACCTGGCTCGACCCCGTGAAGACGATGCCGTTGCGGTTGATGAGGTACACCGAGCCGTCGGCCTTGATCTGCCCAGCAATCTGGCTGGGGCGGCCGCTCGGATCGTTGATACGGTTCAGCGCGATCCATGCGTTGGTGCCGTCGGGCTTGGCGCCGCCCTTCTGGTCGAACTGCACCGTGGTGTGCTTCCCGACGTTGAAGCTCTCCCAGTTCAGGATCGCCTTGTCGCCGGTCTGCTCGATGCCGACCACGGTGCGGCCGCCCGCCGCCGTCTGCACCGGCGCCCTGGCATTGAGCCAGCCTGCGGTGAGGCTGTGGGTATCGACCTTGAGCCCGCCGTCGGCCAGGCCGTCGGGGATGTCCGAGCCCCCGTTCGATGCGGCCTCGCGTGCGGCCGCCTGCGCCGCCTGTTGCGCGGCAATGGAACGCGCCGCCATGTTCAGGTTGCCCATGGAGCGCTGCAACTGTTCGCCGGCCTTGCGCTGCTCCAGCGGGTTGGTCAGCATCGATGCCGGCATGCCGTTGGGCAGGCGGCCCGTCGCCGAGGCGGTGTTCTGCACCGCGCTCTTGTTGGCGAACCAGGCGCCGCTGAAGGCCTGCTGGGCCTGGGCATCCAGCACCAGGGCGCCGTTGGCCGCCAGCGTCATGGCAATGGCGCGCGCGATCGGCGCCATGCGAAAGCGCCGCGCCTGCCGCCGGTTGCGCGCCTTCGTTGCGTGGATCGGTGTGAGGGGCCCGCGTGTGCTCATGAGTCGTTTCCGCCGGAAAGTTGAGTCGATGCACTACGACGAACGGGCGCCCCACGACCCCGCAACTTATTTTTCAGGCCGCGCACCACGGCTGCCCGATTCAGCTGAGAACGGTCAACCCGCCCGGCAACGAACGGGCGTCGAGATCGAAGGCATGCTGCAGCTGCACCAGCGCCAGGTCGAGCGATGCGATGTAGAAGCTCCCGGTGACCAGGCGGCTGCGCGCAGCCGTGTTCATCAGCACCACGCGGCCGCGCCGGTAGCGGTTGATCTCGTCGAGCACGTCGGACAACCGCGCCTGCGTGAACACCAGCTCGCCCTTGCGCCAGGCCGACAGGTTGGCAGCGCCGACCAGCGCCACGCTGCTCACCGACGTGCCGTCGTACACCGTCTGCTGGCGCGCGCGCAGCTCGCGCGCGCCCGCGGGATGCTCCACGCGCACCGCGCCTTCGATGCAGGTCACGCACACCCTGGCGTCCAGGTAGCGGACCTCGAAACGCCCCGACTCGGCCAGGCTGCGACCCGCCCCGGCCACGACGCCGAAGGGCCGCGCGCCACCGGCCGACGACAGATCGAACGCAGCCTCTCCCTCGAGCAGGTCGACGCCGGTCGTCCGGCCGTCCACCGTGCGGCGCCGGATGCGGGTCTGGGTGTTCAGGGTGACCTGCACCCGCTCGGTGAGGCCCACCTCCAGCTGCTCGCCGGTGGCAGTGCGGTAATCGCCGCCCCACCCCGCCGGCGCGGGCCACAAGCCCGCAGACGGATGGAACACCGCCACGCCCGCGACACCGGCCATGGCCGCCGCGCCCGCTGCCGCACCGAGGAAAGCGCGGCGCGCGAGCACCGGTCGGGGCCGGTGGCGCGCATGAAACGCCGCCGCATCGGCATTGGTGCGAAGCACGCCGGCAGAGGCCGGACCGAGCACGGCCCATTGCGCCCTGGCCTCCTTGAAGACCGCCGCGTGCGCCGGGCTGCGCGCCAGCCAGTGCTTGAAGCGCTGGGCGTCCTGCGGCTTGACGGCACCCGAATGAAACAGCCGCAGCCATTCCCAGGCCTCGTGCCGCGTCGTGTCGGCCGCGAGGGCGGGATCGTCGACCGGCGCCGTCAGGGGGTCGTGCATCACCGCCGGGCCCCTTCTTCTGGGCCTCGGCCCGTTGCGAGCGCCAGGTTGATTCGATTCTTCACTCCGTACGACGAACGGGCCGCGCCGATCCCGCAACTATTTTTTGTCATGGGCCATCCGGGCACTCAGGTAATCGTGCGCATGCTTGAGTTCGTATTCGACGGTGCGCAGGGAAATGCCCAGGCGCCGGGCCACTTCGGGCTGCGTCAGTCCTTCCATGTGCACGAGCACGACGACCTCGCGCCGCCGCGCCGGCATGCGGTCCAGCAGCTTGATCACGGCGTCCAGCTGCGAACGCGCCTCGGCGATCCGCGCGGGTCCCGGCGCCGTGTCGGCCAGTTCCATCAGCGCATCGATTTCTTCGAAAGGCAGGTTGCGGCTCTGGCGACGCTGGATGTCCAGCGCAATGTTGAACGCCATGCGCACGAGATAGCCGCCCGGCCGCTGGATCGGCCCTGCGTCGCTTCCGCCCTGGTCGTTCACGCGCAGCCAGGTGTCGTGCAGCGCGTCCTCGGCCAGGTCGGCATTGCGCAACGCGCGGCCCAGCTGGCGCTTGAGGGCGTCGTAGTGCCTGGACAGGTAGTCCATGAGCACGGGGCGGACGTCTTCGGCCATGGACAGGTCAGGACGGCGAGCGGCCGGCCGCCTCGCGGCAGCGCGTTCCGCCGCGCGCATCGGTGGGCAGGATGAGCAGCGTCAAAGGCTGCGGCAGGTCCGGCGGCGGCGCATGCGCAAGGCGCACGCCCCGCAGAACCTCCAGCATCTCGGCGTCGCGGGCCGCGTCGCCGGTCAGGCCGAGCAGGCGCGGCCGGCGAAGCTGGCCCCCCTCGTCCACCTCGAAGCGCAGCAAGGACCGGTACGTTCCCGGCCGCGTGCGCACATTGCCGCACAACGCTTCCCAGACCCGCGCCTGCAGCAGGCTGGGGTAGCCCGCCAGGCTTCCCAAGCTGGCCGCGCGCGGGGCCTCCGCCCGGGCCTGCGCCGGCCTCAGCGCGAGCGTGACGGCCGAACCCGTGCGGACCTTTTCGGCCACCAGGCCCGTGCCTTCCAGCAACAGTTCAAGCGCGGTGTCGGGGGCGTAAAGCCCGCGCACCGCGGAGGACGTCAGCCCGACCAGGATTTCGCTGCGAAAGAGTGCAGGCTGCCGCGTGACGGCGGCATAGCGCTTGAGCGCATCGGCCAAGGGAAGCGAGGGAATGTCGAACGCCAGTGCGGCGTCACCCGCGCCTGGAACCGCGCCGGCCGGGGCCTCGCCCTCACGCAGCGGTGATGCAGATCCGTCGCTCGCCCAGGCCGTGCCGGCCAGCCACGACAGCGCGAGCGCGCAGAGTGCGACGCTGCGGCCTGCCGAGCCCGCGAACCCAGGGTGCACCTCGCTCACCCTCGCGGCGCAACGATGCCGCGCGCATCGTCACGCCCGCCGTGAGGATGCGAAAGCCATGGCAAGGAGAAAAGTCGAGTCGGCAAGGAGCGCACGCCAGTCGGGAAACTTGCATGCTGTCACCGGCGTGTGACGGTCTCGTTGCAACGTCAGACCTTCCTGCGCCCCGGCGCGTGGCGCGCATCCCGTGTGCCGCGGGAAGCCCGAGGACGCCCCTCGAGCGGTTGACCGGCGCTCAGCCGGCCAGCCGCCCCGCCACCAGCTGCAGCACGCGGTCGCAGCGCTTGGCCAGGTCCTGGTCGTGCGTGACCATCACGAAGGCCGTGCGGTGCCGGTGCGCGAGGTCGAGCATCAGCGCGAACACGGCGTCGGCCGTGCTGCGGTCGAGGTTGCCGGTGGGCTCGTCAGCCAGCACGCAGGCGGGCTTCGTGACCAGCGCACGCGCAATGGCCACGCGCTGGCGCTCGCCGCCCGACAGCTCGGCCGGCCGGTGGTGCAGGCGCTCGCCCAGGCCCACGCTGGCGAGGATCTTCGCTGCGGCCTGCGACGCTTCGCCGGCCTCGACGCGGCGGATCTTCAGCGGCATCGCGACGTTGTCGAGCGCGCTGAACTCGGGCAGCAGGTGATGGAACTGGTAGACGAAGCCCAGGTGATGGTTGCGCAACCGGCCCTGCTCGGCGGCGTCGGCATGCGCGATGTCCTTGCCGAGCAGTTCGACCTTGCCCGCGGTGGGTGCGTCGAGGCCGCCCATGAGGTGCAGCAGCGTGCTCTTGCCGGAGCCGGACGCGCCGACGATGGCCAGCGTTTCGCCGGCGTGCACGTCGAGGTCGACACCGTGCAGCACGGTGAGGTCGATGCGGCCTTCGTGGAAGCGCTTGGTGAGGCCGCGGGCCTTGAGAACAACATCACTCATAACGCAGGGCCTCGGCGGGGTTCACACGGCTGGCGCGCCAGCTCGGATACAGCGTGGCCAGGAAGGCCAGGATGAGGGAAATGATCGCGATCGGCATGATGTCGCTTTGCTGCGGGTCGCTCGGCATCTTGCTGATCAGGTAAATGTCCTTGGGCAGGAAGCTGGCGTGGAAGAGCTGCTCGAGGAAGGGCACGATCACGTCGATGTTGTAGGCAATGCCCAGGCCCAGCAGCAGGCCGCCCACGGTGCCGATCACGCCCACCATGGCGCCCTGCACCACGAAGATGGCCATGATGCTGCGCGGCGAGCTGCCCAGCGTGCGCAGGATGGCGATGTCGGCGCGCTTGTCGGTCACGGTCATCACCAGCGTCGACACGAGGTTGAAGGCCGCCACGGCGACGATCAGCGTGAGGATGATGAACATCATGCGTTTCTCGACCTGCACGGCCGCGAACCAGGTCTTGTTCTGGCGCGTCCAGTCGCGGATGAGGAACTGGCCCGGCAGCGTGACGGCGAGCTGGTCGGCCACCTCGCGCGCCTCGTGCAGGTCTTTCAGCTTGAGGCGGATGCCGGTCGGGCCTTCGAGGCGGAAAACCTTGGCGGCGTCTTTCTCGTGCACCATCGCCAGCGCCGAGTCGTACTCGTAGTGGCCCGAATCGAACACGCCGACCACGGTGAACTGCTTCAGGCGCGGCACCACGCCGGCCGGCGTAACCTGTCCGCCCGGCGCCACCAGCGTGACCTGGTCGCCGGGCTGCACGAACATGGAGCGTGCCAGCTCGATGCCCAGCACGATGCCGAACTCGCCCGGCACCAGCTTGTCGAAGGTGCCGCCCTTGGCGATGCCGCCGGTGTCGGTGACCTCGGGCTCGAGCGCGGGGTCGATGCCGCGCACGATGGCGCCCTTCATGTCTTCGCCGCGGGCGATCAGCGCCTGCGTGTTGATGAAAGGCGCCGCACCGATCACCTCGGGGTTCTTGCGGGCGTCGGCCATGATGGCGTCGATGTCCTGCAGGGCCTGGCCGTCGCGCGAGAAGATCTCGATGTGCGACACCACGCTGAGCATGCGGTCGCGCACTTCCTTCTGGAAGCCGTTCATCACGCTGAGCACGATGATCAGCGCCGCCACGCCCAGCGCGATGCCGAGCATCGACACGCCGGAGATGAAGGAAATGAAGCCGTTGCGTCGCGTGGCACGGCCCGCGCGCGTGTAGCGCCAGCCGAGCTGCAGTTCGTAGGGGAATCGCATCAGCGGCCTCGCCCCGTGGCCTCAAGGGGCATGGGCGCCCCCGCGGGGGGCGGCAAATACTCGGGGTGAGGAGCGAGGGGGTAGGTCATACGGTGGAATTGTGGCATCCCGGACAATAGGGAAATGGCCGAACCTCTCCCACGTCATCTGTTGATTCCCTTTGCCGGCCGCGGTTCCCCGGCTTGCCGCGCGGCGCTCGCGACCCTGCGGCTGCCGAACCTCGAAACCCTGCTGCTGCGCCTGACGCTCGCCGACGCCGATACGCAGGACGACAGCACCCGCTCCCCGCCGCACGAACGCGCCCTGGCCCGCGCGCTCGGCCTGCCCCCCGCCGACGACGGCTGCATTCCCTGGGCCGCGCACGAAGCCCGCAAGACCGGCCTGGCCGCGCCCGGCGACCACGAGGCCTGGGGCCTGGTGACGCTGTGCAACTGGCAGGTCGGCATCGACGACGTGGCGCTGGGCGATCCGTCGGCCATCGAGATCGACGCCGCCGAGTCGATGGCCCTGCTGGCCGTTGCGCAACCGTTCTTCGAGGAAGACGGCATCGCGCTGTACCCCTCCGACACGCCGGGCCGCTGGCTCGCCTGCGCGCCCATCTTCGACGGGCTGGCCACGGCCTCCATCGACCGCGCGGTGGGGTACCCCATTTCGCAGTGGTCGCCGCTGGGCGACGCGTCGCGGCCGCTGCGCCGGCTGCAGAACGAGATGCAGATGCTGCTGTATACGCAGCGCGTGAACGACGAACGCACCGCGCGCGGCGTGCCGCCGATCAATTCGTTCTGGCTCAGCGGCACCGGCGTCCTGAAGGACGGCGACCTGCCCTCGCCACCCGCCACGCGCACGCCGGTCGTCGACCTCGCGCTGCGCGACGCGGCACTGCACGACGACGGCCTGGCCTGGGCCACCGCCTGGCAGGCCTTGGATGCGGGCGCCGTCGCCGGCCTGCTCGCTGAGCTGACGCGCGGCGCCGACGTGGCGCTCTCGCTGTGCGGCGACCGCGGCGCGCAGCTTTTCACTGTGCAACCGCGCGGCCTCGCCCGCTGGGCCAAGGGCCTGTTCGACCGCAACCGCGCCACCCAGGTGCTGGAGTCCCTATGAAGATCATTGCCCGGGACATCCCGCCGCGCACCGTCTGGGCGCTGGAACAGGCCGGCGTGCACCCGCTGCTGGCGCGCCTCTTCGCCGCGCGCGGCGTGCGCGACAAGGACGAGCTCGACGACGGGCTCGCGCGCCTGCTGCCGCCCGACACGCTGCGCGGCACGCGCGAAGCCGCCGTGCTGCTGGCCGACGCCATCGCACAGGACAAACGCCTGTGCATCGTGGCCGACTACGACTGCGATGGCGCCACCGCCTGCGCGGTCGGCGTGCGCGGCCTGCGCCTGCTGGGCGGCAAGAACGTGAGCTACCTCGTGCCCGACCGCGTGGTGGACGGCTACGGCCTGACGCCGCCCATCGCCGAGCGCGTGGCCGCTGCCGGCGCCGACATGCTGATCACCGTCGACAACGGCATCGCCAGCGTCGAGGGCGTGGCCGCCGCCAAGGCGCGCGGCCTGCAGGTGCTGGTGACCGACCATCACCTGCCCGGCCCTGAGCTGCCCCTGGCCGACGTGATGGTCAACCCGAACCAGCCCGGCTGCGAGTTCGAAAGCAAGAGCATCGCCGGCGTCGGCGTGATGTTCTACGTGCTGCTCGCTCTGCGCTCCGAACTGCGCACGCGCGGCGTGTTCGATACCGCCACGCAACCCAAGCTCGATGCGCTGCTGCCGCTGGTGGCGCTGGGCACCGTGGCCGACGTGGTGAAGCTCGACGCCAACAACCGCCGTCTCGTGGCACAGGGCCTGCGCCGGATCCGCGCGGGCGCGATGCCGGCCGGCGTGGCGGCGCTGTTCAAGGCCGCGGGGCGCACCGCCTCGGCCGCGACCACCTTCGATTTCGGCTTTGCCCTCGGCCCGCGCATCAACGCGGCCGGCCGGCTGGCCGACATGACGCTGGGCATCGAATGCCTGCTGACCGACGACGCGGGCCGCGCCGACGAACTCGCGCGCATGCTCGACGGCATCAACCGCGAGCGGCGCGACATCGAAGGCGGCATGCGCGACCAGGCGCTGCTGCTGGCCGAGTCGCTGTTCGCGGCCGATGGTGAAGGCGTGGAAGCGCCGCCGCCGGCCATCAGCGTGTTCGGCGCCGACTTCCACGAGGGCGTGGTGGGCATCGTGGCCTCGCGCATCAAGGACCGCTTCCATCGCCCGACCTTCGTGTTCGCGGCCAGCGCGGCGCCGGGCAAGGAGCAGGAGCTGAAGGGCTCGGGCCGATCGATCCCGGGCTTTCACCTGCGCGACGCGCTCGACCTCGTGGCCAAGCGCCACCCCGGCGTGCTACTGCGCTTCGGCGGCCACGCGATGGCCGCGGGCTGCACCGTGGCGCGCGAGCACTTTCCCGTCTTCGAGCGCGCGCTGGCGCAGGTGGCCGGCGAATGGCTGGCCGAGGCCGCGCTCACGCGCCAGATCGAGACCGACGGGCCGATCGCGCGCGAGTACATGCGCATCGACCTCGTCGACACGCTGCACCGCGAGGTCTGGGGGCAGGGCTTCGCGCCGCCCACCTTCAGCGAGGAGGTCGAGGTGGTGTCGCAGCGGCTGGTGGGCGAGAAGCACCTGGCGCTCAAGCTCAAGCACCAGGGCCAGCCCATCGACGCGATCTGGTTCAGCCACACCGAACCGCTGCCGCCGCGCGTGAAGCTGGCGTTCAGGCTCGATGCGGACGAGTGGCAAGGGGTGCGCCGGCTGCGCTTTCTGGTCGAGGGGGCGGAGGTGTGACGCAAGCGGCCTAGACTTGGGTTCCATCCTTCCGACCGAGCACTCTCGAATGCAGCAAGAAGCCATCTCGGCCCACGACATCTTTCCGCACATCCGCGTCGTGATGGGCATGGTCATCGGCCTGGGCGTCACCCGGCTGCTGTCGGGCGTGGCGCGCATCGTGCAGCACCCGACGCAGTACCGGCTCTATGCCGTGCATCTGGCCTGGGTCGCGTCGGTGCTGCTGGCGCTGGTGCATTTCTGGTGGTGGGAGTTCGGGCTGTACCAGATCGACAACTGGACCTTCGGCACCTACGCCTTCATCGTCAGCTATGCGATTCTTCTGTTCCTGCTGTGTGCGCTGCTCTTTCCCGACAGCATGCAGGACTATGCGAGCTACCGCGACTACTTCTACGCCCGCCGCGCGTGGTTCTTCGGCCTGCTGGCCGCCACCTACCTGCTCGACGTGGTCGACACGCTGATCAAGGGCGAGGCGCACTTCGCCCGCTTTGCGATGGAGTACCTCATCCGCACCCCCATCCTCGTGGGCCTGTGCATCGCGGCGGCCCGCTCGGCCAACCCGCGCTTTCACACGGCCTTCGTCGCGGGCACGCTGGCTTACCAGCTGTCGTGGATCTTCCGGCTCTTCGACACCTTGAATTGAGCCGCCGCCGCCAACAGGACCTGCGTCCATGAGGGCAGGCTAATATCCACGCCCTTCAACCGATACGGACCGCACCTACCGCCGTGAGCACTCTGCCTCCTTGCCCCCAATGCCATTCGGAATTCACCTACGAAGATGGCCTGAACGTTGTCTGCCCCGAATGCGGTCACGAATGGTCCGCCTCGGGCGCTGCCGCCGAAAGCGCGGCCGATGAGGGCCGGATCATCAAAGATTCGGTCGGCAACGTGCTGAACGACGGCGACACCGTCACCGTCATTAAGGACCTCAAGGTCAAGGGCTCGTCGCTGGTCGTGAAGGTCGGCACCAAGGCGAAGAACATCCGCCTGATCGATGGCGATCACGACATCGATTGCAAGATCGACGGCATTGGCGCGATGAAGCTGAAGTCGGAATTCGTGCGCAAGGCTTGAGACCGGCTTGACTTGTTTGCGACCCCACTGAAAGGCACCTGGCAGCGGTACTGAGGGGCGTCGCCGGGCGATCTGCCAAGCCATCCTCCGTTCGTCACGCCGGTGCCGCACGCCCTTCCTGGCCCCTAGCCGGCCAACTCCCGGCAGCGTGCGGCGTCCAGCACATGGCCGCAGACGTGGAACTCGCGCGCCGCCGCAGCGAAGCCTTCGCGCGCGGCAGCGACACGGCCCGAGGCACGTTCGATGTGGGCCTGCGCCTCGTGCAGCGATGCGTACCAGGCCGGCAGCTTCATCACCACATTCGCCAGGTATTCGGACTGCTGCTGGTGGCCGGCCGCCAGGTCCAGCGCGTGCCCTCTCGCGGCCGCGATGGTGGCCGGGATGGCGAAGGTGATGCGGCAGCCGGGGCAGCTTTCCAACGGGCCGCGCACGTTGGCCTCGGCTTCCTCCAGCACGCCCAGCGCGGCGTCGGGCTGCGTGGCCATCGCGATGCGGGTGCCGTAGATGCGGTCCAGCAGGTGGAAGCCGACGTCGGACTGGCGCGCGACGTCGAGCGCTTCGTCGAGCAGGCCGCGGGCCCGGTCCATCTGCCCGCGGTAGATCGCCAGTTCGGAGCGGCGCTGCAGCGACAGCGCTTCGCCCGTCGCACCGCCGATCGCGCGGTGCATGCGCCCGCCCGCCACGAGGTCTTGCTCGGCAGCGTCGAGCTGGCCGCTGAGCAGCCAGGCCTCGCCGCGCAGCGTGACCGCGAACGCATGCCCGCGCGCCGCGCCCAGCCGCTGCGCTTCCGTGGCCAGCGCATTGGCGAAGGCGATGACATCGGCATACGGCCGCGAGCCGTACAGGAAGCGCTGCGTGATGCACAGGTGGCCGTCGAACACGCGCACCGCAAGCTGCGGCAGGTGGCTCGTCTCCTTGAGGTCGGCCCACACGCTGCCGTGCAGGTCGCCGCGCGCGTGTGCCGCTGCGGCTTGCGACCAGGAGGCGATCACGAGCGTGCCTTCGTCACCGGTTTCCAAGGCGATCCGACGCACTTCGGCCGACCGGCGCGTGCCTTCGGCGGGGTCCCCGAAACCCAGGGCCGCCGCGCCGCTGTACGCCAGCGCTTCGGCGAGGCGCCCCGCCACCGTGGTGGGATGCACATCCTTCAGATACCGCAGGGCGCCGGGTGGGTCGCTCATCTTCACTTGCGCCAAGGCTCGCTTGGCGCGCAATTCCTGGGACAGCGCTTCGGGCGCAACGGCGGCGGCCGCGTCGTAGGCGGCCAAGGTGCCTGGCCGGCCCAGCGCGTCCAGGGACTCGGCACGCAGCGCCAATCCTTCCGGCTGCGCCACCCGGTGCGCGAGCAGCGGCTCGACGTGGCGCAGCACGTCCTCGTAGGCGCCGAGGCGAAAGGCCTGGCGCGCAGCCGCCAGCGCACACGGCATGGCCTGCTCGGCGTCGCCCGCGGCGAGCCAGTGATGGCCCACCAGGCCCGGTGCCGCACCGCCTTGCGCGAGCCGCGCCGCCACGTCGCGATGCAGCAGCACACGCCGGTGCGGCGGGATGCCTTCGGCCAGCGCCTCCCGCACGAGGGCGTGGCGGAAGCGGTAGCGACCCTCGGCCACCACCAGCACGCCTGCGGCCAGCGCCTGGTCGAGCCGCGCCAGCGCGTCGTGGCCCTCGTCGGCGGCCAGCGCCACGGCCGTGGCCACGTCGAAATCTTCGGCCGACAGCGCCAACCGGCGCAAGGCCTCCGTCGTGCCGGGGTCCAGATCGCACAGGCGTTCGGCCAGGGCCGACGACACGCTGTGAGGCATCGCCCCCGTGGCGCCGTCTGACGTGGCGGCAGCGCGCGCAAGTTCGATCACGGCGAACGGCAGGCCTTCTGCACGGCGCGCGATGGCGATGGCGGCCTCACCTGCCATCGGTGCGTCGGCCGAGCGGGCCGCGAGCAGTGCCGCTTCTTCCTCGGACAGCGGCCCCAGTTCAAGGGCCTCCAGCTGACCGGCGCGCAGCAAGCGCGAGGTGTTCCGGTCCAGCAGGGGCGGCAGTGCGTGCCGGCACGCGAGCAGCACGAACACCGGCGGGCCGCTCGCCGCCAGTTGCGTCAGCGTCTCGGCGCTGGCGTCGTCCGCCGCGTGCGCGTCGTCGACGATGAGCAGCACCGGCTTTTGCGAGCCCGTGGCCAGCAGCAGCCGGCGCACGGCGCCCACCATCTGGTGGCGCCCGAGCGGCAGGGCCAGCGGCTTCACGTCGCCCGAGGCGGTCATCTGCACCAGCACGGCCTGGGCGTGCGCACCGATGGCCTGTGCCGCATCGGGCAGTTCGCCGAGCAAGGGCTCCACCAGGTCGGCCGCGATGCCGTAGGGCCGGGTCCAATCGCCGGCCTGCAACGAGCGCACCTGCCAGCCCAGGCCCCGCGCTTCTTCGGCGACGCGGCGGCAGAATGCGGTCTTGCCCATTCCCGTCGGCGCGCGCACCACCGCGCCCCCCGGCCGGCCCGCGAGGCTGGCGCGCAGCCACCCCAGGACACGCACCAGCTCCATGGCGCGGCCGACGAAACGCGGCGCGGCGCCTTCCAGGCCCGCCACGCATTCACGGTACAGCGCTTCGGCCGACGGGCCGGGGCGCAGGTCCAGGGTCTGCTGCAGATGGTCGCGCAGGTGGCCGTACCAGCGCAGGGCCGAAGAGCGTCGCCCGGCGGCCAGTTCCTCGCGCATCAGCTGCACATGCGCCGCCTCGTCGGTAGGGTCTTCGCGCACCAGCCGTTCCAGGTCGCCGGTCTGGCGCAGCAGCCGCAGGAACTTGTCGCGCAACCGCTGGCGCGGCGCCTCGGTCCAGGTTTCGTAGCGGGCGTCCGGCAGGAGGTCGCCACCGTAGAGCTGCGCGGCCGCCTTGCAGGCCTGCGGATCGCCGCTGCGCAGGGCCTCGTCCGCTGCGCGCTCGAACTGGTCGGCATCGCACGCCACCGCCCGGTCGGGCAGCAGGAAAACGCGGCCGCCTCGCAGCACCAGGGCGTCGGGCTGACCGATGAACTGGCGCGCGTGGTGCGCGGCCTTGCGCAGGTTGGCGCTGCCGGCGTCAGGGTCCAGGTGCGGCCACAGGGCGTCCACCACCTGCTCGTTCGCCAGGCTGCGTCCGGGCTGCAATGCCAGCAGCTGCAGCAACTCGGCGGCGCGCCGGGTCAGCGGCACTGATGGAGTCTGCGGGTCGTCGCCGGCCACGCTCAGATGGAACGGGCCCAGCAGCCGGATGGACACGGCTTCGGACGGCGGAGTCGGTGGGGGCGACATCGCGATTCCTTTCCCCCGGCACGGGCCGGGAACGTTTCAGGAACGCCAAGCGTGGAGCATCAGTATGCCGTCTATCGAATCTGGCGGGTGCAACGAATAGACGCACCACCCTCGCGCCCGCGGACCCTCAAGGAGTACCTCATGCATATCGCAAAAGACGCCGTCGACGTGAAGATGGAAATTCCCGGTGCCCTGATCCGGCAGCGTTTGAATTTCGGCGACGCAACCGGCTACAGCAAGATCAGCGGCGAGTACTTCACGCTGTCGGCGGGCGTCGACACGACGCCGCTCTTCCAGGGCCTGAACAACCACAACTCCTGCCAGTGCCCGCACTGGGGGTTCGTGCTCAAGGGCCAGATCACCACCACCGACGACGCCGGGGAGCAGGAGACCGTCCAGGCCAACGACCTGTTCTATTGGCCGCCCGGCCACAACGTCAAGGTCGACGCCGACGCGGAGATCGTGATGTTCAGCCCGCAACACGAACACACGCACGTGATCGACCACATGATCGAGAAGGTGAAGTCATGAACCCGAACAAGGCCCTCTGGGAAAAAGGCGACTTCACCCGCATCGCCGAGAGCATGCGCGAGAGCGGTGAGGACGTCGTGCGGCACGCGCACATCACGCCCGGCATGAAGGTGCTGGACCTCGGCTGCGGCGACGGCAACACCGCCATCCCGGCCGCCAAGCTCGGCGCGCAGGTGCTGGGCGTGGACATCGCCGCCAACCTGGTCGCTGCGGGCAACCGGCGGGCAGCCCAGGCCGGGCTGTCGGCCAGCTGCCGGTTCGAGGAAGGGGACGCCTGCGAGCTGCGACTCGAGAACAAGTCCTTCGACCTCGTCATCAGCATGTTCGGCGCCATGTTCGCGCCCAGGCCCTTCGACGTGGCACGGGAGATGGTGCGAGTCACGCGCCCGGGCGGCCGCATCCTCATGGGCAACTGGATCCCGAACGACCCGACGCTGGTGGCGCAGATCCTGAAGATCAGCTCGTCCTATGCGCCCCCGCCGCCCGAGGGTTTCGTGAGCCCGATGGGCTGGGGCTCGACCCCGAACATCATCGAGCGCTTCGGCGCGGCGGGCGTTGCCTCGGAGGCCATCAGCTGGGAACGCGACAGCTACATCTTCGACTTCAAGGGTTCACCGGCAGAGTTCGTCGACACTTTCCGGCAGTTCTACGGCCCGACCATGAACGCATTCGACGCGGCAGCCCAGGCGGGGCGCACCGACGAACTGCGCACGGAACTGGTGACGCTGTTCCAGAGCCAGAACCAGAGCCAGTACCCCAACACCTGCCTGATCGCCGCGACGTTCTTGCGGGTGACGGTGCAGGTGGGTTGATCCGCGGCGTCTTGTCGCCTTCTGCGGCCGGTCCGGATCGCCGGACAGGTTGCCGAGCTTCTTCGCACCATCGGGATGGGCGGTCTAGGTCATGGGCATGCCCTTCGGGTCTTCGTCCGCGATCCGGCACTTCTGGGTTGGGCTCAGCGCACAGACGGCGGGACGCCCCTTCTGGCATGTGTTTGTAGGTGATGATGAACTTGTTGTCCCCATGCAGGTCCAGCAGTCGTGATGCGGGTCGTCGTGGAATGCAAGCCCGCTATCAAGGGAGGGCAGCGTTCTGGGCAAGCTCGACATCCTGGCCAACAACGCGGCGTTCCAGCTGCATGCGACGTCGATCGAGTACATCAGCGACAAGCGCCTCGATCTCACTGCGTATCAACATCGCCGGCTACTTCCTCATGGCGCGCGCCGCCATTCCGGACCTGGGACGCGGCAGTTCGATCATCAACACCGGGTCGGTGACGGATCTGGAAGGCAGTGGCGAGCTGCCGGACTGCTCGGCCACCAAGGGCACCATCCACGCCTTCGCCAAGTCGCGAGCCAGCGCTGGCACGCGGCATCCGCGTGAACGCCGTGGCCAGGCCCGGTGTGGACACCGCTGAATCCGGCCGCCCGTTCCGCGGAAGACGTGAAGGACTTCGGCAAGCAGACCTGCATGAAGCGGCCGGCCCAGCCCGAGGAACTGTCTCCCGCCTACGTGTGCCTCGCGGCACCGATCTGCGCGAGCTACGTCAGGGGGATCGTGCCGCCTGTGACGGGCAGCGTGGGGCGATGTAGCGTCGATCAGCGCAGAAGCCGGGCACGCGGATCGCCGGAGTCGTTAACGGCCATTTCACTGCACTTCACCATCGCACCGACGTTCGCGGCCCTGGGATTAGTTTCACCATCCGAGGCACCGGCAACTATGGCCAGCCCATGCACTCGTGGGCAGCGCCGTACTCCAGATGGACTGGCTACAACGCCTGAAACCACCGCCCAGGAGATCCGCGGCGGCCCTCGACCTAGCGCAGCGCCAAGTTTCAACGCAGCGTGAAACTCAAGGCGCATCGAGTCCATTGCATCCCAATAAAATCCGGTGCCGAATTCGCGAGTAGAAGCTGAGCATCGAAGTCGGTCGACTATCAAAAAACATTCTAGGATTACCTGATGAGCGACAACCCTATAAATGAAGCAGCACGAGAACCAGCAGGGCTGCCCTTAGTACATGACAGTATTGTTCGACTAGAAAGCGCAGCTTCCGAGTCTGCAATTCCGCTAGAGAAGCTGATTCAAGCAGCATCCTCGGGTGAACTGGAACTACTTTTTAAGAGGCCTGCAATCCATCCCCGTGTGGTGCTGCGCCCTCGCGGCAGCGATCTGGTAACCGGCGAGCCAAACATCCTTTGCACGCCGGACTATCTCAAGCTCGCACAAGACGATTGCAGGCAACTTCTGGATCGACCATCGGCTCTTGTCTACTATTCGACACTTGGCTATCGCAGCAGAGGCAACCACACAGGACTCTCTCGGCTGGCGCCGAGTGATGCCGACAAGCAGTCGCTTTTCCCCGTGCAGGTAGATGGCAAGGACTTTTCTCCGCCGGATGGAAAGTTCGGATTCTGGGGTACCTGGTCACTTTGGTCGGATGCCGGCCCCATTCAACATGCTGTGCGGCCCGAAGACGTCTTTGTCAGGGCCGGAGAATTGAAACGCTGGCGGATCGAGAAGTACTATCCGGCGATGGGGTGGGACGCTGGCTCCGAACCCAATCCGGAACACTCACTCCTCGACGATCCGAACTTTGACGACGACCACAAGTCGCCTCAGCTACTTTGGATGTGTCATGCCGCGGTCCATTTCTGGGCGAACAAGAAGATCGTTTTCGACAATCCGAAATCATTCCCAAAAAATGAAGCGGTCGCTACTTGGTTCCTGGACAAAGCTGGGCACGTTTTCACCCCAACCTCGGCTGCAGATGCTGCTCGCCTGATCCGGCCAAGGTTCCCCGACAAGATCGAAAAGGCCCTCGCCAATGCCGCCAGCCCCAGCGCTCAACTAACCCAGAGCACAGAAAATTCCAGCCACTAGCACGTATAAAGAATTTGTCAAGGCGGCCGAAGTTGAGCCCCTTGAAACCACCTCCCCATAGGGTATTCGGGGACTAGAAAAGAGGATAGGGGGTGTCAGCGCCAGTGCAATCGAGATCAGCAGGGGGTGCGGATAAAAACTTGGACTGGTTTTACGCCGTAAGTCCAAGACTCTCTCGGTATTCGATGGGACTGAGAGAGCCCAGTGAGATTTTG
>Ga0160464_100471_pt1 | contig 29243 bp, 28 predicted proteins | sample HID1971I_E11MG_FD_108275 | JGI IMG/M metagenome (GOLD analysis project Ga0160464, IMG submission 108275) | Enriched millipede-associated microbial communities from UW Madison campus, WI, USA - HID1971I_E11 MG | ecosystem: Host-associated > Arthropoda: Insects > Digestive system > Unclassified ... | reverse complement strand
GATAGTCCTTCCCCGCGGCAACGATGGTTCCGTCTGTGGGCGCGAAGGAGATCTCGAGTTCGTTGGTGGCGCGGGCGGAGGAGAAAGCGTGTTCGGCAACCGCTTCGATCCTGCCGTCAGACCTGCGGAAGCTCAGCGCAGTGCCAATGTCGGAATGAACGATGTAACTCACACCGCCGTCGTCGAAGGTAGCCCCCCAGAACGGCAATGTGAGCCCTCCGGCGAAGTCCCACGTCGAGCCCAGCAATCCCGCGCCTTCCGACTGCCAGAAAGGGTCCTCAACAGGGACGGATAGCCCGTCCCCGTTGGGGAACTCTATGGACTCAATACCCGGTCCCGTTGTCACCGGCCACGATACTGTTCGGTCCGACGGCGACACGAGTTCGATGTTCAGGCGTCCATCTGCTGTCGCGACGGTCACGATGAGGTCGGAATCTGCAAACGACCAGGTGGCTGCTCCGCTGTCGATTGTCGGCGCGGTGGGCGTGCCGAGTGCTGTGACACTTGGTCCTGACCACGCGTCGACGCCGCCGGCACGGAGATAGTCGACTTGGAGGGTGGCGGGGTCGATGCTGGCGGTCCCGGAACCGACAGGGACGAGGATCCGGCCGTGTTCCCACTTGGGGTCGCTGGAAGGTGTGGCGGAGGGCAGTGCGCAGCTACTGAGTGCCAACGCAGAAGCCAACGCGATGGAGCATGCAGGTCGACGTCGCGGGGCGAGCGTTCGTTGTGAATCAATCATGCCGTCAGCGTTCCCGAACACGATGAGTCGAAAATGAGGAGCTACGTCCCCTCGATGCCTTCTTTCGTGGTCGGGGCCGGAGGGCGGCGGAACACCAAGCGGACACGAGTCCCGCGGGCAGGAACGCTCGCGATGGTCACACATCCGCCGTGTCGCTCCGCGGTCTGTTTCACCATGGCCAGGCCCAGCCCCGAGCCGGCCGTACGAGTATCGAGCGCGGTGCCGCGATAGAACCGGTTGAAAACGTGGTCGAGGTCCTCAGATCGTATTCCGAAACCGGAATCCGTGACCTCCACCCACCACTCATTGTGGTTCTGCCCGGTTGTGACAAGAACCCGGCCGCCTGACGGGCTGTACTTGGCGGCGTTGTCCATCACGTTCACAAGCGCCCTTGAGACTAATTCCTCATCTCCTGGCCATGTCGGGCCACTTTGTGACGTCGCAACAATGAAGACGGCAACTGATCTCCACCGCCGCTGTGTGGTCGCGACTGCTTCGCGAACGAGCTCATCTGGTTGGAGGTCGACGATGTGAAGGGGGTGGGATTCGGCGCGTGCAAGGTCTGTGATGGTCTGTATGAGGCGGGCCATATCGTGCGCGTCTTCGCGGGTGTCCTCGAGGATCGCTTCCTTTGTCGTTTCGTCGAGGTCATGCCGCTTGAGTAGTTGGAGATGAGAGCTGATCGCGGTCAGAGGGCTGCGCAGATCGTGGGATGCGTCGGAGATCAGAGTTCGCCGGGCCTCCTCGGCCGCCTGAAGGCGGTTCAGCATCTGGTTCATCGCCTCCGCGAGGCGGCCGATCTCATCGCTGCGGTCCAGGACGAGTCGTTCCGATGTCTGTGTCACTGTGCTGACACGATCCGCAGCGCGGGTTAGTTCTCGGATTGGGCGCGCAAGACGACCGGCGACAGCAGTGCTGACGGCCGCTGCGGCCGCGACGACTCCCGCTCCGGACACAAGCAACAGGAGCCTGAGACGTTCAATCGCGCGGTCAACGGCGGAGGCGGATGAAGCGACCATGAGCGCTCGGCCGTCGTCGAGTGCGACAGTGAGGACCCGGACGCGCCGGTTGTCGATCATGTCGTCATTCCATAGCTCCCCAGCGGAGTGCGGCTCAGTGAGCGCCTTGTGCTCGGCAGTGATCGTTAGACCCTCACCGTTGCGTCCTTCAGGCGTGTTTATGTCGAGCACGAAGGTGCAGGCTGGACTGATCGCGAACTTGCACACCCCGTTGCCCACCCACGCCGTCTCCGCCCGAATCAAGGCGGCAACTCTGGTTGCCTCGCGTTGCAGAGAGAGGTCGTGTGTTTGCTGGATCATCCATGAGGCGACAACACCGATGAGGACTACGAGGGCCACAACGGTTGCGGAGACCGTCGTCGCAATCGCGATAGCGAAGCGTGTGCGGATGCTCATTCGATGGCGAGGCAGTAGCCGATGCCCCGGACTGTGTGTATAACGCGACCATCTTCGCCCGCCTCCAACTTGGCGCGAAGGTACTTCACGTATACGTCGATGGTGTTGGAGCGCGGGCGCTGGCCCGGCCCCCACAGTGCATCGGCCAGGCTGTCACGGCTGACCGGATGGCCATGATTTTCCAAGAGGACCGCGAGCATCGAGGTCTCAATCGCTGTAAGCAGGATCATGCGCTCTCCGCGCCTGGCTACGCGCGAAGGCGCATCGAGGGTGATTCCGCCTGCTGACTGGAGCCCGGTTTGAGCCGGAACTCGTCGGGTCAAGGCGCGCACGCGTGCAAACAACTCCGTGAGCGCGAACGGCTTCGAGAGATAGTCGTCGGCGCCAGCGTCAAGTCCCGTTACTCGATCTTCCACGCTATCCCGCGCGGTCAACATCAGAATGGGAGTTGGATCCCCGGCCGCGCGAAGAGTGTGGCAGAACGCCAACCCGTCGAAGCCGGCCATCGTGACATCTAAGACGATGAGGTCTACGGCGGTGTTGACGTACTTCTCTAATCCCGACAAGCCGTCGTCCGCAGCCTCAACCTGCATGCCCTCCAGAGTGAAGGCGCGGGTCAGGGAGCGGCGGATGCCCGGATCGTCATCAATGACTAACACTCTCACGGGAACGATTGTGCCAGGTAGCATGTGAGTTTTGCTGAGTGCCGGGCTGGTCAGCGTCGTCAAGCTTTGCTCTCTTCACGCTCAGCCGCTTTGATTTGGCGGAAGGCGGTCGGGCCGGCTGCTGGGCAGCCACCATCCACCTGTCGCAGATTGACATGTTACCTTGTTAACAAGTGACCCGTGGGCGTAGCTAGGCGCGTCGCCCACGCTAGGGCCGGAGGATTTATGGAACATGCTGCGATACCCCCGAATCGTCAGCGAGGCCGGCTGGGCTGGCGCTTGCTCGCGATGGCCGCGGGAGTGACCCTTGCCGGCTCCACCCTCACCGCAGGCGGCGCGCTCGTGACGACCAAGAGTGTCGTCGTCGACAATGCTTTCGATTCAAGTCCGTACGACATCACATACGGAATCTTCAACCCAGAACTCCGTCCGCACCTGGGGGAGACCTTCAGTGAAGGCACCAAAGGCTTCTTGGCTTTCAACGTATTTGAGGGGCCAACGCCGCCGGAGCCTCTGCCGATCACGGGGGTGCGTCAGAGTTTGGTCCTCACAGTCGAGCTCACGAAAGACTTGGAGCTCGACAGAAGCCCTCACGAACGGGCTTCCACGCCGAACTGGTGTTTCCAGACCCCTCAGGAGATAGAGCGGATCATCTCCGCAGGCTCCTGCAGAGTCGTTCAGTACCGGGATGGTTCATCGGTTGTGCAACTCCAAATGAATGCTCGACAGGACATCACTGTAGAGCACATCAAGCTCCTCAACGACATTCGAATCGGTATCGGTGTGGTCGGTCGGCCGGGCATCGTCGACGGGGCGGGCACGGTTTTCGCCGGCCTCTCGCTCCGGAACTATGCGGCGCCGACTCAACCAGGACTGGTAGGGCCAGCGCGCACCAGGCTGGCTGTGATCGACTACTCGACGAGCGCCAATGGGAGGTCGGATCTCGGTGTCTGGGACATGGATCTCGTCAACGAGAACCCACGCCCCGGTGATCGGATCTTCCAGAACGGCGACACCGGGCGTTTGACCTTCCAGCTCGCTCCTCCGGGCAAAGCCGTGCGCATGAAGACGGGCGAGTATTTCGCGTTCACGGTCAGCCCGCCGTGGCGAAACGAGGACAACTACCTCGAGCCCCTCGATTGGCCGGACTTCTGTCTGGATCCCGGCTTGCATCCTGGGTTCGACATCATATGCGTCCGGAACGAGCCCCCTGGGAATGGAACGATGATAGAGGTGCGGCGTACGGGGCCTGACATCGATGATGCATTTCCTGGCGGCTTCCCGGTCACGATGCGTCTCCAAGCCCGCCTGCCAGCCTCCGACTACGCATCCCACATTCCCAATATTGTGGAACTCTACGCCCAAATGGAACAGTCAGGCTCTCACCGCCCCATCCAAACCGGCTCCGTGGACTTCTGGCCGCGGCGAACGATGCCGTTGGCACTGACAGTTGCCGATCTTTCGGTTTCGGGGGCTGACGGCTCGGAGCTGTACGTAGAAGAGGATGGTGTCGTCTCCTTCTCGCTCGAGCCGGACCTAGAGGATCGTGAAGAGCTCGCAGCACTGACTGCGGAGGTAGATCAGCGAATCGAGGTTGGGATCGAGCTGCCTGCAGATGTGCTCGACGTGGCCCATACCGAGGACGACATCATCGATGGCGTGGACGCCTGCGACTTCATCGAATGGGATGAAAGCACAGGGCTGATCATCGAGAGCTGCACGATGACGTCGGATAGCGCAGTAACCCGGATCTCCGTCGTGTTCGTGGCGTCCGGAGTGTCGCCGGAAGCGTGGGAACAGGAGTTCTCAATGAGAGTGAGAGCGGCCGCACCCACTGCGGAAGAGGAGCGGTTCATTGCTGTGGAGGTCGAGCCCGAGAGCGGCGACGAGGTCGGGTCTTCACGTGTCTCGATACCGATTCGGCTAGTCGAGAACCACAGCGATGCAGCCGGTGAGGAAGAGGTCGATTGAATCGCAGTTGAAGTCGCGCTGGCACTCAGGATTCGGTCGACGCTGTTCGCGACCGAATGTAGTTCGCACGGGGTGTGGCAGCCAGCTCGTTGAAGGCTGCCGCGGCACCGTCGACGTCGCCTGCGAGCGCGCGTTCGTGAACTCGTTCGAGATAGACCATGATCTGTTCGGGCTGGATGAGCCCCGGACGAGGGGCCAGCGTGCGCTGCAGGTGAGGGGTGAGCCGCTCCATGCTCCGCAGTAGCACGCCGTGGTTCGCGGCTTCGGCAAGAGCTCGGAAGTAGTAGTACATGGTCGCGCTGAACGCCGGCCGGTCGTCGCTTCGGGTGGCCTCTCGCATCTCGGCCATGACCTCTTCGATAGCTTCGAAGTCGCCCGCGAGGGCTGGAACGCCTACGCGGATAGCGAGTTCGTAATACACCCACATGGTGTTGATGCTCTTGGAGAGATGCGACGGGTTCAGCTCTGTCACCCGGGTAAATCGGTTGGGAACGATCTCGACGAACCCGATCTCGCGCAGCTGTTGAAGAGCTTCGCGAACCGGGGCCTTCGATGCACCGAGTTCACTGGCAAGTTCAGCATCGTTGAGGTGGGAACCGGGCGCGAGCGCGCCCGTCGCAATAGCGTTGAACAGGTGCTGAAAGACCTGGTCTCGAAGCAGCGCCCGAGGTTCCCCGGACGGGGCGGTTGACGATGGCATTTAGTTCCCCGATCCGGTTGCGTGATTGAACAGCTCCGGCCGGGAAGAGACGATGGTCAACGCGGCGGCACGGAAGTTGGCGAAGTAGGTGGCCATCGCGCCGGCAGCGCCCTCAGCGTTGCCGGCGTTCGCCTGGTCGACGAGGTCTCTGAGCAAGTGCTGCTGGCTGATGATCTGCTCTGAGAGATCAGAGATGATGAAGTTGTAGACACGGATCGCGACCGGGAGCAGGTGATCCCGCGCTTCGACGATGACCTCGTTGCCATATCGGTTGAAGAACACGTCGTACAGATCGGCTACTGCGGTCCCGCTAGCGATGGCGGCGGCCGAGGGATCAGTGGCAGCTAGCACCGAGGTCCTGTAGACGCTTAAGGCATGCCGGTCTTCTTCGGTGAGCAGAGGGACAGCTTCTCGAACCACCATGGTGAAGAGCGCGGCTAGGACATCGAGCGTCTGCTCGTACTCTTCGACATTGATGAGAGCAACGGTGGAACCACTTTGCGGCTTCACGATGACGAGCCCGTCAGATGCCAGCCGACTGAGAGCGTCGCGTGCGGGAAAGCGGGAGCTTCCGAAATAGTTGGCGATGTCTTCAAGGCGGAGGCGTTCGCCCGGCTGGAGCTCTCCGTTCAGGATGCGAGTGCGCAGTTCCTGGTAGATGTGCTCGCGAAGAAAACTCCGAGGCATGACAGCCTTTTTTGACGGTTCCAGCGGCATTGCACGTCCTCGCGATAACTGAAATTCTAACTGGTATGTTACCTGCTCGCGGCTGGCAGTGGAAGTGCCCACCAGTCTCGTGTAGATACCACGCGCTTCCTGCGCCGACTTGAGCTGCAGCGCGGGTGCGTGGATGCCTTGGCGATCACGGAGTCGTTGGCGGGCGCGGCCTGCGAAGTCACTTGGGCGCGGAGTCGGGTCGCGATTGGGGCGACGTTACCCCTGGGGAGCGAGATCGAGGCAGCTGAGGGGCAGCCACCCTTCGCTTCCTTGGGTGGATCGACACCACGCCCAGCCGCTGTCGTCGCGGTGGACGAGTTCCACTCTGGCTCCGGCGTGGACGGCGAGTTCGCGAGTGTCGTACGTCTCGAGAACAGTGGCTAGCGGGCGGGCCTCGCTCAGCTTGTTGCGTGGCACCCAACCCACCCCATTCGTCGCCAGAACGAACACGAAATCTGGCCAGACGCGATCAGCGTCACCCACGCGCACGACGTCTCCTGCCTCCAGACGGATCGGGGGCTGATCGGGCGGGATATGCATGGCGCGGGTGACGTGCAAAACCATAGCCAAATCCTACAGGTAGCATGTCAATAAATATCATTGATATCAGGCATGCCGCTACTGATGAGCGGGGTGACATGTTGCGCGAAGCTCAATGAAGCGTCGTCGCCGAGCATTCGTTTGGGGATGAGCCGGTGGCCGCCATGTGGAAGCTAGCCCGGGCGGGCGGCTGCGCTGTCCCGGCGTTGCTCCTCGGCTTTGGCGAGGTTGGCGACGTGATCTGCGATGGTGAGTCCGCTTTGGGTGGCCTGCTCCTTGAGCCGGTCGCGAACCTTGTCGTGCACTCTGATCGTCGTAAACATGTGTGCCAGTATGCACCGAATAGTCAGGCGCCGCGCGTCGCATTCGGCCACGGCGCTGGACGCGGCGCGTCGACGAAGACGTCCGCGTCCGCGCTGCCCATCCACAAGGGGAACCCTTCGGATGGCGGCCTAGGAGGGCTCGTTGGAGGCGCTCGGCACTGTTGAAATTGACATGTCGCATGTTACGTTGGATGTCGAGAGATTGGCGACAGGCCGCACCAACGAGTCCGATCCTGCGAGCACCGCCCGCGTGAAAATGGACACTGGGGCGTGTTGACACAGGCTCCAGCGTTCTTCGTCCATCGGCAGCGGTCCTCGCTTAACGCTGAGGGCGGGATCGTGGCCGGCCTCGACAGACACAATCAATCGAAAAGACCCGCAAGATGTTCGGTAGTGGTCTGGACATCACGATTCTGGTGGGAATGGTTGTGATCGGCGTGGTGGTAGTCGCTGCGATCTCATACGCGATCCGCGCTCTCCTCGCCTATCGTCGGCGCTCCGCCGCGAAAAAGCCGCAGGGGCTGACACCCATTGGCTCCAGGCGCATAGACCGCATGCTCGCGAAGAGTTGGTCACCTAGCTGTCAGCTACATGACCAACTCTTCTCGTTAGGACTGCCTTTCGCAGTCTGCCAACACAGATCGTTCGAACGGTTGCTCCCGGCACGAGAGGCCGCTGAAGCCCGGCTCCGCTCTCTGCAATACGCAGCTTTGGTACGAAGACAGGGCGCCGTCGTTAGCCCGCACGACAGCAGGCGCGACCATCACCAACTGGTGTCGGCCCAGCGACGCGTCGGGTTGTACTTGGCGCGCATAGAGCCGCAGATGGCTGTTCGCGCGGAGTTCATCACCACCCTCAGAGGTAGATTGGACACCGCCGCCGGGTACATGGAGGACGAGACAAGGACGGACGGAGTGAGCGCATGAGAGACAGCGATGTTCGCGAAGCTCTTCACGCGTGGTTACGCGACCTACACGCTCACGAAGCCTCGAACACGCGCGTCGTTGACGAGCTGGGAGTGGCTGGAACCGTCCGCGTGGACACCGCCGTCTTCAACGGGGCCTTCTCGGGGTACGAGATTAAGAGCGCTTCGGACACGCTGAAGCGCCTTCCGAAGCAGGTCGAGGTGTACTCCGCAGTGCTCGACTATGCCTATCTTGTAGTGGCTTCCAACCATGTGAAACAGGCCCGCAGCCTCCTCCCCGCCTGGTGGGGGATCATCGAGGCCGTTCCCGTAGGCGACGCGGTCGATCTCCGTCACCGCCGCAAGGCTCGATGGAATTCCAAAGTCGACGCGTTCACTCTGTGCACGTTGCTGTGGCGAGACGAAGCGTTGGAGGAGCTGGAGTTGCGCGGCTGGGCGACCGGCGTGCGCAGCAAGCCGAAGGTCGTGCTCTGGGAGCGTCTCGCCGCGCAACTCGAGCTAGCTGAGTTGCGCGAAATAGTCCGGGAGAGACTGAAGTTCAGGGAATCCTGGCGAGAAGGTGCTCCATTACTTCGACGTGCCTAACCGTTCCCCACTCCCGCCATTTCCCGGGGTTACCTGGGGTCGCGGCCCCGCTGAGCACATCTTCGATCCAGTCCTCCGCTTGGGTGCGTATCGGCGTCGCATACTCAGGATGTTTGATCAGCGTTGCCAGTGGTGATTTCAAAGCAGCCCCTCCCTTGCTCTTGCCGGCCTGGCCCTTGAACAGTTCCCCCTTGGCGAACAGCCAGTCGTTCTCTGTCGTGTACCTCAGCGCAGCGCTGATGCTGATGAACCGTGGGTCGATGCGTAGTTCGATGCTCTCCGCACGGAGGATGAGCCGGTCGAAGTAATCGGGCACGCGGTGCCCGTCGGCAGAAAGACGGGCGATGACGTTTCGCCAGGTCGTCCAATCCGTCCGGGGATGGGTGGTGATCCCACGAGCGACGCCTTGCAGGTCGGGGAAGGAACCGCCGCCCAGTGTGACCGAGCGAAAGTCCCCAAGGGCGTTCACCGCGAGGACCTCGGCGACCGCGGCAGCTTCGGTAAGTCGTCCATCTGAGGACCCGTAGTCAATGACTACGTCCACGTCGGGTGCGCTCAACTTGAGCCGCGCGAGTGTGTCCGGCAACGCAGACGGGTCAACGGTCACCCATTGTGTTTCGTCCAGGATCACGGCGGCCCCGCGCGAGTAGTCGCTGTGCAGGTTGCGGATGGCTGCGTCGTAGTCGGCTGACCGGTCGGGGGCGGTAGCTGGAGCGAGCGGAAGGCCGAGTGCCTGTGCTTCCCTGATCAGGTGTTCGAGTGGGTGGAGACCGTGGATCGGCGACTCGGTGTCGAGGAGGCCGGTGTCAAGGTAGGCAGGGTGCGCGCCTCGGGCGTTGAAGAGTTTTGTAGGCAACTGGGACAGATGCGCTTGGAGCGTCTTTGAGAACTTGCTTGTCTCGAAGTCCCAGTCCCGCGGTGGTGCCTGGAATATCGGAGTAACGGCTGCGTGGGTGGTCGCAGCGAGGTGGTTCACAGCAGCGAGCTCGCCTGCTCTCGCAAGAGTCAGTGGTCGATAGTGCTTGGGCATGAGTTCTTCTCCTGTCGGTGATGCGTTTGTCTCCCAGGGTGGTGGCCGGGGTGGCGCCGAAGGCACAAGGATTTTGTCGGTGGGGGCACCTCTTCGTCTGAAGCGACCATTCCTGTCGGAGTTTTCTCACGTCGCGTGGCTACTCATGCGCCCACTGGTAGACCGGACGATCCTCGCGAATGGGGCTCAGCCTGCGCCACGGCAGGCGACCGCGCGATGCGGCATCCGCGAAGCGAGAAAAGTGTGTAAGGAACCCAGCTCCTGTGCCAAAAGTCGACCGTGAGGAGGCAGGGGACGCGAACGCACCCGGTCAGAGTTGAGGGACATCCCTGACATCTCTCAACCGTCGAACGGATTTGCTCATGCGCAAGCTCCTCACCGTCGCCGCTGCAACGATCCTGGCGCTCGGCTTCGCAACCCCCGCTCATGCAAGTGAGCAGGAGCCGCATCCGGACGTCGTATATGCCATCAACGCGGTCCCCGGGGGCACCGTCGTCGATGAGCACACCGTGGTGTGGCCGGAGCTCGGGATGACGCTGACCGCAGCCAATCCGATGCAACGCGCAGTAGGGAACTGTGCGACCGGGCAGTACTGCGCCTACTCGGCGGCGAACCGGGGAGGTACCAAACTCAGTTTCGGCGTATGCACCGTGGTGAGCACCGCGGCGCTGAGCTCCGTGGGCTCGATTGCCAACGCGCGGTCGTCCGGGACGGTGCAGGCGCGCAGCTCCGGGGGCACCATTCTCGCGACAGCGTCGGCCGGTGGATCGGCGAACGTCATCGGCGCGACGGTCAACCTCCGGTGTCTTCTGTAACCGTGGCCGATAGCCTGATTCGACGAGTCGCTGGCAGGTGAGGGGAGCCCATGATTCGAAACGGCTTCGTCCGCACCCTTGCGTTCGCCGCTCACACGTCGGGAGCACAGAGCTCGACGCGTGTTTCCCGCCCTGCCCGCCGGCAGCAGAGGACAGAACGGTCGCACGCGGCCTGAGGGCGCCGCGGCGACCTCAGGGACGTTGTCTACCGCTCAGCGCTCTCATCTTGATGGTGACAACGAGGCGATCTCTCACCGCAAGAACCCGGCCACGCATCGCCGCGCTCCCCGGGTTTGCCGCTGCAGTACTTGGCGGAAGTATGCGGAGTCCGCAGATTGTCATTCAAGATCCAGCCCGAGAAGCCCTCGGGTATCCCTTCGCGGCGGAAGCGCAGTGCACGAAGCAACGAACGACAACACCCTTAACAGGCTCGAGTTCTCTAACGTGCGCCGGAGTTACGAAGCGGTGAAACGCGCCTTCGTGCCGCCGATCCGGACTACCCGCCGTCGCAAATCGAGCAGAAAGCTCGGCTCCTACGCGTGGAACTAACTGTGGGTGGCTCCGGGCTCGTGCGACGCTGTGAGAAGAGGTGACTCGGAACCGGAGCGCGCCGGAGCCTGCTCGCGGGGGTTCTTCACATTTTGTTCCGCTGACTGATGGTGGCGCGCCAGAGCCACGACGCCACCAGCGGCTAGGCACCCAGCGGTCGCGAACACAAGGAAGGTCCATGTCGGCGCTGCTGAGGACTCTCCAAGTACCGACATCGCGAGCACAACGGCAACCAAAGGATCGACCACAGTGAGGCCCGCAACCACAAGGTCTGGTGGTCCCGAGCTATAGGCCGTTTGGACGAAGTACCCGCCAAGAATCCCGGCGCCTATGAGCGCCACGACGCAAAGTGCAAGGAACCAATCCACGTTGCCTTCTTGCATGCGGTCGATGAGTATTTTGGCGAGCGTCGCGACGAACCCATACAGCAATCCCGCAGCTGAAACGTAGAAGAGGGCCGGAAGCCTCTGCCGGAAGAGGAGCCATGCGGTCAGAAGTGCCACCACGACTGTGAGCAAGAGCAGGAGGATGATGACCACATCACCATTGGCGACGGCAGGCTTCGTCGCATACCGAGCGGCGATCCCTACGAAGAGACCGATGCCTCCGATACATGCCGCTAGGGCTGTCCATGATCGTTTCGTCGGCGGTACGCCAGACGCGCGACTGTTCAGGATCGTCGTCAGCAGCAGGGCCACAACTCCCAGGGGTTGAACGACCATTAGAGGAGCGACGGAGATTGCCCCCAACTGGCATACAACAGCCAAGACGAGGAGGAGAGTTCCAGCAAGCCACGACGGCCGTGTCGCGAGGGCGCGCAAGTGCGCCCAACGAAGTCCGGATGCGCCGCCGGAGCCAACGCTTCGTTCGACCTTCTCGACGCCGCTGTGTTGGTACTGTGCGCCGAGGGACATGCATAACGCCCCCGCAAGCGCCAGGGGGATCCCGAGAAGGAGGGCTGGGTCCTGCAAGACACCAAGAACTGCGTCTTCGGCCCCAGTAGTCGCCATCGCTGCAGTCACCCCTTCACGTTACGTGTTGATCTGCGCCATCACACGGAACCCGACAGGCGCTGCGGGCTATCGAGGGCGACGCTGCGGTCTGCAAATTCGATGACCCTCGGATCGTGCGTGCTAACGACCACTGCGGCTCCTCGAACCGCCTGTGCACGCAAGAACTCGAGTACGACTCGTACGTTCTCCTCGTCGAGCGCGCTCGTTGGCTCATCGACCAGGAGGAGAGACGACTGCCTCAGTGACAGCCGGGCGAGCGCCGCCCGCTGCGCTTCGCCGCCGCTCAGTGTGTACGCACGTTGTCCGCTCAGGGTTGCGAGGCCTACGGACGTGAGCGCTTCGTCGCGCGCGAGACGCTTCTGCCGTCTTCCGAGACCCTGGTGGGCCTGCGCTATGCGGAGGTTACGGTCAACGCTCCAGTCGTCGACGAGGCCATGAAACTGGAACAGGAAGGCTATCGAATGACGCAAAAGAAGCCGGCGTCGCCTCCTAGAGGCTCTTTGAACATCCACTCCGTCAACGGCCACCGTCCCCGAGCCCAAGGAATCCAGTAGACCGACGCAGTTGAGGAGGGTAGTTTTTCCACTCCCGCTCGGGCCCGTAAGTGCAACGATCTCGGACGCGCGGACCTCGAACGACGCACCGTTCCACAGGGTCTTGTTTCCCAGGTGCTTGCGGACGTTGTCCACTTGGAGTACGGGCTGTAGTTCCGCGCTTGACATTGTCATTTCTCCGGGTTTCATGTTCGGACCATGGCTATCGATGACCTGCGGCCCATGATCCGCATCGTCGCGGCGACAAGAATGACGTTGCCGGCCAGAAGGATCACGGAGAACCACGTAATCGCAGTGGAGACCACGCCGAAGTAGACCAGTCCGCCAGCAAGCGAACCTTGAATGACTGCGAAGGCGACGAGTGGTGTTCCGTGGATGCGGGCTTGAGAGTACCCATGTATAGAACGAGCCAACTGGCTTGAGCGTGTCACCTCGGTATACGCGTAGGCGAGGAGGACAGACGAGAAATACAGAATCACAATCAGGAAGCTCAGCGACCCGATGGACACCACGACCGTCCGCCATTGCTCAGCTGCACGGGAGTTGGCGACGTCGCCAGCAGAGTAGATAGACGTGACGGTCCTCTCCAGATCGTGAGCGTCGATGAGTCCCTGGAGCGTTCCGGGGTTCTCAAAGAGAAGCTCTCCTCTGGAGGCGGCTGCCGTGTAGTAGCTGTCAGGAAGAACTCTCGATGAGGGGTCCACCACGACGATAATCGGATCGAGTTGCGTGTTCGACACATTCGCGTCCGTGACGTAGTTAAACATCTGTTGATTGCTCTTTATGTACTCAACTCGGACGGAGATTGTTGCGGGGACGGCGCCGGGGAGGGAGTTGTTGAACTCCGCCCATGCCCGATATTCTGCTTCAAGTTCGGAGGACAACGAGGCGAGAGTTCCTGGAACCAGGATCGCAATCTCGCCGCGTTCCAAGGTCAGTGAGCCTATGCGGTGGCCCGAGTCGTCAACGATTTGCTGTCGCTCTAAGTAGCTGTTGTTGACAACGATTCGGTTGCCGTAGTCAGGGTCATAACCGTCCGAATTCGTGGCCGACGGATTACTGCTCGCGAGCAACAAGCTGCCATCTTTACTCGTTTCAGCAATCACAGGCGCGAATAGCCCCGCCGTGAAGTCCAGGCCGTCATCGTTGAGATCAAGACCAAAGCGGACGGCAACGAGATCCGACTGGTCCGCCCACTGCCCGGCTTCGACGGCATTGTTCGCTGCATTCGACGAGGTCACGAATAGCCCTGAAGCTGACAGAAGAATCATGGCCGTAGCTAGCGCCTGGGTGAGTCCCGCTGCTGCTGCTTTCACAGCAATTGGTCGGTGGCCTGCGATGACATCGGGGACGGCGTGCATTGCGGTGAAGCAGTAGACGGCTGCTTCGACGACCGCCGTCGCGATGAGGCCGGCAAAGAGCACCATAGACGCAAAGGCCAAGAAGTCTAAGAGCTGGCTCCACCCGTTGTAGGCATATAGCGCCAGAATGCTAACTGTTAGGGCGACAGCGCCGCACAGTAGGTACCATGCCGACGTTTGCGCGATCTGACCGACGAACGTACGTCCAGGACCAAATCCGTGGAGCGTCTTGATGGCCTCGATATACCGGAGACGGGCAGCACCGAATGCGAAGCACAGCAACAGGCAGAGGCCGACGCCTAGCGCAACGGACACGAGGGCGCCATCCATGAAAGCGACCTTCGCGATGTAGGCGCCGTCCACGTGCTCCGTCGATACCACTACGTTCTGCGACCGAAGATCCTCGATCAGGCTATCGATGCTGCGTGGATCGCCCGCAACCGCGTAGATGCCTCGCGCGTCCTGCGTCGTCAAGTCTGCTGCGTCACGGACTCGTGTGTGCATCTCCGTCGCAAACGCGGGGTAGCTGTGCTCATAGAGCGCTTGTCCATCGGGTGCGCCCGAGAAACGGTAGACGGTTCGTGATCCGGTGGGGTCGCTCGGGTCGACTGTCGTCTTGTTGATGTTGATGACGTGCGCGGACGCGCTAGCTCCGAACAGTGAGAAGAGATCTTGGTCTGACATCCCCGCAGGAAGCTCCCCAACGGTCACCAGCCGGTCAGATTGGTAAGGGACGAACAGGTCGGTCGCCCTGTAGACCGTGAACGCGAGGAGAACCATTGTGACAACCACACCAGCGACGCCAGCGCGCACGATCCGCGGGACCAGGGGGAACAAGCGCATATCTCCTTTTGCGACCGCTCGCTGTCTCTATTGGTGCCGGCCGGCCGAAACGCTGCTGGCCGGCACCGTGGGTACCTACTTGACGTTCCAGAAAGAGCGATTGCCGAAGGCGAATTTGAAGATGTCCTTCTTAGCCCACTTGTTCGGTGCAATCCAGCCGGATGACTGGCAACTTAGGTCGCTTGTGCCGCACTGGGCGGCGCTGTGTGTCTTGGTCTTGTGGAAATAGTACGAGTAAGCGTACGCGGGTCCGATGTCCCCGTCTCCCACGCCGAACGTGTGAGTCCCGCCTCCCTGCGATTCTGTGGTCTTTGCCTCTGCTGCTCCCACACCCATCGTGATGGCGAGTGCGAGCCCTGCCGTGACCGCACCGATCTTCATTCGTAGCTTCAACGCCACACCTTTCTCCGGCAACTCGGCTGCGAGTTGCAGCCGGTCCCACAGTAGAGGTGAGAAAGTTCGCGCCGTTGGCGCGAGATCCACGCGTAACACGAGCCATGCAGATACAAACGCGCGCGTTGCTCCTCGAACACTTTCCTTACACACTTCTTCTGGCGAGACGTTGATGAAAGAGTTGCGCCACCCCTCGCACGCCGGGTCTCTAGCCGAGCCCACTTCTCACCTGGGTCTACGTGCGTTGATCGCGCGAATCTGCATGACGACCACTTTCGACGCAGAGAATCTTCCTAGCGTTTGAGTTCCCGGATCGAGTTTGACAGCTGCCCGCGAATGAACGCGACGTAGGCCTCGTCCAGGCCCAGCGCTCCGCTTGTAGCGATGACCGTGGTGTCCCACTCGCGCCCTGAAGACGTTCCCGGGGTCAGGAGGACGCCAACAGTAATCAGCTTGTCGTTGTCGGCGATGGCAAAGAAGTCGTGGTGCTGAAGCTCAACCCTCGCTCGGAAGACCATCTGGGTCATCTCATCCAGCCTCGACGCAATCATGAAGACAATTGGCGAGTCGTGTTCGCCGCTTGTGACGGGGAGATAGATGCGCGTCGACGTGATGAGGGTTTGTTTCGGCCAGGTCTTCGCCTCTGTCATGTACGCCTGTAGACGCTCGCCAAGCTCGGTCCGGGACGCCACCGGGATGCTGTCCAGTCGCGACAGGAGATCAATCCGGACTAGTTCCTCCCCGGCAGGTATGGCGCACAGCGCAACGTCTTCCTGAATGGTGCGAAGGACAAAATGCGCGGCAGTCGCGGCCGACCCCGCAGGTTCGAGCGGCGCCAGCGGGACCGAGGAAACCGTGGCGTCCGACGTCGTCCATTCAGGTGCAGCCGCAGGTTCCACCTCCAGGTCCGCGAGAGCAAGTTCGTGGTAACGCACGGGCTCGGTACCGAGGGGAATGCGTTCCCCAGCCACGCGTCGCAGGTAGCCGACCACCGAACGGGCGGAGCGCAGTTGGTTGAAGAGGAACTCCCAATCTCGTCTCATCATCACGACCGCTTCGCCTGGAAGGTCCGGTGGCACGTAGTCCTCTGGAACATCATCGTGGTCGACGAGAACGAGGGAAATCCAGGTCAGCGCAGCGCCGTCGATGCTCACCGTTCGGCCTCGTCGATTGCGCATCGTGACAGGACGAGTGGCTAGGAACCGGATGGAGCCTGTGCCCTGCCTGAGTCCTTTCGAGATGTTCTTCGACAGCCAGTTGGACTCGCGCTCCGCCAGGTCACCGGACTGTTGGCGACTCTTCGACTGGATCATCACCGCAGTTCCGCTGGTGATGAGGATCCCATCCCCCACTTCGCGAACCCCGCTGCCACTCGTCTCGTGGGCAGGCTCGAAGACAAAGTCCGGCATGCCCCAGATCGCGGCTGCGGCACGGATGGCGTTCTCCGCGGCAATTCCGCGCTCCAGATCGGGTGGGAGCGGAACGGCGGGCAGGATCGTTCTACGGCGTACCCCTTCCTCGGTTTCGATGAGCAGAGTGATCCCGTCTGGCATGAGCTCAGCGTATCGTCGGGATCTCCGTATCGAATCTAAGTCCGAACATCGACGTGTCGCGGTTTAGTGGAGTGCGTACTCTTGCGCTAACATGGTGCTCACTGGATCTGAGCCCGCAACGGGCAAAGACTCCACCTGCAACAGGTGGAGGCAGGGCCCGAAAGGGCATACTCACGCGGACAGGTTTCGTGCGAGGGCAGTACCTACGCAAACGGCTGGAGGCCGCGAGCGGTTACGCGGAGGCGAGAGGCCGATGCGGATGTGGGCGCGATGCCCGCAGAACATTACACGTGGCGCGACGCCCGGGTGGTGAGAATGATGCTGATACTGGGCAGGACCCGGATCGGCACCGCTGAAAGCGCCAGGTGCGCTGGATGCGAGATGGCGAGAACGTCCAAGACGGTTACCGCGCGTTCCCAGGAGACTGAACGCGGCTTCCGGCTTCGAACGTCCTCACACGCCACGCAAAAGAGTTTCGGTCCGCAGCAACGTCAACCATTGGTGCCTTGTCCTGGGCTCCGCCCCAGTTGGGAGACGCGATGCTCGACATCGCCCCGTTCCTCACCGCGACCAGCGCTTCAGTAATCGTGACTCTTGCGCTCATTGTTCCCATCGCATGGGTGGCCGCGTTCAACACCGGTCCCCGGGGGAAGACTGCCCGCAAAGTACTCTCGATGATCCTCAGAAGCCGACCCCCTGGGTGAAGGCCAATCCACCTCAGCTTTGCGGGTTGCTGGAACCGCGTTCGACCTCAAGCAACCTTCGATTTCATCGAGGAAATAGGGTCAGCTCATGGTGTTGAAGAAGCTGCCGCGGAACGCGGCGATGGATGGTGTTGACCTTTATCGAAGACTCGATGAGCCCGGAGACGGCTCGGTGCTGGGTGATCCGGCTCGCATCGAGGCGTTTATCGGCGAGCTGCGTACGAACTTGACCGCCAGCTTGACGACACGGTCGACTGTGGCAGGGTGGCGAGCCCAGGCCCTGTTTGCATCGCTGGTTGCTGCGCTCGACGAGTGCGATTTGATGACGCTCGTGGACGCCGGGGAGGTCTACTACGCCGATGACAGCGTGAAGCCCCCGGACTACTTCCTTCATCTGCGTTCCGGCAAGCGGATGCTCGTTGACGTGAAGAACGTCGCCCTTCGTGAGCAGGACTCGTTCGATACGCCGGTCAAGTTCACCTCGTCGGAAGTCACCCGCATGCGCGAGTTCGGAGATCGCTTCGGCGCCGACGTGTTCCTCGCCCTCTATGTCCCCATCATGGCCACGTGGCTGCTGGTCGATATCGACGACCTCACGGACGGTCCCGGAGGCGGGAAGCGCATCACCGTTCAGAACGCGATCCTCCGAAACCAGCTGCACCTGTTGGGTGACAAGTACGTCGGGACCGCGTATCCGCTCGAGTTCGTCATGCGTCCAGACCCCAGCGTGTCCAGCAAGCGGCAGCCGAAAGACGAGGACGGGAAACAAAGCTTCCAGTTCAAGGTCGGGTCAATTGAACTGTTGGCTGGAGGAGTGCCCATCACGGACCCGCAGGAGCGACGCATCCTGCACTTCTTCATGCTCTACGGCCCGTGGAACGAAGAAGAAATACCTCTCATCGTCGATGGTGAGCTCGTCGAGATCCGCTTCAAGTTCACCCCGGACGAAATACACGAAGGTGGGAAGGAGATGCTCGGGACGTTGGCGTCGATGTACTCGCGGATGTTCGAATACAACACCTCGGACGAGACGGGACCCCTCGCTCTCGACATCAACGTCGAGCCAGGCACGCTCGTCACACTGATCCCACACGACTTCGACTTCGCGAACTCCACGCTGCCGGTCGTGCTCCTCACCGTTCATCCCGCGGATAAGGAATCCGAAGGCGCCGCCGTCGACGACGGGCCGGGCGAGTACAGGTCAGGGTCGGTTAGCCGGGTATCTACGGACGCATGACTGGTTGGAGAGCAGGCGGGATTTGAGTGCAGTCGGGCTCGTGGAACCGGGGATTGGAAATGATCCATGACCTGGAGAAACCCGGACGTTGGATGAGTCGGTCAGGCTAGTAATCTGACCGGCTCTTTCAGGTTTCACCGGTGTTCGCCGCGCCGTGCTTCCGTCGAGCGAGAGGCCTTCGAGCGCGGTGAACCCGTCCTTTCAGCTTCGAGCACATCACCTCAAGCGGTGGCTCTCGACGGCGTCGACTACAGTGTGCCCAGACTCGGGTGCGTGGGATCATCGGGACTGTGACGCACGACTTCGAGAGCACCTGGCTGAGTGATGACCCGCTGACGGGGGTAAATGACGAGGAGCTGTTCGGGCGGACGCATCTTGCGGATCGGATCTTCGAGGTGCTCCAACGTGTCAGCGAGCAGAGCCCGTCCAGCATTCTCGGACTCATCGGGTCATGGGGGTCGGGCAAGTCCAGCATCCTGGCAGCCATCGCGCATCGGCTGAGAACGAAAGACGAAGCGACGCTGGGGACGCTAGGCAAGGAATGGTTCGTTTCCGAGTTCAACCCGTGGCTCTATGCCGGACCCGCAGAGATGCATGACGGGTTCTTCGACACCCTCCAAAGCGCGTTCCCTTCGACAGGGCTTTGGGAACCTCGCCGCGAGAACCTCGTGAAACTCGGACGCCGGCTGGCCCCTATCGCGGGGCTCCTGCAAGCCGTGCGCATCGACGGTGAGAAGCTCGTCACCACGCTGCTCGATGACGCCGAAGAGAGCGCTGTCGCGCAGCGCAACCGTGTTGAGAAAGAACTGGCGGATGCAGGTCAGCCAATCCTCGTCATTATTGACGACCTCGACAGGCTCAGCGCCGACGAGCTGCTCCACCTCTTCAAACTCGTTCGCCTCGTCGGGCGTCTGCCGAACGTGTATTACCTGCTCAGCTACGACGAGCGCACACTCATCGACCTTCTCGCGAAAACCGACCTCGTGTCCGCGAAAGACGAGCGCCGTGGCCTGGACTACCTCGAGAAAATCATCCAGGTGCGCATCGACGTTCCTGCTCTGCGCCCATACGAGGTCGACCGAGTGTTCTCGCGAGCGATCACTCGGCTGCAGGAAGACCACCGCTTCCAGATTCCGCGGTTCGAGATCGAGCGGTTGACGCGCGTGTTCGACGACGTGCTCAGCGGTCGGCTGTCCACGCCCCGAGCAATCAAACGCGTCTTCGGGCAGGTGGACGCGTTCTACGGGGCGACCCGCGAAGAAGTCAATTTCACCGACTACGTCATCATCACGTGGCTGCGGACCGTCGAGCCGGGCGTCTACGCACTTATTCAACGGCATCGACGAGAGCTATTGGGACACCGCGAAATCTCTCTCCGCTTCCTCGATGCACCCGACAGAGTAGCCGGGCAACGACGGTTGGAGTGGATGACGATGCTCGCGGACGCACACGTCCATGAGGCGGAGCGCGAGGACGTTCTGTACCTCTTGACCGTGCTGTTCCCCGCTTTCGGGTCGACCTACCGGAACGAGACGGAGAAGGAACAGCGTTCGACACACGTCCCCGAACCGCAACAGGGCGCGATCTCACATCCCGACTACTTCGACCGCTTCTTCACCTTCGGGGTCCCAGCCGACGACATCTCTGACGCCGAGGCGTCTGCAGCGGCCCGCGATATCGCGCGCGGGTACTTCCGCAGCCCCTCGGCGGTCGCGCTCGTCAACATGTTCGACATGCAACCCGAGCTGGTACTACGCAAACTCAGCTATGTCGCCGAAGCTGAGGGGCTTCGGACGGCGCAACTAGTGATGTGGCTCCAGGAACGGTGGAGTGCTCTTGATGAACGCTCTTTCCTCCGAAGCCGGGTCGAAACGCTGGCCGAAGCGACACTGCTCCGCATGACCGACGACCACGCGTTCCAGGTGTGCGTGAGCCGCGCGCAGGAGCCTGCGGGCCTCCTGTTCATCTCCGCCGTGGTGAACGGGCTCAGCATGGAAGGGCCCGGTAGCCCGGAGTTCCGCGACCGCCGTGCGGCGCTCGCATCGCGAGTCATGAGGGCGCTTGTCGACATGTACAGCGCCCACTTCACGCCGCTCGTCGGGTCCTGCAAATCCCCGCTGGATCTGGTTGCGGAGGACAGAGCGATCCTTTGGTATTGGCGTTACCGAGCAGAAGAATCCTTGACGACCTTCCTGCTCAAGGCCATCGACGAGGGATGGGAGCTCGTCGACTGCATGGCGCTGTTCGTGTATCTGTCGCTCGAGGAGGACGGCCAGACCTACATCACCCGGTACGACAATCCTGGTCAGTTCACCATGCTCTTTGACCCGGCATTCCTGCAGGAGCATCTCGGGGACCGCATCCCGGAGATGGTCGACCTCAGTGCGCTCCGCGGCGTGCCGGCGACGCGGGACGTGTTACGGGCATACGTGCTGAGCGGGGTGAGACTTGCGGCTAACGGTGCTCGAACGCCAGATGGGTGACACCTACATCGCCATCGTCTGAACCCGCTCCGCTCCGCTCTGCGGATCTGGTGACAGCTCAGGACGTGCGCCGCAACAGGGCAACACATGTGACCTCTGCGGGATGGAGCTGTTTGTGCGGGAAGCCACCTTGGAGTCGTCAGTATCGTGCGTTGAAAAACCAATCATGATCTGGAGAAAGGCAATACTGGTGGAACTTTCTCGGGCTTAGCGTGGAATGACCTACAGAAGCGGACTTTCCGACCCCTTGAGCCCCAAGGCATCGGAGGAAAAACGAACACAGCCACAGTATGTGCGTATCGGAAGTTCATCCGATGTGAGTGTGAGAAAGACCCGGTATCCGTTGAGGAAGCCGGGTCTTCTTCGTTTCGATCCGGTTCGTCGGCGCGGTGCCCACCGTGGGTGAGTCGACCGCTAGTGTCTGGTCATGAAACGCAGCGAATTCCGCACCTCTCTGATGGGTTGGCGAGCCGCGCTCATCACGTTGGCCGCCGCGGTCATCAGTTTCGCGGCGGTGCTGATCCCGCTGGTGAACACGGTCGTGGATCGAGATGGAACCATCGCGGTGCGTGATCAGAGGATCGACGAGCTGGAGCAGGAGCTGGACTCCGCGAACGCGAAACTCGAGGTTCGGCAAGAGGCCATCAGTGAGCTGCGCGAGGAGAATCAGGAACTCCGTGCGGCACTGCCCTACACCGTCGCTGCGGAAGACGTTCATGACATCCGAGCGACGGCCACTCTCACCCTCGCCAAGCGGGGTGACACTCGCGACCTCAACTCGACGTTGCCGAACTTCGATGCAGGAGACTTCGTCTACTCCGACGCGCTGTCCTACGACGGAGAGACTCTGGATGTGAGCTATGGCGTCTCTTCCGTGGTCCTGGCCTCGGGCAACGCGGACTACGCGACGTGCGCCGCGGCGACGGGGTGGGCGAAGAAGTCGTCTCTCGATCCTCACGTGCTCGAAGCTCCGACGACCTGCGTGCGGCTCCAGTCGGAGCGGTACGCGGCAGTCCAGGTTCTTCGCTACGACGCGAACTCCGTGGACCTGACCATCACCGTCTGGGAGTAGATCCGTCGGAACTGCAGCACCTCACGGCGCCGGAAGGTAGCGGCTCAGGTGCTCGAACGGCGGCTGCGATGAGAGGTGCGACACCGCCGCGGAGCCGACTGCACAGGCGGCTGCAAGCGCGTCGGCCGGTGCATGTCCGGAGCGAAGCGCGAGCACGAGAGCCGCGCAGAACGCATCCCCCGCGCCGACGGTGTTCACGGCCTCCGCGCGGACGCCGTCGGCTCGTGCGACCTCCTCCCCCTGGCGATACAGGGCCGCACCGGCTGCTCCGTAGGTGACGGCGACGAGTTCGGCACTGGCGAGCTCGGGCATGAGCTCGCGTTCGGTCTCGTTCACGATGAACAGGTCCACTCGGCGCAGCAGTCCTTCGGGCAGCGGCTGGGCGGGTGCGGCGTTCACCGCGATGAAGCCGGTCGCGGTGGCGGCGACCTGTTCGACGACGGTGAGCGCGATCTCCAACTGCATGAGCACGGCCTCGTCCTCTCGGAAGGTCACGCCGTCGAGAGCCAGGAGGTCGTTCGCGCCGGGGCAGACCGCGATCTGGTTCTCGGCGTCGGAGTCCACCACGATCAGCGCCGTCCCGGTGGGGGCATCCACGGTCCGTAGGCCGGTCGTGTCGACGCCGGCCCGCTCCATCTCGTCGCGGGTCCAAGACCCATCGGCGTCGTCGCCGACAGCGCCGATCATGCGCACCCGTCCCCCGAGCTTGGCGGCGGCGACGGCCTGATTCGCGCCCTTCCCGCCCAGGTCGCGGGAGAGCCTTCCTCCCGCCACGGTCTCACCCGCAGTGGGGAGGCGATCGACGAACGCGGTGACGTCGACGTTCGCACTGCCGACGACGACGAGAGACGGAAGAGCGGGAGTGACCATGGCGGCAGCTTTCGGATCGAGGAGCGGGAGAGGAACGGGCGCTTCGCAGTCGACTTGACGTTCCCGTGAGAAAGTGTAAACGTTTACGCACGAACATCTGCAAAGGAGCACCATGACCACTCCCGTCCTTCTCGACTGCGATCCGGGCCACGACGACGTCTTCGCGATCTGGCTCGCGGCCGGAAACGACGCCATCGACCTGCGCGGTGTGACGACCGTCGGCGGCAACGGCTACCTCGAGCACACGACCCGCAACGCGCGGATCGCCCTCACCGTCGCCGGGGTCGAGAACGTGCCGGTCGCCGCGGGTGCCGACAAGCCGCTCACCCGCGAGCTGACCCCCGGGGCGTGGATCCATGGAGAGAACGCCCTGGGCGGCCCCGCGCTCCCCGAGCCCACGGTGCCGCTGGACCCTCGCCATGCCGTCGAGTTCCTGGCCGACACCCTCGCCGCCTCGTCGGAGCCGATCACACTGATCCCCACCGGCCCCCTCACCAACATCGCCCTCCTGCTGCAGCAGCACCCGGAAGTCGCGCCCCAGATCAAGGAGATCATCTGGATGGGCGGATCGACCGGACGCGGCAACGTCGGCGCCTACCCGGAGTTCAACGCCTGGGCGGATCCCGAGGCGGCCGCGGTGGTGTTCGCCTCCGGACTGCCGCTGACGATGGTCGGGCTCAACATCTCGCATCAGGCGCTGATCACCGAAGACGTGATCCAGCGGATCGGTGCGGTCGGCAACGAGACATCGGCCTTCGGCGTCGAGCTGCTGCGCTTCTTCTGCAGCACCTACGAGAAGGCAGAGGGGATGCCGGAAGGCCCTCTGCACGACCCCATCACCGTGGCCATCGCGATCGACCGGGCCGTGGCCTCCATTCAGCGCTGCCACGTCGACATCGAGACGACGGGCGAGTTCACGGCGGGCGCGACCTGCGTCGACCTGCACGACATGCTGGGCAAGGAGTCGAACGCCGACGTCGCGATCACCCTCGACGTGCCGAAGTTCTGGAACCTGGTGACGGATGCTGTCGCCGCACTGGCCTGACGCTCAGCGCGGTGCGACGGGCGCGGTCGACTCGGCCACGCGCAGACTCGGCGTGAGACGGCTCAGCACGTACGGAGCGTCGGGATCTTCCATCCGCCGCACGAGCGCCTCGGTCGCCTCACGGGCGAGTTCGTCGAACGGCTGCACGACGGTCGTCAAGCGCGGCTCGCACACATCCGCGAGCATCGTCCCGTCGAAGCCGGTCACCTGCACGTCGGAAGGAACGCTCTTGCCTGCGCGCTTCAACGCCGCGATGGCTCCGGCTGCGACGAGGTCGTCGCCGGCGATGATCGCATCGGGAAGAGCGCCGCGCCCCAGCAGCTCCTCTGCGGCCCTCTCGCCGAACGTGAGCAGGTACTCGCCGAAGATGTTCTCCTCGTGGGACAACGAGCGCGTGCGCACGGTCGCCTCGAACGCGGCGCGTCGCTCACGGCCCACGGAGGTGACGTCGTTGCCCGAGACGAGCACGACGCGTCTCGCGCCGCGGGAGGTCACATGGTCGATGGCCAGGTCGATGCCGGCGTCGTTGTCCACGCCCACGAAGTCCGCAGGAAGATCGATCACGCGCCGGTCGAGCTGCACGAGGGGAACTCGACGGGCGGTGTCCGCGACGGCCTCGAACGAGAGCTCGGCGTCCGAGGGGACCACGAAGATGCCCTCGACGCGACGCTCGACCAGCATGCGAAGACGGTCGCGTTCGCGGTCGACCTCGCCGTGCGAGTCCGCGATGACGAGATCGAAGCCGCGGCGTTGCAGGTGGTCCTCGAGGCGGTGGATGAGCTCACCGTAGAAGGGGTTGCTGATGACCGGAACCACGACGCCGATGGTCGCCCCGGTGCCGGCGCGCAGGCCACGACCGATGAGGTTGACCCGATAGCCGAGCCGCTCGGCCACTTCGGCGACATGCTCCGCGGTACGCCCGGACACGCGGTCCTTGCCGTTGAGGGCTCGCGAGACGGTCGCTATGGAGACACCGGCGGCGGCTGCCACCTCGTGCAGCGTGACGGACGCTTTCTTCACCACGACTTCACACCCTGACCGGTGCCGCCGGTCGACACCATCAGTCCAAGATAGGGCGTGCGTAAAGGATTACGCACGCGAACAGCCAACGATTCGACACGAAGAAGTGAGCAATGACCAATCAAGTAGATGCGGTTCGCACCCGAACGAGCGTGGTGTCGCTGATGATCGCCCTCCTCGCCGCATGCCTGGCCTTCCAGCTCAACGCCAGCATGCTGAGCCCCGCGCTGGTGACGATGGAACGCGAACTCGACGCGACATCGACCGAGATCGCTGCGACGCAGACCGTCTTCTTCACGGCGGCCGCGCTGTTCACGCTGTTCCTCCCCCGCCTGGGTGACCTGATCGGGCGCCGACGCGTCCTCGTCGGAATGCTCGTGGTGATGGCTGTCGGGTGCGTCGTCGCGGCGCTGGCCACCAACGTCCCCATGCTCTTCATCGGCCGTCTCATCCAGGGAGTGTCGGGACCGGTCGTTCCGCTCTGCCTGATCATGCTGCGCGCTGCCGTGAAGGACCCGAAGGTCTACGGCACCCTGCTCGGCGTCGTCACGGCGGTCAACGGAGGGATCGCGGGCGGCGACGCGCTGCTCGGCGGATATCTGGCGACGAACCACGGCTTCGCCTCGATCTTCTGGACGATGGCCGGTGTCGCGGTCGTGGCCGCGCTCACCGTGCGCTTCCTCGCCCCGGAGACCATGGCCGACGAGCGTCCGCGCATGGACTGGTGGGGGGCGCTGCTCCTGGTCATCTCGGTGGGGTCGATGCTCGTCGCGCTCAACGAACTGGGCCGGCTCGGCGAGGCCGACATGGTGCTCGTGATCGTTCTCGCGGTCGTCGCGGTCGTGTCGTTCACCTCCTTCTGGAAGCTCGAGGGGAAGATCGCCGATCCGCTCGTCTCGACGGCCCAGCTCAAGCAACGAGCCACCTGGGCATTGAGCGCCACCTCGCTGCTCACCCTGTCGGGGGTCTTCGCGATCATGAACGGCGTGGTTCCCGCCCTCGCTCAGGACACGGCGATGAACCTCGCCATGAGCGCCGAGGAGGTGTCGCTGTGGATCCTGATGCCCTACGCCCTCGCCGGCCTCCTGATGGGACCGCTCAGCGGCAGGCTCGCGGCCACCGTCGGATACCGCACCATGCTGCGGATCGGACTCGGCGGCACCGTCGCAGTGCTCGCGCTCATGGTCGCCAACGTCGAGACCTCATCCCGGCTCGTCCTGCTCCTGCTCTCCATCGCGGTCGGCATCACCTACGCCGGGATCGGCAACATCATGCTCAACGGCCTGGGTGTCGTGCTGTCGCCGAAGGACCGCCCGGGTTCGCTCCCCGGACTGAACACCGGTGCCATCAACCTCGGCGCAGGTCTGAGCTTCGTCGTCATCTACGCGGCGCAGACCTCGTTCACCTCCGAGACGGGAGGCGCGACGCCCGGATACGTCGCCGCCCTGATCACCGGTGCGGTGGTGCTCGTCGGCGCCCTCGTCTTCTCGATGTTCATCCCGAAGCCCGTCAGCGCCGAACTGACCCGGTAGTCCACGTACCGGATCGACCCCCGCCCGCACCGGGCGGGGGTCGATCGTCTTCGAGCGCACGCGAAACATCCGCCTGGGGTACTACCCCGTCCCTACCTCCGGCCGATGCGCCGAGCACCCCGTCCCGCGACGATGGGATCTCCCCCTCCCAGAGAAGGCCATTCCGTGACTTCGCACACCTCCAACACCGACCCGAGCCCCGACCCCAGCCCTCGGTTCGCGCTCGCCCTCGCCGCAGTCGGGCTCAGCACCTCTGCGCTCGCGCTCGCCGCCTGCGCTTCACCTGACCTGTCGGTGACATCACCCTCGGGGACTGCTCCTTCGGCCGATGCCGAAGAGGTCGAGAAGCTCGAGGAGACCCTCGAAGCCGCGGTCTCGGAACACGATTCGGGAGGGGTGTCGACTCCTGGATGAGGGTGCGGTGTCGACGGAAGGGGCAGAGACAAAAGAGAGGGCGCTGGCTAGTCTGGCCGGTATGACGGACGAGCTGAAGCCCTCGACGAAGGCTCGTCCTCGCACGCTGATCCGCGACCAGGTGTACGCACGACTGGCTCAGGAGATCGTGACCGGACGTCTGGCTCCGCTCGAAGAGATCCGCGATCAGGACCTCCAGGCGGAATACGGGGTCTCACGGACGCCGATCCGGGAGGCGCTCATCCGGCTCGCCGATGTGGGCCTGGTCGAGATGAGCTCGAACCGCTTCACGAGGGTTGCACCGATCGATCTGCGGGCGCAGGCGGATCGCGCGGAGGCGGCCGGTGCGCTGATCGCCTATGCGGCCGCGAAGGTGGTGCCCACCCTGACCGACGCCCAACTCGACTCCCTCGATGCCCGCGTGCAGGCGATCCTGGACTCCGACCTCACACGCGGAGGGATGCCGGACGGGCTGCGGCTCTGGTTCGCCCTCTGGGTCGAGATGATCGAACTCGCCGACAATGCGATCGTGACCGAGATCCTGGACCGGAACCTCGTTCTGCACCTGAGTCGGTCGGTGCAGGATCGTCCGCTCCCCGACTGGCTCGGAGAGCAGCAGCGCGCGCTCATCGGGCCGTTTCGACACGCGCTTCGTGCCCGCGACGGGGCCGCCGCACGCGATGCCGTCTTCGAGCTCTTCCGCATCACGACCGTCGAGAGACTGCGGGCGGCGCTGACCGGAGAGTGGCGGCTCCCCGGTGAGTGAGGCAGAGTCGGTGCGGGGTGCACGTGGTGCCTCCTCGTTCCTGTCGATCGAGATCCTCGGCCTCGTCGATCGGAAGGAACTGGACGCGCCGACACCCGTGCCCACACGGCTGGAGTCGGTCGTGGAAGCACTGATCCACAAGATGGAGACCGGCGAACTGCCTCCGGGAGCAGCACTGAAGGTCTCGACGTTGTCGAAGGAGCTCGACGTCGCCACGAACACCGTGCGCGAGGCGATCTCGATCCTGACGGCGCAGCATCTGGTCGAGGCCCGCGCGCACAAGTCGTCGGTGGTGGCGACGCCGACGGAAGCGTGGCTCGCGGCCGTCGTCGCGGAATGCTCGGGCCTGTCTACCCTGGCCGCGACCCTGGGCATCGCGCGCGCGACCCCGAGCGAGCGTCGCGAATTCCGGGCGGCAGCGGAGGGGGCGATCGCCGCATGGCGCGTACCGTTCGTCGACCACCGGGTCGCGTCGGGCCTCACCTGGAACCTCTTCCAGATGCTCGCCTCGTACGCGCGAAACCAGTACCTCGAGGCGATGCACGCCGCCAAGCGCCCCGCCCTCGTGCTCGGGTTCACGCATCTCGGGCGCGAGCGCAATGCCGCAATGGTGAGCAATGCCATCGCGGAGCTTCTCGAGGCGGTCGACGACGAAGCGGCTCACGAGGGGGCGGAGATCGTCGGCGACCTCTATATGTACGTTCTCGACGACCTCGTACCGGACTGACCGCGCACTGATATTTCACCGCGGCCGCCGCGCTGCCGATACCGTGAGATCGTCGCCTTCTGATGGCGGCAGCACAGCACTCCCGACGGTCCCCGCCGTCACGGCGATCGTCCCCAAGATCGCACATCGACGAGTGCTGCGCTCCGTTCGTTGGCCGCCGTTCCCCACGGCGGCCGGCGGACGCCCATTCCGCGCCGGCGATGGACGGGGTTCGAGGGACGAGCGCTGCGCACGAGACACGATCAGCGTGAAGCGCGAACAGGCTCGCGCTCCCCTCTCCGAGCGCGGCGCACGGCGGGGATGCCGAGAGCCCACGCGACGAAACCTGCGGCGGCGAAGGCCGCGCCGAGCATCGCGGATCCGGTCCACCCCGATGTGCTGAAGACCAGGGTGGTCGTCGCCGCGCCGACGGCAGAGCCCAGCGAGTAGAAGATCATGTATCCGCCGATGGTCGTCGCGACGCGGTCGGGGTGCAGTGCGGTCAGGATGTGCTGGTTGCTGACGTGGGCCGCCTGCACGGCGAAATCGAGCACGACGACGCCGACGACGACCAGGGCCAATGACCAGGAGAGCTGTGCGATCAGCCCCCAGGATGCGACCAGCGCGAGGAGGGCGAGACCGGTGACCCGGTTCGCCTTGCCGCCATCTGCCCAGTGGCCCGCGCGCACGGCGCCCAGCG
>Ga0160464_100467_pt1 | contig 29428 bp, 10 predicted proteins | sample HID1971I_E11MG_FD_108275 | JGI IMG/M metagenome (GOLD analysis project Ga0160464, IMG submission 108275) | Enriched millipede-associated microbial communities from UW Madison campus, WI, USA - HID1971I_E11 MG | ecosystem: Host-associated > Arthropoda: Insects > Digestive system > Unclassified ... | reverse complement strand
TTTACGAAACTTCCATCGATCTTCAGGAAGTCTACAGGTAAATGTTTCAAATATGCGAATGAGGACATTCCGGCGCAAAAGTCATCGAGAGAAAAATGGCAGCCTAAGGCTTTGAGTTCATTAATAAAGCGAATCGCACTACCCAAATTGGCTATAGCACTGGTTTCAGTTATTTCAAAACAAATCATTTCTGGCGGTATGTTGTAAGTGCCGAATTTCTCACGCAAAAAACCGAGAAAGTCATCATCTCCAATAGTTATGCCTGACAGATTAATCGCACACATCGCCATGGGGCGGCCCGGACGTTCATGCATGCAACGGGCGATAATCTTGAATACGTTCTCCACCACCCAGCGATCCAGGGAAGTCATCAAGCCGTAACGTTCGGCCGCGGGGATGAAACTGTCAGGCAGGATGATTCGCCCCGCCTCATCATGCAGACGCAGGAGAATTTCGATGTGCCCGTTGCCGGCTTCGGTCTGGCCCAAAGGCGAAATTTCCTGGGCGTAGAGACAAAAGCGATCTTCTTCAAGGGCCATGTGCAGCCGCTGCACCCAGGCCATCTCACCAAAGCGCAGGGACAGCTCGGAATCGTCGGCGTGGTAGACCTGCACGCGGTTGCGGCCCTTTTCCTTGGCCATGTAGCAGGCCATGTCAGCAGCGCGCAGCGAGGTTTCCAGGGTGGTCGGGGTTTGCGAGATATGCACCAGGCCAATACTGACGGTAGTCATGAACGGCCGGCCCTTCCACACAAAGTGCAGGCTCTGCACGGTATGACGCAAGCTCTCGGCGATCTTTTCCGCCACCGCCGGCGGACAGTTCTCCAGCAGGATGCCGAACTCATCGCCGCCCAGGCGCGCCAACGTGTCGCCCTCGCGCAAGTCCGATTGCAACAGCGCACAGATGTGGCGTAGCAACTCGTCGCCCGCGGCATGGCCGCAGGTGTCATTGACCAGCTTGAACTGGTCGAGGTCGAGGAACATCAGCGCATGTCGCCCAGTTTGCTGGCGTGTGGCGTGTTGCAGCACCTGTTCAAGGCGGAACTCGAATTCGCGACGGTTGGCCAGGCCGGTCAAGGCGTCGTGGGTCGCCTGCCAGGAAAGGTTGGCGATGTACTGACGCTCCTGGGTCATGTCGTGCAGCACCAGCACCGCACCACTGATCTTGCCGGCGCTGCGGATCGGCGCGCCGACCAGGGTGACCGAGACGGTGCTGCCGTCCAGGCGCTGGATCAGCTTGGAATGCTCGCTGCCGCCACTGAGCTGGCCCTTGATGATGTGCTCGATCAAGGTGAAACCGTCGGGCTCGGCGTTTTCATCCAGCAACTTGAACAATGCCGCCAGCGGCAACCCCTGGGCTTGCTCCGACTTCCAGTGGGTCAACACCTCGGCCGCCGGGTTCATATAGGCAATGGCACCGTCGACGTCAGTGGTAATCACCCCATCGCCAATTGACTCCAGAGTGATCTGTGCACGCTCCTTCTCCGCTTGCAGGGCATCGGCGAATGCATGGCGCTGGGCCAGCAACTTATGGGTGCGCAGCAGCGCCAGCACGATCAAGCCCAGGGCGGTGGCCAGGTTGGTGATCAACAACAGGCGCAGGATCACCCGCGAACCTTCGCCCAAGGCATCGCTGAACGCCTTGGCGGCTGGGGTCACTCCCTCGTTGATGGCGATGATGCGCGCCTTCCAGCTACGCACGTCATTGTCCGTGACCTGGTCAGTGCCGATGGCGCGGTGCATCTCCCGGGCCAGTTCATCCAGTTGTTCCAGATAAGCATCGCCAACTGTCCACAGTTCAATGGCTTTTTCCAGATAACTGAAATGACGGAAGTTAAGGTACAGCCAGATCAGGCTGGGGACGTCATCCGGGTGATTGCCGCCCTTGAGGATGCCCAGGCGTGCGGCAGCCAGGTCAGGCGTGGCACTGTCCAGGGCGACACGCAACTCATGCCCGCCCTGGGGCACGGCAATGGCCTGTTGGTATTTGAGGTAAGTGGCGTCGTCACGGCTATCGGCATACAGCGTCAGGTAGTAGATCGCGTCCTTCTGGCCCTTGGACCACAAGCTTTCACCAGCCACATAGCCACGCACCGCAGAAAGCACGTAGAGACTGCCGCAGCCTAACAATGCCTGGAACAAGACAACGGCGATAAAGGGCCAGACAATACCCAACAACCGTGGCGTTCCGAGAGTCCGCTTTTGCTTCATGAAGTCCCTTGCACATGCACAGCTCAATACGCACGCGAAAATCCGCTTCCGATAGCACAGCCTAAGCTAAATCAACGCACTTGTTGCAGATATCCGTACAGTTTTGCATACAATCCGCCATCGGCGATCAGTTGTTGATGATCGCCATCCTCGGCGATATGCCCGCCATCGAATACCAGCACCCGGTCAGCCTGCTTCACTGCAGACAGCCTGTGGGCGATGATCAGTGTAGTACGCCCACTGAGAAACCGCGCCAGTGCCTGGTGCAGGTTATATTCGGTAGCCGCATCCAGCGCCGAAGTGGCTTCGTCCAGAATCACCACCTTAGGCTCGGCAAGCACCATGCGGGCGATGGCCAGGCGTTGCCGTTGCCCACCAGAAAAGCGCACGCCAGAGCGCCCTACCACGCTGTCCAGGCCCAGCGGCAGTGCCTTGACAGTAGCCTCCAACTGGGCGATTTCCAGTGCCTGCCAGCAGGCTTGGTCGGAACGCGTGCGGCCCATGGTCAGGTTGGCGCGTACGGTGTCATTGAACAGCGCCGGGTGTTGCAGCACCACCGCGACGTTCTCGCGAATGGTTTCCAGGCCGATCTCCTGCTGGGTCGCACCGCCAAAACGAATACTGCCCGCCTGCGGGGTGTAAAGCCCCAGCAACAGTTGCACCAGGGTACTTTTACCGCCGCCGCTGGCGCCGACAATCGCAACCTTCTCACCCGGTGCGATGGCCAGGTTCAATTGGTCAAGCACCAGGTCTTCGCCGTAGCCGAAGTCGAGGCCACGCACCTCGATGCCGACGGTTTGGCGCCCACTGAACGGATCTGCGCCGCCTGCGTATTGCGGTTCATCGGCACGCGCCAACAGCTCGTTGATCCGCGTCAGCGCACCACCGGCCGCGTAGTAGGCGTATTGCAGGTTCAGCAGTTGTTCCACCGGGCCGATCATGAACCACAGGTAGCTGAACACGGCGAGCATCTGGCCGATGGACAGGTCGGAAAACAGCACGGTCAGCATGGCCGCAGCACGAAAAATGTCGATACCGAACTGGAACAGCAAACCACTGGCGCGGCTGGACGCGTCGGTTTTCCATTGGGAATGAATGGCGTAGTCGCGCACTTCCTGGGCACGCTGGCCAAGGCGCCCAAGGAAAAAGCCCTGGCGATTACCGGCGCGCACTTCCTGGATGGCATCCAGGGTTTCCGTGAGCGCCTGGGTAAAACGCGAAGTACTGTCGTTCTCGAGCTTCTTGAGGTGCTTGACGCGTTTGCCCAACTGCACTGTGGCGTATATCACCAGCGGGTTGAACAACAGGATCAGCAGCGCCAGTTGCCAATGCATCCACACCAGGATCGCCGAGGTGCCGACCAGTGTCAGCATCGCTACCAGAAAACGGCTGAGGGTTTCACCGACGAACTTGTCCAGGGTATCCAGGTCGGTCACCAGGTGCGTGGTGACCGTTCCGCTGCCCAGGCTTTCGTACTCGCCCAGGGAGATGCGCTTGAGGCGCTCGATCAGGCGCACGCGGATGCGATAGACGATGTCCTTGGCCAAGCGCGCAAACAGGCGCGCCTGCACCACGTTGAACACCAGCGCGCCACAACGCAGGGCCAGGGTCACCAAGAGCATCAGGCCGATATAGCCGGCGGCTTTCTGCCAACCCAGGGGCAATGCGTGGTTCATCACCTTGAGCGCAGCGTCGCCATGGCCGAGCAGCACTTCGTCCACCAGCAATGGCAACAGCAGCGGGATGGGCACGCTGCACAGGGTCGCCAGTACAGCGACACCGTTGGCGACCCACAGGGATCTCTTGTGGCGCAGGGCCAGGCGGCGGATTTCCGCCCAGGTCAGGCGGTCGGTGCGTTGGGGTTGTTCATACACAGGCGGCTCGCTCCAACCAGCGGGCGAGCAAAGGCGACAGTTCGGACAGCGATTGGTAGCCGTTGGTCAGCAAGGCCAGTTGGCCATCGCGCTCGGCCAGCAAGGTAGGGAAGCCAGCGATGCCCAAATCCTGCACCCAGGTAAAATCGGCCGCCGTCGCCGCATGCTGCTCGGCGCGGTCGAAAGCGCCGGCAAACTCGATGCGTGGTATGCCCGCCTGCTCCGCCAGTTCCACCAGCACACTGGCAAGGGTCACATCGCGGCCCCCGACATAAAATGCACGCTGGATCAGGCCCAGCAACGTCCATGCGCAATCCGGCGCCAGGCTGCGCGCCGTGACGATGGCGCGGCAGGCCGGCTCGGTGTCGTAGACAAAACCATCAGGCAGCGCGCCCTCGAGCTTGAACGGTTGGCCGGTGGCCTCGGCGACGGCCTGCCAGTGCTCCAGGATATAGCGCCGGGTGGTCGGCTCCAACGCCGCGCCGCTGCCGGTGCGCAGGCCGCCCACCACCAGGTGCACGTCCACGCCGGCCGCCTGGGCCTGCTCAACCAGCGCCTGCGCTACCGGAGCAAAGCCCCAGCACCAGGAACACATCGGGTCCATTACATAGAGCAGGCGCGCGGACATGGCTCAAGCCTCGGAAGGGGTTTGCTTATAGTTGAAGCCAATCGGGTGCGGCATATTGCGGGCCTTGGCCAGTTCGATCTGTTTCTGGCGGTCGATCGCGCTGCGACGGGTCTTCTCCGGCAGCTTATCCCAGCAATGGGGGCAACTGATGCCGGCCACATAATGTTCGGATGCGCGGTCTTCGATGCTCACCGGCGTGCGACAGGCATGACATTGATCGTAGTCGCCTTCGCTCAAGTCGTGGCGTACGGTGACACGGTTGTCGAACACAAAGCAGTCGCCCTGCCATTTAGTCTCTTCCTGAGGGACTTCTTCAAGATACTTCAGGATCCCACCCTTAAGGTGGTAGACCTCATCGAAGCCTTCGCTGAGCATATAGCTCGAGGCTTTTTCGCAACGAATGCCGCCGGTGCAGAACATGGCCACCTTCTTGTGCCTGGCCGGGTCGAAGTTGGCTTTTATATAGTCGGGAAATTCGCGAAAACTGGTAGTTTTCGGGTCGATTGCGCCCTCAAAGGTACCGATGGACACTTCGTAGTCGTTACGGGTGTCGATCAACAGCACTTCCGGGTCGCTGATCAGCGCATTCCAGTCCTTCGGATCAACATAGGTGCCGACCTTCTTATTCGGGTCGACGCCTTCAACGCCCAGGGTCACGATCTCTTTCTTGAGCTTGACCTTGGTGCGATAGAAGGGCTGGTCGTCACAGTAGGACTCTTTATGGTCGATATCGACCATGCGAGGGTCTTTTTTCAGCCAGGCCATCAGGCCATCGATGCCTTCGCGGCTGCCGGAAACGGTGCCGTTGATGCCTTCTTCGGCGATCAGCAAGGTGCCTTTGATGCCGTTGTCGACCATCGCCTGCAACAGGGGCTCGCGCAGGGCGACGTAATCTTCGAGGGTGACGAACTTATACAGTGCCGCCACGACAATTGGTTGAGTCATGGGTGTTGTCTCCAGGTGGCTACCCTCGTAAGGGGTGAACCGGATGCAGAAAAATGCAGGCCAAGCCGCGCGGCGCACATTCTAGCAAAACCACATCACCACTGCATCGACACTCAGTCACCGATATTTCCCTGGCTCACTCACGGCATTGGCTGACCTCGGCCCGTACAGCCTGCGTGATAGCGTCTTGCGTCGTCCATTGGATCCACCTTTGGGCTCACAGGAAGATCGATGACATGGAAACTTCAAACCGTTCTTTATTGGCCAGACTGGTGGAACGGCCCGCCCCTCCAGGTGTTGGGAAGGTCGACTTCACCAGCGCCATGAACCAACTAGGCTTCACCAGCGTCTTCGACATCGTCGAGCTGCCCAAGGCCGAGTTCATCCGTCAACTGGCCCGCTACAATGATGACGATGGCGCCCACGCTTACGAAAACGCGTCGTCCTACGCCACGCAATTACAATGGCTGTACGACCAACAACCAGTCAACGCCCCCCCAGCCTCCACGCGTAGCAAACGCGACCTGGGATCCAACGTACCCAGCCTGCTCAACGAGGATTGGGGGAACGTCTGTCATCCCGGTGCCATCGCCGCTATCGACTCACCGGTTGCCTACCTGCGCACACTGTTTCTTTTTGCAACTCAGCTTGAAAACAACGGGACGGGAACGCAACACAAAATCCTCCTGAGCCAGCGGCGCCCGGACCTGAAAAACTTACTGATTGACCACGACACGACCTTTGCCCAGCGCCCGCTGCTGACGCTGATCGATGACCTGTTGCGCAACCAGATCAAACACCATCACCCGCAAGAAGAGTTGCACCTGCTGCTCAGCAAGCAACACTACCCCTTGACGCTGCCTTACCACCATCATCACCTGCAATGCCGCCTGGGGCTGTCGGGAACCCAACACGCCTTGGGCGAATTGAATTATCGACTCAGCAAGCGGCTGCCGTTTGACGATGCCGGCAACGCACTGTACGGCACGGTCAAAAAGCGCAATGGTGACGCGCAATGCCTGCTAAGCGAACTGAATCCGCAGCAGCAAAAGCTGTTGACGCAACCGCCCGTCACGGAGAGCACACTATTTGAAACCTACTTTGGCAGATCCCGTGCACCAGAAAACCTTGACGACTTTTTGAAATGTACGGCGCTGGACAGTACCCAGTTGCAAGCCCTCCTGGCGCAAAACAGTTTCGCCCCCCATGCCTCCCGCTCGGCGCCTAAACAAACGTTGCTGATCTATGGTGCCCGCTATGTCAATGGCACAGACCGTCTGCCCAAGCTGGAAGTCGGCCACGCCGACGGCGGGAAAATTGCGACACTACTCAATACCAGCCCCGACCGGTTCGACCGTCTGCATCGGATGATCCGCCTGCAAAAGTGGGTCGATCTACCGTTTGCCGAACTGGATACGCTGATCGTCAACGCCATGGTGCTTGAGGGCACCGCCAACGCCGCTCTTCAGATAAGCCACACCACCCTGCGCGCACTAGGTGTCTACCGCTACCTCCGTGGGCGCTACCGGCTCAAGCCGCTGGAGTTTGCGGCGTGGCTGGATCGCCTGCCCGTACAGGCCAGCGCCAACGAGCAACCCTTATTCGATCAGGTGTTCAATCGCACACTGTTGTCCGGGCGACCACTGGCGCTGGACGACCAAGTCTTCGATTCGCATACCCGCCAGCAGCTTTGCGCCGCGTTGGCGTTGAGTGACACCCCGGATTCGCTGCAACTGCTGACAGACGTGCTCCCCACCCCTGTCCTCAGGAACCTTGTCACATACTCCCGGATCTATCGGCTGGCACGCATCGCCCAGGTTTTCGGCCTTTCTGTGCTGCACTGCAAACAGCTGGCCGACCTGCTCGGCCCGTCCACCTGGAGCAAGCTGGCCACCCCCACATTGAGCACCGAGAGGGACTTTCTCGATGTACTCATGCAGTTGGACTGGGCCGTCACCTGGCTCAGGGACAGTAACACCAGCGTAACGCAGTTGCGCCAGCGATTGCTGCTGGAACCCGCCACTGATAACCCAGCGCTCAAGCGCTGGGTCGACTTACTGCCAAAGGGACTTGAGGCGTGCATCCAACAGTTCCTGGAACACCCGGCGCCGGCCCTTTACAGCAATGAGCTTAAGCTCTACTACAACCTGCATTTCAAAAAAACGCAGACTGAGCCCAAACACCTGATCCTGCTGGCGCCGGATATCACCACGCTGTTGCCGTTGCCGGTCAACAGCGCCTCACTGCGTCAATTACTGATCAACCCCCATTGGCTTGACAGCAAAAAATCACCCACAGAACTGGTCGAACTGAGCCTGGGCACACTCTATCTTTTGCAGCGTTTCAGAGACTGCTGCGATACGTATGGCCTGGCGCAGGACAGCCTCTTGGCGTACTTCCAGAGCGCCAACAGCAACGGGCCTCAACCCCTCGATACCACGCTCAGCCAATGGTTGGGGTGGGACGAAAAAGAACTGCGGGTACTCACTGAGACCTTGCCCACAGGCACGGTCAAGTCCATGGACCAACTGGATTGGATCATGCGCTGTCGACAAGCCTGCACCATCACCCGGCTCTCCAGCCAAACGCTGCTCAACACCAGCGAACTGGATAACGCCAGCGATTTCAGTCAATGGAAGCTCGTGGGCGAAGCCATCATCGCCGCACATCAATAACGGCTTACTCTCTACCAGCAGACTCAAGGAATGACCATGTCTGAGCCCCTCGACCAGCGCCTCAATGAAGCCTGGCGTGATGCCATGCTGAGCTACTATATGGCTCACTGCATCAGCCCCGCCCTTAAAGACTCGTTGCGCGCACCCAGCGACCTGTACGACTACTGGCTACTGGACGTACAAGTCAGCCAAGCGGTGCCAACCAGCCCGGTCGCCAGTGCGATCACCAGCCTGCAGCACTACATCAACCGGATTCACTCGGGCCTCGAACCAGGTTATGAAACCCAGGGCATGTCGCCTCACGAGACCCTGGCCTGGCAGAACTCCCTGCACACTTACCCCCTGTGGAGCGCCAGCCAGCAACTGCGCTATCACCCGCAAAACTTCCTCGACCCCACGCTGCGCGAGGACAAGAGCCAGAGCTTCGAGCAACTGGAAAACGAGCTCAACCAGCATCGAATCCAGCCCGACACCGTGCAGAACGCCGTACAAGGCTACCTGTCACGGTTCGAAGAGGTCGCCAACATTCAGACGCTCAATGGCTACATTGATGGCAATGTCAAACAGTGGGATACCAGCACCTATTACTTCGTCGGCAAATCCACCAGCGATGAGCTCTATTACTGGCGTTCGCTGGACCTGTCCAAACGCTCCACCGTCAAGCCCGAGGGACCTGCGCCCCTGGCCTGGACAGACTGGACACCCCTCAACCTGACGTTTTGCGCCGATACGCCCGCCCACAGTATCCGCCCCGTGATGTTCAATCATCGGTTGTTCATTGTTTGGGCCGAGAGCATCAAGCCCGCCCCCTACCAATCTTTCAAGGCACCGGGAAACGGCAATGGTGACCACGAGAACGATGACTACGACGAAAAACAACGCCAGGCTGAGTGGCTGAACAGCCGGTTCGTGAAGTTTCGCCTGTGTTTCTCCTATAAAAAACTGGATGGCACTTGGAGCCTTCCGCACACGGGCCTGGAAGAGCACTGCGTTATGCGCAGCATCAACGCACTCACGTCGGCGCAACTAATCAGCATCACGCAGACCGTTGCCGTGGTCGATAGCCGCTCCCCTCACACCCTGTTCCTGGGTATAACGGCCAATACGCTCAATCATGGCAGCGGCCAAATGGGCGAGTTCTTCCAAGCCATCAGTGTCGATCAGTCATTAGGGATAAAAATCGTCGCTTGTGCGGGCAGCCCTGGCCGATACAAGATCGTGCCGGGTTCAGAAGTTGCGCAGGAAACCGTCAGGTTGCTGGAAGCCTATGAGTCCACAAAAAATACGCCACTGCAGACCGCTTTGTTGGGCGGCGTCGATCAGGACAACGTATTTTCCAGCGTGGTGCTCCCCTCGTTCGCCCACCAATACTTCCGTCTGTTTTTCGATATAAACAAGGACAACTTACAATTCAAGACTCACGTAGCGCAGGGAGAGGACAAAAGCACGGTAGTCCTGGAAGCTCACACCCCCCAGATAGAGGATCAACAGAAGTGGAACTTTGAATCCAAAAGCACCGATATAGTCGCTACCGATACTGCCACCACAAATTTTGATCCCGTCACCAACGAGTTCGTCTTTACCTCGAAAATCGCTAAGCCCTTCCTGCAGACTTACAGCATCACCCTTGCCTCCCATTACGCCCAGGTGAGCATTACCCTGGTCACCAACTCTGCGTTGCATGACCCGACTTTATCCGAAGTTGAACTCATCAGCGGCTCAGTCCTGAGGATCGACTGCGCGATATTCCCCGAAGTGAAGGCTACGTATCACTCGATGTTTTTCAAAAACCCCAGGACCGGAAAAAGCTATTCCAACGCCATTTATGACAGAGGCTCCATATTGTTCAGCCTCGACAAAATAGAGACGGTAACGAGGAAAGACTTGAGAAGAGGGTATGAAGGTCAATCCTATACCGCCTTTGAATTCTCCCTGGCCGGGAAGCTTCTCAACAAAAATGCATTCCTGCACTTATATACCCATTATCAGGATCCCTTCCTGACGATCCTCGACCGCTACAGCGGCTATAACCTGCCCGGTGACGAGACCGCCAACCAGAAACTGCACTTTGTGAACGACGTGAGGCTAGAGTCCACCCACACTTCCGCGCCCATTTTGCGTTTCTACAAGCACGTCATCATGCAGTCCAAACTCACCGACGTGCCGACTCCGCAAGCCATCAACAACAACACCGCCCAAATCCTTAACTACACGGACACCGAACACGAAAGTCTGGCGGGTGCCTCGCCCGAATTAGCAGCCGGGCACTTGGCGAGTACACGGATAACGTTACCCAATGAGCAACCCGCCTCAGCCATCACGGTGATCCATGGGGTCATCACGCTTGAGAGCCAAGAGAATAAGGTGAAGGTTCTCGGCTACGCGCTCAAGGCAGTCAAATGCTCCCTTGCCACATCCGTTGCCGTTGACAAGTCTGCGCATTCCCCGCGTATCACGCGCCAGCAGCAAAAAACCGGAGAGACAACCGAGTACATTGATTTTTCCACGAGCTTCGCCCCGGCTATCCCAGCAATCCGGCTCAATACCACCGTTGCGAGTAAATTGACCCAGACTGCCACGCTCGGCTTCGACCCATCACTTTTACGATCCCCCGAGGACTGGACGGAACCGGCGCTGGACGCAGGTGCCTCCCCCGAGCCTCTGGATTTTCAGGGTGCCCACGGTAAAAGTCTGCGCGAACTGTTTATCTATTTACCCTGGACCATCGCCCATTACTTCAACCAGCAACAGCAATACGCTTACGCCGAAACCTGGTTGCACTACCTGCTTGACCCTCACCACCCGAACAAGGGGGCTCTCGGCGCGCTGCCAAGCCACCCCGTGGAGCTGAGCTACGCCTGCCAACACCCCGAGAGCCCGCATTACCGGGCGCTGAGTTTTCCGATATACCTGCGCAAAGCGTTGTACCACCTCAATGTGGATATTTTGATCAACCGGGGCGACGCGGCTTATCGCCAACTGAGCCCCGACAGCCTGGCAGAAGCCAAACTCTGGTACATCCAGGCGCAGAACCTGCTCGGCATGCGTCCGACGGTCACGCGCGCCGATACCTGGACGTCGCGTGATCTGAACGCACTGGCGACGACATCCTCCCAGGCAATACGCCGGTTGGAACATCAACCCGAATACACCTCGCTATTGTCCCAGCAGTGCAAATTCACCGGGCAACACGCCTGGTTTACAGACAGCCCCTATTTATACCGGCCGTTGAATACGCAACTGGTAGCACGCTGGGACACATTGGAGAGTCGCCTGCACGGGCTACGCCATCATCTGGATATTTCGGGCAAGCCTTTACGCCAGACACTTTTTGCGCCCCCCTTGTCACCTGCCGCGTTGCTGACGCGCAACGCACAGGGGGCTGCGAGTGGCGCCAGTGCCTATCTACCGAGCCGTCCTGAAGTGGGTCACTACCGGTTCCAGGTCATGCTGGGGCACGCCTTGAGTGCGGTCGACAGCTTGGCGCAGTTCGGCAATACGCTGCTCACGCTGATCGAGCGCAAGGAACAGGCGCACTACCTTGAGGTGCAACAGCAAAACGCCTGGCAGTTGGCCGAACTGGTGCTGACCCAGCAGACCCAGGCCCTGGCCATCGATGAAAAAAACAAAGACGCGCTGCGCCGCAGCCGAACAATCGTCGAGGGGCGATTGGAATTCGTGACGCGTCAGTTGCGTGAAGGTGTCAGCACCGGTGAAATTTCGGCCGGCCAGCACTATCTGGAGAGCGCCGCGTGGGAGAGAAAAGTCGCGATTGCCGGGATGGGCGCCGGGGCCGCCATGCTCGCGCCCAATATCTTCGGTACGTCGTTCGGTGGCATGCGTTTTGAGGGCGCGTTCCATGCCTTCCAGGCCTTCGCCCAGGGCGAAGCCAACACCGCTCGCGCCAACGGTAATGACCTGGAGCGCACTGAACAGTTAAATCGTCGCGCTCAGGAGTGGGCCCATGCCGAGCAACAGGCCCGCCTTGAATTGGCCCAGATCGACACCCTGCTGCTGGTGCATGCCGAGCAGGAAAAAGCCACTCGCCTGCAACTACACAGCGCCCGCACCGCATTGGCCCAAGCCAAGTCCGCCTACCAAATGCTCGGCATGCGCTTTACCGGAGCACAACTCTATCAATGGCTCACTGCACAACTGAGCACCTTCTATTACGCGCTGTATGACAGCGTCCACTCCCTCTGCCTGGCCGCTGAAGCCTGCTGGCAGTATGAGACCGCCGACAGCCGACAGTTCTTTCAAGCTGGGGCCTGGCATCACACATCCCGCGGACTGTTAAGTGCCGAAAGCTTGAAACTGAACCTGGTAAAAATGAACACCGCGTACCTGCAACACACACCACGCGAGCTGGAAATCAGCAAAACCGTGTCACTGCGCCATCGCCTGATCGAGTGCCTGGTCACAACCGACAAACGCCCAGCCGAAATCACCGCTCCCCCCAAAACCTGGGCTGAGCATAAGGCGCAACTGGTAAGCAGCGGTACGATCAGTTTCGCCCTGACTCAAGCGTTGCTGGATGAGGACTACCCTGGGCACACCCTGCGCCGGATCAAGCACGTCAGCGTCTCACTACCTGCCTTGCTGGGACCTTATGAAGACATCAAGGCGACACTGACCCAGACACGAAATGAAATCCAGATGCCCGACGGCACCACCAGGACCGACTTCAGGGCACACCAGCAAATCGCCTTGTCACGCGGGCTGGACGACGACGGCCTGTTTACCCTCAACTTCGACAACGATCCACGTTACCTGCCGTTTGAATACACCGGGGCAGTGTCGTGCTGGCGCTTGAACTTTACCAATCCGCTGCAACAAAAAGCCCTGCTTGAATCCATCACCGACATCATTGTCCATGTGCGCTATACCGCAAGGCCTGGCAGGAGCGATACATGAGCAACCCAGCGAATGAATCGCCCCTGAAGGTGCCTTCGCTGCCCAATGCCGGCACCGTCATCGAAGGGGTCGCCAAAGGCTGGGGCAACGTGGGCGCCGATGGTACGGCGACCTTCGAGGTTGCGTTGCCGATTTCCACTGGCCGTGGTTATGCACCCACGCTGTCATTGACCTATCAAAGCACGGCGGGTAACAGTGCGTTCGGCTTTGGCTGGGACGTCAAGCCTGGTGCCGTCACACGGCGCACCCAGCAGGGCGTCCCCCATTACACCGCAGCTGATACGTTCCAGGGCCCGGATTCACAGCATTGGATGCCCGAACGCACCACTGAGGGCACGCTTGTACAGACGCAGCGTGACCATTTTGACCAGGTGCCGCTGGGTCGCCGCTACCTCGTCACGCGCTACTTTCCCAGGGTCGAACGGCGTTTCGAGCGCATCGAGCATTGGCACTCAGACGGCGACGCCGCCGGGTTCTGGCTGATCCAGGCGGCTGACGGCAGCCGGCATGTTTACGGCAAAACCTACGCGGCGCGCATCGCTGATCCCGACAACCTGAGCCATGTGGCGCAATGGCTGCTCGAGGAAAGCCTGAACGCCCATGGCGAGCATATCGGCTACCAGTACCTGGCCGAGACCGATATCGATACCGGCACTGCCCCCCATGACTGCCGAGCCCAGCGTTATCTGCATAAAGTGTGTTATGGCAACGTCAAGGCCAGGGAAAAAGAGACACTGTATCTGCTCAAAAGCGACGACCTTTCCAGTCAGGCATGGCATTTTTACTTGCTGTTCGACTATGGCCAACGCACCACCGCCAGCGACGCGCTGCCTTCCTATGAGGCCCTCACCCCGTGGCTCTCACGCGAAGATGCGTTTTCCAACTTCATCTTTGGCTTTGAATTACGAACACTGCGCCTATGCCGGCAAATCCTGATGTTTCACGTCTTTGCGGATGAGCCCGACATGGGGCCCAGCCCTATACTGGTCAGGCGCCTGAGGCTCGAACACCACACCTTTCGCAACGGGCTCAACACTCTGCTCGCGGTCTACGAGCAGGCCGTTGATGCCCAAGGAACACTCACCAGCCTGCCGCCGCAAGAATACCTGTATCAATCCTCGGGCCTGAAACTGGATACCCGGCGCTACCAGCGTTTCGTTGACGTGCCGAGTCTCAATGACGGCCAGCGCTATCAACTGGTGGATCTATACGGCGAAGGCGTGCCGGGGATCCTGTATCGCGGTGATCAAGCCTGGTATTACCGCGCACCTCAGCGAGCCGAGGCGTCCACAGGCGATCAAGTGGCATACGCTGCCCCTCAAGAACTGCCTGCTATTGCGGTGGCAGACCGTTCACGCCCGGTCTATCAGGCCTTGCTTGATATAAACGGGGACGGACGTTTGGAATGGGTGCTGGCCCGACCGGGTATGAGCGGCTTCTTCAGCCTGGCCCCTCAACGCAAAGAAGCGGGTTTCGTACGGTTCGACGCGTTCCCGGTGGAGTTCTTGCACCCCCATGCGATATTTGCCGACCTGATGGGCAGCGGGTTGGCTGATCTCACGCTCGTGGGCCCGCGTAGCGTGCGCCTGTACGCCAATCGGCAAAGCGGTTTCGGACAGGGCGTCGAGCAGGCGCACAGGGTTGACGGCGACGACTTGCCGTCCTTCACCCGTTCTTCCGCCGACTGGGTCGGCTTCAGCGACATACTTGGCAGCGGCCAGCAGCACTTGGTGCGTATCCGTCACAACGAAATCAAATGCTGGCCCAATCTGGGCCATGGGCGGTTCGCCAAGGGTAGAGTGTTGGCTGCCCTGCCCTTCAGAGAAACGACCTTCAACGCCGCCAACGTATTGCTGGCCGATCTGGATGGCTGCGGTGCCAGCGACCTGCTGTACCTGACGACCGATGAAGTACGCATTTTCACCAATAAGGGCGGCAATGGCTTTGCCACAACCCCCTTGGTATTACCGTGGCCATCCGGCGTACAGTACGACTCCCTGTGCCAGGTGAACGTGGCGGACCTGCAAGGCAATGGTTACGCCAGCCTGGTCATCAGCGTCACGCACCCGCATCCGCGCCATTGGCGCTACGATTTTTTTGATCGCAAGCCCTGTTTGCTCAGCGGCACTAACAACAACCTCGGCGCGCAAGTCGAGGTGCGCTATCGCAGCAGCGCCCAGGAGTGGCTGGACGAGAAAAAGCAATATCAAAGTGAAGACAAGCCTGCCGTTAGCCAACTGCCATTCGCGCTCAACCTGATTAACCACCAGGAATGGCGCGATGAGATCAGTCATCAGCGGCTGACTCAGCGTTTCAGCTACCGCCAGGCGTATTACGATGCCGATGAGCGCGCCTTCCAGGGTTTCGGCTTGTTGCTGCAAACCGACGAAGAAACCCGCAATAGCGAAGTTCCCGTAGCAGGTTCGCAAACCAAGCGCTGGTTTCACACCGGCCAAGCGCTGGACATGCCCCAGGACCATTACAGCCGCCATGACGCCGACGCCACCAAACTCGGCCCCACATTGCTGGCGATACACGATGCACCCGAACAGCCGCAACCGACAGACCATCACGACAGCTTGATTGCGTCGCCCACGCCACCGCAAGTGCGGGCGGCAGCCTACGCGCTCAGGGGCCTGCCGGTACGGGTGGAGGTGTTCGACCTTGACTCGGCCAAGCGCACACCCAGCTCGGTGCAGCAGTACCGCTATCTGGTCCGTCGGTTGCCCCAGGCTGGCTCAGACCCCACGCCACGCATGCTGCCGCTGACGCTGGAGTCGGTACACTATCAATACGAACAGGTGCCCGATGATCCGGTCTGCGACCACCAGGTCAACCTGCGCTGGGACGCCTATGGCAGCCTGGTCCACAACGTCACTGTGCACGGCGCGCGGCGCAAGGCAGCCCGCGATGCGCCTCCGGCACTGCTCAAGGATGAGCATCAGCAACAATGGTGGCGTGATACCCACGACCCGGCTCAGCAGGTCTTTTACCTGAGCGAAACCTTGGCGCAATGGATTCATCTATCAAACGACGACCAATGGCGATTGGGTTTGCCCTATCGTCGACGCGACAACGCCTGGACCCTGCCCAACGGCCAGCCACCTGCCGGGTTGAACACGACGGCGATCAACTACGAGACGTTGATCAACCGGCTGTCAGGACCGCTGGGGCCGCGAGCACCACGCGAGCTGAGCGGCTTGTCGATCCAGTACTATCGTGAACCGGGCGGCAAGGGGCTGACCCTGGCCCCTGGAACTGCAACCTTCCAGGGGCTGGCTGATTATCAAGAAACCGCGGAGCTGGCCCCTGACGCGCTGCAGGCGCTGGAGAACATTCCCGACATGCCGGGCCAACCCGCCGAAGACCTTCCGAGCCGACTGCGCCGAATCGGCTATCGCCCCATGGCGGTGTTTTTCCATGCCAATGATCAGGAACGCCAAGCGCCTTCCCTCTGGTCGATCCGCCGTCAGTTTCCACGCTACTTCAACGCCAAGCACTTCTATCGCTTACGCACCTGGCGCCTGACGCTGGCCGAGAACGAAACCACGCTGACCTATGACGCTTACGGGCTTCAGGTCATCCAGGTGAAACAACCCGACGGCTGCATCACCCGCGTCCATCATGACTACCGTCTGCTGCAGCCGATCAGTATCACCGATCCCAACGGCACGACCGAGCAAGCCCTCTACGATGGGTTCGGTCGCTTGATCGCGACCAGCATCCATGGGCAAGAATCGGGAAAGTCCATCGGTTTCGGGCAATTGTCAGCGTATCGCAGGCCGCTAGACACACCTATCGAACTCGCAATTCAAACACCCGCAACCCTACTGCGCGAAGCGGCCAAAGCCTGGCTCTACGACGCGTTCAGTTGGATGGGCTCGATCGCCACCGCAGACAGGCAGGCGGACTGGGTCACTCAGCGCTACCTCTTGCCCGACGGGCACATACGCGCCACCGCCAGGTTGCGCTTGAAAAAAAAGGCCAGTACGTTGAGCGCGAGTGAGAAAGCCTTGGCTGACCTGATCCAAAAGATCAGGCGCGAACCCGCACGAAGCCTGATGTTGGCCGCTGATCGCTATACCGACGATCAGGAACAGCTCATCCACATGACCCTGGTCGCCCAGGACGGCTTTGGCCGCATCTTGCAAAGTAAACAGAAAGCCGAGCCGGGGCCGGCCTATGCCGTGGACGACAAGGGTGACCTGAGGGTCGAAAACGGCGCCCTCCAGACGGTTCAGGCTGACCCACGCTGGTGCGTCAACGAGCACACCGAATACAGCCCCAGGGGGCTGATTATTCGGGTGTATCGCACCTATTACGCCGAGCACCATAGGCACATCGACGGTAACCCCCTGCTGCACAGCGACACACAGTTTCATGACGCCCTGGGGCGGCCCGTGCGTACTCTCACGGCCCGAGGGGGAATGCGACAAACCACCTACTGGGCCTGGTACACCGTCAGCGAGGATGAAAACGATACCTGGGAGCCGCATCCGGCAGGGCAAACCTCTAAACCTTAACCATGTAACCACCGTGGCCGATGCCGCTGAGTCACCGCCACGGTGATTCGTTCAATCAGCGTACCGCCCGCCTTGAAGCCCTGGAACTGGCGGGTTTATAGCTGCGCCACGCGGACGAGTTGGACTCCCAAGGCGCATCGACCCGCTGTTGGTGCCGATAGAACGTCACGCGGCCTGCCAGTTGCTGTCGATGCCGATAAAGCCAGCGCAGTTCCGAACCTGTGGCAGAAGACTGGGACTTATCGATTACCCGATTCAGGTCCAGATCATCAAGAGCAAAATGCACATGGCGCATGCTTTCAGGAGCCGTCAGGGTCTTCAAGGCCGACTTACTGATGCGGCTGACCAACTTATGCTGGAAGTCAATCAAGTCCACGTCTATGTAGTCTTCAAGGGTGCGCTCGAATGAATAGTCGCCAGAAGCAAGATCACTGACAAATTTCTTCGCGAACTCCCGGTTGGCGGTGGTCGATGTACAGCCCGAATACTTCGCCACAACAGCGCCATAGAACTGCTGTGCGACCTGTACGCCTTGCTCACTGATCGTTTGCCTGTACCTGGCCTCGCTCATCCTGCCGAGCCCGTACCGAACGTGCGCACTGACGCTTTCTGCCAGCGCCGCTGTTGCCGGCCCTATTTCATCAATTCCGACATAGGCGGCCATGATGTCCCCACGTGCCGTCAGCTTCGACCAGAAGCTACGATAGCTACGCACAGTATTCGCCAAGCCGAAAAGGATATCGCCTCGACCTGGTTGGAATTGCTCGCCGAACAACGTTTGCCCACCATCGGCATCCCTGAACCGCAAGGGATTGCCCAGCGCCATCGCATACAGATTCAAACCGTCCACGTCACCCAGTGGGTCCGGACTGATCCAGCGTTGCAGCCACGGCGCGTAATACCGATATCCGTAGTAATACAACCCTGTCGCGTCGCGCTCCTTGCCCGCGTAGCGGCGAATCTTATAGTTGGCTCGCTGCGTATCGTTGGTAGCCCACCACGCCGTCATGCCATACGGATAGTAGTGCTCCTGGCTCAGCAACTGCGCGTGCTCGTCCAGCTCAAGTAAACTGCTGCTGAGGTGATCGAGGATGCTGAATTGCAACTTCTCGGCGCTCATATCACTGGGGCGACCGTGCTCCCATTGCAACACCGTGACACGACCGCCGCCCGTATCAATCTCCAGCACGTTCAAACGCTTGCCAGGTTGTACATGCAGGTGCAAACCCGGCAAGTAGCACGTCAGTTGCGTATGGGGTTTACCCGCGACCCGTTGGCTTCTGATCTTGGCAGCCCGCTGGCCCTGGCCGTCGTAGAGGTAATTTTCCACATCAGGATCACCCTGTTCACGCCGCACCTGGGTGGCATGGGTGAGTTGATTACGCACGTTCCAGCCTAACCGTTGGCCGCCGCCCAGCGATTGCTGGTTACCGTTGGCATCAAACATCGTCGCCCAGTGTTGCGCCGCACCGTCAGTGACCGACAAGGCGCGATTGCTGCCCACCGCTACACTCATGTCCCGGGTATACCCTGCGCCACTGCTCGCCACATGGCGTAGGCGTGTCAGGTTGCCATGCTCGTCGTAGGTATAATGCTGGGTGTAATTGCGCCAGAGTCCGTCGCCGGTTGCACCAAACGCCACCCGCCCCGGGGCTGCCTGACCACCGCTGCCAACAGCATTTTCCCGACCGCTGGCCTGGGTTAACTGGTAAAGACTGTCGTACTGGTAACGACTGACCGCATCAATGCGCGCATTGCTGTGCCATTGAGTCGGCTGGGCCTGGTCGCTGAGGCTGAGGATATTACCGACCGGGTCGTACTCGTACACAAGGTCCTGTAAAGGCTGGATAGCCTCGCCCTTGCGATACACCGTCAACTGCAGCAAACGATTATCCTCAGCGGCGTATTTCGCCACTTTGGTGACTTCATTGCCTAGCCGTTCGGACTCCACCAAGCCGCTGGCGTTGTACACGCGCTGGTTCATCAACACTTGGCGTGTACCCTCACGCAGGGTCAGCGCAACCTCCTGCAGCCAACCTTGCCGCCCATAGCGCCAGTGCCGGCGATTGCCCCTGGCGTCGATCTGCTCCAGCAGCGCCCCCAAGGCATCGTAGCGCCAGGTCGTGGTATGGGCTTTGGTTTCCAGCTGTTCAGCTTGATTGTCATCGCTCGATGGCCAGTCAACTGCCGAAGTGTCCATGCGAAACCGTCGAGTCTGCTTGATGACGTTCCCACCGATCCCGTACTCATCCATCAACACAACACCGGCCGGGTCCGCGTGACGAATCAGCCGTCCACAACGGTTGCCGGCCACCTCGGCTGCCCCATAGGCCAGGCGCTCTACACAACGCGGCCGTGGCTCATTCGCAGTCTGTTCAAATACTGCCACCGGGCGTAGCAGACGGTCGTAGCGTTGCTCCTGATGGGCTTGACGCGAATCCCAGGTGTGCAACGGCTGGCCCGCTTCGCCGCGTAATATCAGGCGCCAGCCGGCATCGGCGCTCTCGGTGCGAACCGTCTCGCCCGACAGACTGAAAATGTTCGATTGCGATGCCACACCGCCAGATCCCCGCGCACATTGCCGCGGGTCCCACTGACTGGACAAAAAACCACTGGCCCCAAAAACCTGTCGGGTAACCCGTGCCTGCGGAGCTTGGGTCACGCTCTGGCGGTGATATTCAACGGTACGTACAGCCAGTCCGCGAGGATCCGTGGCCTTCAAGGTAGGTGTATTTCGATGCAAAGAATTAGACATGAACTCATGACCTGACTAGCTAAGGTTAAAAAAACTCTAGGGAGCTGCTCTGTGCAGTGGGGGTATTACGAGGATGTTTTATGTGTCTAATTACAAGGACTGAATACCATTGGGACTGCTACGCAGCCCAACGAGAGCAAGCGTTATCGCCACAGATACTGGGCTGCGGCGGTTTAAATACCTATGCCCGGCCCCGTCAACCTGCGTGATAGCGTTTTTTCATTGCCCGCCGAACCCATCGGCGGGAGTGAAGGAACGTATGAATATGCAAGCCGACAGCAGCTCCTTGCTCGCTCAACTGATTGACCACACACACCTTTGCACCCCCGCCGCAGCCAGTTGGGGTCAGGCATGAGCGACGACACTCTCAAACTGCAGGTCAATACCCCGACACTGCCCAAAGGCGGTGCTGCCATCCAAGGCACCGGCAAGGGCTGGGGCGATATCGGCTCCAGTGGTACAGCAAGCTTTGAAATTCCCTTGCCGATCTCTCCCGCGCGCGGCTATGCGCCGGCCATGTCGCTGACCTACCACAGCGGCGCCGGTAACGGCCCCTTCGGCCTGGGCTGGGGGCTGCCCCTGGGCGCCGTCAGCCGGCGTACCTCCCATGGCGTGCCTGACTACACGATGCACGATGTGTTGGTGGGCCCCGACGCGCAAATCTGGCTACCTGAACGCAACGCCAACGGCGTGATCAGCAGCAGCCGCCTTGCTTCATTCAATGGCTTGCCACTGTCCATCGCGTATACGGTCACCCGCCACTTCCCCAGGGTCGAGACCCGCTTCGACCGTATCGAACACTGGCAATCGGCAACCGACACCGCCGGCTTCTGGCTGATACACAGTGCCGATGGCAGTCAGCACTTTTACGGAAAAACCCCCTTGGCCCGAATTGCCGATCCGGACCACGCGCACCACGTGGCGCAGTGGTTGTTGCAGGAAAGCCTGAATGCCCACGGTGAGCACATTTATTATCACTACACAAAAGAAACCGATAACACGCGCTACCCCAGGGATTGTCGAGCCCGGCATTACCTGGAAAGTGTCTGCTACGGCAACTTCACCGCCCGTGAGCACGAGCAGCTTTACCTCTGGCAGACCGACGATAAACCGGACGTGGGCTGGCACTTTCAATTGCTCTTTGATTATGGTGAACGCGCCCTTGAACTGGATCGGCGGCCGACGTACCAGAAAATCCGGGACTGGCCGGAACGACCCGACCCCTGCTCGGATTTTGCCTTCGGCTTCGAGTTACGCACCCTGCGCCGGTGCAGCCAGATCCTGATGTTTCACCACTTCCCCAAAGAAGCGCGAATGGGTGCCGATCCGGTACTGGCCAAGCGCTTGCTGCTGGAATACCACGCACCCAGCCATGTCAGCCTGTTGAGCGGGGTCCATGAGCAGGCCTTCGACAGCGCGGGCAATAGCGTGAGCCGCCCGCCGCTGGAGTGTTTTTATCAATCGAGCCATCTCAAGGTCGACCCGGGCCGCTACCAGGCATTCAATGCATTGCCCAAGCTGCATGACGGTGATCGTTATCAACTGGTAGATCTGTACGGCGACGGCCTGCCCGGTATGTTGTATCGCGCAGACAACAGTTGGTATTACCGTGAACCGCTGAGGCCGCAACACCCGCAAACCAGCGACGAGGTGAGCTACGGTGCGGCGCGGGAGTTGACGCGGGTGCCGGTCGCCGACAGCACGCGGCCCATCCACCAGGCGCTGGCCGATGTGGATGGCGACGGGCGTTTGGACTGGCTGGTGGCCGGGACCGGGCTCAACGGTTTTTTCAGCCAGGACGAACAGCACAATTGGTCAGTCTATACGCCGTTCGATGCATTCCCGTCGGAGTTCTTCCACCCCCAGGGCATGCTCGCTGACTTGATGGGGGCAGGCCGTCATGACTTTGCGATGATCGGCCCGCGTAGCGTACGCCTGTATGAAAATCGCCGAACATCCGGCTTCGCACCCGCCACTGAGGTACCACATACGCCCGACGAAGGCTTACCGACCATTTCCTCCTCACCCAACGAACTGGTGGCATTCAGCGATGTACTTGCCACGGGCCAACAGCATCTGGTGCGTATCCGGCATAACGAAGTGAAATGTTGGCCGAACCTGGGTCGGGGTCGTTTCGCCCGGGGTTTTGTATTGGCTACATTGCCGTTTCGTTATCAAACGTTCAATGCGGCGCATGTACTGCTCGTCGACCTCAATGGCGGCGGCGCGGCAGACCTGCTGTATTTGAGCGCCACTCACTTGAGTATTTTCCTCAACAAAGGCGGCAACGGCTTTGAGACACAGGCGATCCACGTCCCTTGGCCAGAGGGCGTGCAGTATGACAACCACTGCCAGGTCAGCGTTATCGATGTGCTCGGCCTGGGCTGTCCAAGCCTGATCCTGACCGCAGCCCACCAGACCCCCAGCCACTGGCGCTATGACTTTTTCAGCCAGAAGCCCTGGCTGCTCACGCGCACCTACAACAATATGGGCGCCCAGGCGTCGATCAAATATCGCAGCAGTGCCCAAGAGTGGCTGGACGAGAAACGCGAGCTGCATGCCAAGGGCCAACCTGCGATCAGCCAGTTACCCTTTGCGCTGCTGCTGGTCAGCCAACAAACCCAACGAGACGAGATTACCGGCAACCAACTGACCCAACACTGGCGCTATCGCCAGGCTTATTACGACCGCACGGACCGCGAATTTGGTGGTTTCGGGCTTGTGCTGCAAACCGACACCGAGAGCAGCAAAGACACGCAACACACCCAGGGTTTCAGCGCCCCCGTGCGCACCAAAACCTGGTTTCATACCGGGCAATCCATCGACATGCCCACCCTCGGCCATAGCACTCACGACCCCCAGGCCAAAGCCATGGGCCCCACGCTGGTCAGCCGCTACAAAGCGACGTCCGGGGCACAGCCGCTGGATCACCACGACGACTTGATCAGCGATCCTGCGCCACCGTTGGCACGCGAAGTGGCACGTGCACTCAGCGGCAGTGTGCTACGGGTGGAGGTGGCAGCGGCGGAGCCGGCGCACGACACCCTACCCTATTGCGTCAAGCAACAGCGTTATCTGATCCGCGAACTGGCGCCGAACAATGCCCATACGCCCTATGCCCGGCTACTGCCATTAGCCCTGGAGTCGATCAGCTATCAGTATGAAGGGGTGGAAGACGATCCCGTGTGCCAGCACCAGATCAACCTGCGCTGGGACGCCTATGGCTGCCTGGTGCATGGTGTCACCCTGCATTACGCCCGCCGTACCAGCGCCTACGGCTCACCACCCGCCGTGCTGGTCGATGAGTATCACAAGCGTTGGTGGCGCGATACCCATGACAGCGCACAGCAGTTCTATTACCTGAGCGAAACGCTGGCACAGCACATTCATCTGGACGACGCACAAAACTGGCGTCTGGCCTTGCCGTACCGCCAACGAAACAATGCCCTGGTGCTGGGCAAAGCGCCAGCGGCCGGTGGGTTAGAGCTTGGGCGTATCGCCTATGAAAAGTTCATCGACAACCACGACGGGCCATTGGCCGCAGGTGCCAAACGCGAACTGAACAGCTTGTCGGTGCAGCGCTATCGACAAGCCGGTGGCCTCGGTAAAACCCTGGAGCCCGGCGTCGCCAATGCCCAGGCCTTGACTGACTACCTGGAAACCGCAGAGCTGGATGACAAGAGCCTGAATGTCTACAAGCACATACCGGCGATGCCTGACCAACCTGCGGTTGATCTGGTAAAAAAGCTCAGCGACAGCGGCTATCACTCCATGGAGCTGTTTTTTCTACTCGACGGCGAGGTGCCGCCCGAGGAAAATCGTCTATGGTCGATTCGCCGGCACTTTCCGCGCTATGGCAAGGCTACCCAGTTTTATCGGTTAAGGGCGCTGCGGACCACCAAGGCCCATGGCGAAACAACACTCAACTATGACCCCTATACGCTGCAAACCGTGCGTGTAAAGACGCCGGACGGTTGTGTGACCAAAGCCGAATACGACTATCGCCTGCTGCTGCCGACAAAAATTGTCGACCCCAATGGCAATATTCAAGAAGCGCTGTATGACGGTTTTGGGCAAATGCTCGTCAACACTTTTCGCGGCCACGAACATAACCTCACAGTGGGTTTCGCCGCGTTGGAGAGCTACCGCCCGCTCAAGGATGTAACGCCCGCGTTTGCCATAGAAAACGCGCAAAGCGTGTTGCAGAGCATGGCCAGCCTACACTGCTACGCCCCGTTCAGTTGGATGGGCACGGTCGACTTGGCCATGGTCAAGCCGGAGTGGGTCGCCAAAGCCTATCTGCTCCCCAGCGGGCATATCCGCGCGGGTGCGAGGGCACGTCTGAGTGCACGAGCGCGCCAGGGTAGCGGTCGCCAGGGGCTCAGCGACAGCGACAAACAACTCCAGGCGTTGATCGACAAAGCCAGCCGGACCCCGGTGCATGGGCTCATGTTGCAAGCCGACCGCTACCCGGACGATGCCGCCCAACAGATCCGCATGACCTTGACCTGTTGGGATGGCTTTGGTCGTACCTTGCAGACCAAGCAAAAGACTGAGCCAGGCCTGGCCAATGCGCTCGACGACCAGGGCAACCTGCTGGTCGACAACATACCCGATACGGTACCCGGCACTTTCAAGAAACAGCTGCGCCAAGTGCATGCCGACCCCCGCTGGCGCGTCAGCGAGCGTGTTGAATACAACAACAAGGGCCTGGTCATTCGCATCTACCGCCCCTACTTCGCTGACAAGCACGCCTACGTCAATGATCATTCCATGCGTGAGCTGGGCCACAGCGACCGACAGTTCTACGACCCTCTCGGCCGCCCGACGAAGACATTGACCGCAGCAGGATTGATGCGGCGTACCACCTATTGGGCCTGGTACACCGTCAATGAGGATGAAAACGATACCTACGAAAAGCTGCAAGCTACCCCTCCAAAGCACTGACAGACGAACGATAAGTGCCCGGCTGACCGGATCGTCAAAGCGCGTGCGCTTTCCAGTTTTTGTTCGCTCCCACGCAGAGTGGGAACGGTCAACGCAGGCTTGAATCCGTGGCAACCCGACAGGACGGCGGCCCATTCCCCCCCTACCTGGAGCGTGGGCTTGGGCGCCAGCTCGTCGCCAAGGTCGAATATCCGCCCCTGGCGAACTGTACGAACAAGCTGCGCCATTCGGTCAGCGCGGCAATCATGCCGCGGGCCGCCATCACAAGGTTGCGTGTCATTCGGCCTTGGGCGGCCATGGGCAAGCCCGTCAGCGCAACGGCCAATGCCTCGACACCGGACGCGGCCCAGTGCGTCCACACCTGATTGAACATTCTGCTCAGCCCACCGTGCATCGTCGCGGCAGGGTCTGGCAGCTGCAGGGTCTGGCCATGGGGATCGTGGACAGCCGTTGGGTGACCGCCACGAATCATCGTTCCCGCCGCTGCATCGTAGGCTTCTATTGCAGGTGAAACATTGGGTAGCATCAGCGCAGGCACTTCCCCGCCGTATACCGCGTTGGCCACGGTAGCAAGGGCATAGGCCGCCGTCGCCCCGGCGGTGCGCGTCAACCTGCCGCGCAGGGGCGTGCTGCCCCAGGAGACGCCAGTACCGTGCCCACGGAGGACCTGCTGCGCGAGTTCCCTGGAGAGCGCGCGCACATGCCCGCCCAACCGCTGGACCGCTACCGGGTCCCAGCTGTGCTCGGCTTGATCACCTATCGAGTCGCCATAAACGGCATATCCCATGCCCGCGGCACCTGCAAGAACAGCACCTACATGGGGTGCATATTGCGTCCAGTTACCGACAATACCAGTGCTCATATGTGCCGTGGACACTGCATCCAGTACCGCAACGGTCATGCGCAAGATTTGATTGCGTTGCGCCGTCGGCTGGATGTTGCTGAACACCGCCAGATCGACACCCGTCCAGAAGGTATTGGAAATATAGGCGGATAAACCATCGCGAATGGCAGCCGATGAAGCCGCTTGTATCCTGGGTCGCAAAATGAGCTGCATATGCGCGAGCCTGCGACTGATGGAAAGCCTGCGTAGTTGAGTCTGCCGAGGTTGTTCCAAAGCCGGTATCGCCGTCAGCCCCTGCTCATCGATCTTGCTGACGGGGTTGCCGCCGACCATGGCGTACAAATTCAAACCGTCAGCATCGCCGGTCGGGTCCGGGCTGATCCAGCGATACAACCACGGCGCGTAATACCTGAAGCCGTAGTAGGACAGCCCACTGGCATCGCGCTCCTTGCCCGAATAACGGATGAATTTATAGCTCGCCTCGCTGGCGCTTTTCGCCGCCCACCACGCGGTACCGCCGTAGGGATAATAGCTTTCCTGGCTAAGCAGTTGCGCCTGCTCGCCCAGCTCCATAGTGCTGCTGCCCAAGTGGTCCGATAAGCCGTAACGGATCTGCGCGTCCTGGCGGACGCCCGAGGGGTGGCGATCCCAAATCAGGACGCGGACGGTGGTAGTACCGACATCGAGGTTGAGTACATTCAGTTGCTCACCCGTTGCGCTGTCATGGCGAACTTCCAGTTCCGGCAAGTAGCGCACCTCGGCCGTATGCACCACGCCCCGGGCCTGGGAGACCCGGCGTTTGAGGATGCGCCGACCGGTGGCATCGTAGGCGTAGCGTTCTTCATCGTCGTTGCCGCCCTCACGCCGCAGCTGCGTGAGGCGCACCAGTTGATTGCGCACATCCCAAGCCATCTTTTGATCGCCTCCCAACGTCTGCAGATTGCCGTTGTCGTCAAAGCCCTGCCCCAACCCGGGCGCGGTCTTGCCATCGGCCTGCGGCAGAAAATGATTGCTGCCTGCGGCCACGCTCATCTGCCGCGTGAAGCCCGTGCCGCTGCTGGGCACATGCTGCAACTCAAGCAAATTGCCGGCAACGTCGTAGCTGAACCGCTGGGTGTAGCGACGCCATACGCTGTCGTCTGTCGAGCCAAACGCCACCCTCGCCGGTAACGCAGGACCGGCGGTATTGCCGGCGGTTTCGCGGCCGGTGGCCTTGGTCAGTTGCGATAACGTGTCGTACTCATAAAGGCTGGCCGAACTGATTCGGGTGTTGCTCGACCATTGCGTCGGCTGGGCAAGGTCATCGATGCGCACGATGTTGCCAACGCCGTCATAGTCGTAGCTCAGGTCTTGCAACGCTGCGCCCGGTTGTACGGTCAGACGGGCGGTCATTTGCCGCAAGCGACCATCGAACTCGCGGTATTGCATGGTGCGCACAACACCGTTGCCGGCGCGTTCACTGAGCACCTGGCCGGCTGCGTTATATTCGCGCTGGCTCAACACCTGCGTAGACGCGCCGCCCATGGGGGTGACGAAGATACTCGCCGGTAGGCCGTCAACGGCATAGGCGTAGTCGACGCGATTACCCTTGGCGTCCGTGTGATGCAAGCGTTCACCCAGCGCGTTAAACCCAATGGAGGTCTGGAACCTCTCGGGCTCCAGGCGCACCTCGCGTTGTGCATCGGCTTGGGGCCAATCCAACGCAGCATCCGCCTGCCGGAAGCGTCGGGTCTGCTGCTCAACCTGCGCGTGCAGCCCATAGAATTCGTGGAACACCGAGCCGCCACCGTCATCGTGGCGAACCACTTGGCCACAGCGGTTGCGTGCAGCCTCTTCAGCCGAGGGTAAAGCATAGGCAATACGCTCGACGCACAGCGCTTGCTCGTCATTGGCCGCCTGCTCGAAGACGGCGACCGGGCGTAGATATTGATCGTAGTGATGAGTCTGGTGAGCGCCACGCCCATCCCACTCTTCCAGTAAATTCCCGGCTTCGCCCATCAGTGTCAGTCGCCAGCCGGCGTCCACGCTGTCGGTGCGCAACACTTGTCCGCCAAGGCTATAGACCGTGCGTTGATTAGCCGGGGTGTCAGGCTGAGAGCGTGACAACTGCGACAGACGTGGGTCCCATTGTTCAATCATCATGCCCGTACTGCCAAACACCTGACGATGAATGCGCGCCTGCGGTTCAACCTCTGCGCTTGAGCGGTGGTAATCGATGTTACGAACAGTTAACCCACGCGGGTCGAATGCAGCCAGGGACGGCGTGTTTCGATGGATGGAAGCAGACATGACCTCAAGACCTTAGTGCTGGATATGTAATCCTGAAAGCCTAGGGATGAGGTGTGGAGAAAGGTGGTGCTGGAGGATGTTTTGTGTATCCAGGTACTGGCATCGCCCCGACCCGCTCGCGCGGGTCGGGGCTGCGCTCAATGCCCGCCGGCGCAGGTCGGCGAGGCCGGGGCTGCGTCGATTTTCGCCCATTCATCAGGCGTATAGGTATGCAGCGCCAACGCATGAAACTCGCTCATCAGGTCACCCAGGGTGGCGTAGACCTTCTGGTGGCGCTTGACGCGGTTGAGCCCCTCGAACTGCGAGCTGACCAGCACGGCCTTGAAGTGGGTCTGCAACCCACGACTATGCATATGGCTCTCATCCAGCACGTCCAAGTGTTGCGGCTCCAGGGCGGCGAGCGCCGTTTCGATACGCTGTTGCATGGTCATTCCTGCTTACTTCTTCTTGGCCGGTGCGGCGGCTTTTGGCGTCAGCTCGTTGGTCATGTCTTCCAACAGCTTGTTCACCACTGGCACCGCGCTTTCCAGCTTGGCCTGGGTCATCTGGGCCGATTGCTGGGTCAGTTGTGGCATTTTTTCCAGGACTTTCTTGCCCAGTGGCGACTGGTAGAAAGCTACCAGGTCCTTGAGTTCCGATTCGCTGAAATTGGTGGTGTAGAGCTTGACCATGTCCGGTTTAAGCTTAGGCCAGCCGATAGCCTGGTCCAGGGCAGCGTTGGCCTTGGCCTGGTAGCTGTCCAGTACAGACTGCTTGGCGGCAGGCGCCTTGGTCTGTTCGAAGCGCTGGGCGAACATTTGCTGCACTTGCATGTACACCGGGGT
>Ga0160464_100466_pt1 | contig 29480 bp, 27 predicted proteins | sample HID1971I_E11MG_FD_108275 | JGI IMG/M metagenome (GOLD analysis project Ga0160464, IMG submission 108275) | Enriched millipede-associated microbial communities from UW Madison campus, WI, USA - HID1971I_E11 MG | ecosystem: Host-associated > Arthropoda: Insects > Digestive system > Unclassified ... | reverse complement strand
GCCTGGTTGCATAACTTTCGACGCCTGAAGATTCGTTATGAACGATATGACTATATTCACGAAGCTTTCCTTTCGCTCGCGTGCGCGCTGATTTGCTGGAACCGGCTTAAGAATTCATGAACTCAATTCTGCAACAGCTTCTTAGCGTTAAAATGCAATGACGCATCTTAATAAAACTCGGAGTCTGGCGTATTTATTAAAAATCAAAAATGAAAGGATGACATAAAACGCCAAGGCGCCAACAATCGGTAGGGAGGAGGTGCCAAGTATGTCGTTCAACACTCCGCCCGTGACCGGGCCAAGTAGCGACCCTGTCTCATACAGCAAAAGCAATCCGGCATTTCCTGTTATCAGTTCATTGGGGCGCGCTCGCAGGCCAAACATGATAAGCGCTAACCCGTATAACACACTGAAACTCCTCCCCAAAAAAAATATAAAACTTCACTACCGACACCGTGGTCGTTCATCCATATCAGGTGGGAAAGCAGAATCCCTGCGGTGGTAATAATGAAAGCCGATTTATAGATACCCAATTTGTCGGCAGTGATGCCCACCGCGATCTGCGCAGCCGCGGAACCCAACAACGTGGTCGACAGCAGATCCTTTCCGGTCAGGCCATTCATGTTCACAGTCGTCGAGGTAGGAAGCAGGCTAATCTGTGCTGCTACCAGAGCGCCGCCACAAGTTGCGATTACGCATTCGACCGGCATTTTCCTCAGCGACTTGACAGCGAGCCCAATTGTTGCAGTCTTCTCTTCCGGCAAGATGGGAGAGCCCGATAGGTAACATACCGCTACGCCAACGCAAAATAACAATGCGGACGTGAGAAAGGCGCGCTCGAGCGCGGCCGTATCGATTGGAATCAAGGACCCCATGGCCAAGGAGAAAGTCGTTGACGCGGCATAAACCCCAATCACCCGTCCTTTAATGGGGGCGGGTGTCAAGTGATTCAAAACGGACTCCAAGGCGATCCAGAGCATCCCATTGGTCGCGCCAATGCAGGCTCTGACGGCAAACCATACATACAGGTTATAACTTCGCTCCAGGATAAAGAGCCCACTGCACAACACTAATGCACTGAACGCGAGTACTTTTTTGTATCCGTGCATCGTGATCAAACGTCTTGAACTGAATCCCGTGAGAATGATCGCAAGTGATGGTGCGCATGCACTGACGCCGATCTCCTGATCGATCCATTATCTGATGATCCCCTGGTGTGCACCGGTTCGGCGAACTTCTCAAAAAATTCGTTGATCGCCAATGACGAGAATATGTTGATCATCCGCGGTGACACACGGGTGGCCGATATCTATCTGACAGAGTTCGATCGAATATTCCGTCATTTCTACGCGCGCGACGCGCTGAATCGAATCGCCAAAGATGGAGGAAACAAGCAGAATCCTCTGGAACTGGACGAGGGCTTTTCGTGGGTGAAGAACAACCTCAAACCGGGTAGTTTCAAGAACAATCGTCGTTTGATGTTCTTCCCTGACCCCGCAATGACAAACCAGGAAGCGTGGAGCGCGGCCGCTAAAAGAGATAACAATCCGTTCGACGATGAGACCGCCAGGGGGAAGAAGAACCGGGAAAAAAAGCGTTCTCCAAAATAAAGTCTCCGCAATGTGACGCGACGGTGAAATTCGTTGTCATTTTCGCGGACTTGCCGTTCGGTGCGCCGGGCACAATCAATCTGCTGCGCATCGCGCAGTCCGCGTGCGTCAGCGAAGGGCGGCGTCGGCCTCGACGCAGTGCGAGTCTTCCAGTGCGGTCTCGATGAACGATGTCAGACCTTGCATCAGCATGGCGAAGCGGCGATTGCGATCCGGGTCATTGTCCAGCACATACCAACGCTTGTTGACTTCGAGCTGAATGGCCGGCGCGCCCAGTCGTGACGCGAACCTGGTGATTGTTTTCTGCTTTTGCGCGCTGAAGAAATCGTGCGACACGCGCACGACGCCGTTTGCTTTCAGTGATGTGTCGAGTTCGTCGCGCAGGTTCTCACGGCCGAGTAGGGATGCGCCGTGCATCGTGCCGAGATCGATGTCGTAGGGACGCCGGGGGCCGCTCGCGTGCAAGTCGAGTACGAGACGAGGATGCTCGCGCGTGATGATTTTCTCGAGCGCGCGCTTGAAGTCGTTGTCGTCGTAGTAGTTCGGATCGGATGGGCTGGCATAGGTCGTGTAGATTACGGTCGCGCCGGTCGACGCATGCAAGGCCAACGCGAGGGCTGCCGTGCCGCCGCCATCCGCATAGCGCAGCTTTCCGTTACGAAACGGCTTCGTCGCGTGCGGCGCGGTGATGATCACGGGCGCACATCCGTGCACAATGCGAAACCATGCGACGCCAGGCGGTGCGGGATGCGTACCCTGACGATCGAGTTGCGCCTGCAGACGGTTGGCGTAGGCGAGCGCCTGCGGGCTCATCCCGTCACCCCATGCATGCGTCGCAACGAGCAACGCCGTCAGGACGAGCGCATGCAGCAGCATGTTACTCACGCGATGCAGACGCGCGACGCCTTTGAACGTTTTCATACGTTCAGCCTCGTACGCCATGCCATCATGAACGCGTCGGCGTATCGCCCTGGAACGCCTTCATGAAACGAAACACCAGCGCCGCGCGCGAGCGCACGCCGAGCTTGGCGTAGATCGTTTTCAGATACGAACGCACTGTGAATTCGCTGATGCGCATGCGGTCCGCGATCTGCTTCGTGAGATAGCCCATACACACGAGATGCACGACTTCCATCTCGCGCCCGCTGAGCAGTCGGCTGATATCGCGCGGCATCTGCGGCGCCGGCTCGGCGTCGGCGTGGGGAAGGGGGTGCGGGAGGATGGGGCGCCGGGCGACGAGCACGTATCGGTGCGCTCCGAGGCCGAAGTGAACGATTTCCTCGTCCGTATCGAAAGCGTCGGCATCCGCATCGCGCGGGGCAGATAGCGCGTCGTCGATCTGCAGCAGCCGACACATGCGGCCTTCCAGCTCCAACCTCGCGACTTCCCTGCGGCCGCGGGCAACGGGCATGACGCCGTTGGCCATGCCGTCGCGGCGAGCTGTCGAGGCGGCCAACGAATCGTCATTGTCCAGGAATGGCATCGAGCAACGCCTCCCTCGGGTGATCGGGTGGGCCGCGCCTGGACGAACGGGGTGCGGCTTTTATGGCTCTTCAAGTTGAAGAATCCCGAGCGGGGGCACCGATTCAGTAATCGCAGCCGACCCTGCCTTTTCAGAACTCAGGATGACGAAATAAAGACTGTCACGATTTTTTGACTTTGAACGTCGCAATGTTCGCTTCGGGTGCGACATTGCCGCGACGGCGACTCCTTCGTTTTGGCATAACAAACGAATAAATTCAAGCTGAATATTAGCCTGCATATGAGCTACCCCATACAGGCAAAGCCGATGCGATTCACCCGATCGGGCGAGCTTAGTAGGCGCTGCCTTAACAAGCACACCTGTTTCGACGCGCGTGCTGTGGTCCCCTCGAACGGACGCGCATCAACGTGCGATTTGCGTGCGCCGGCGCTCGGCTATTTTGGCTTTATGCGTTGGGACAGCAGGTTCACCGAACATGTGCACTGAGCCCTTCGTTTGTGAATTCATCGCGGAGGTGATGCAATGAATCAGCCATTCGACAGCGATGTGGCGGACGAGCTCGACGAGGCTGACGAACTCGGCCCGACGCAGTCATTCGACGATGCCGATGCGTTTCTGAGTGCGGATCAGTTCGAAGACGACTTCGACTCGCCATCCATGCAGCAGGGCGACGAGATGGACGTGCCAGCCGCCTTCGACGAGATGGAGCTTTGGAACGCTTTCGAAGAGGAAATCGCTGACGGGCTCGACGCCGCCACCGACGACGAATTCATCGGCCGCCTGCTCGGCGGACTCGGGCGCGCCGCCGGGCTCGTGAGCCGCGGCATGGGCGCGGCAGCGGGCGCGGCCGGACAGGTTGGCAACATCGCGCGGCAAACGGGCCGGATCGCGGGCGGCGTAGGTCAGGCCGCGCGGGCCGTGTCGCCCGCCGCGGCCTCGCTTTCCGCGCTCGCGCAGCAACTGGGCGCGCCGGGCGTCGCCGGCGCGCTTGGCCAGGCGGGACGCTTCGCACAGGGCGTCGGGCGGGCGGCGGGCCAGACGCAGCAGCTCGCCGGTGCACTCGGGCAGACCGCGGGCGGCGCGCAAGGCTTGTTCGGCCAGATCAGCCGCATTCTCGGCCAGAGCGCGAACACCGCGGACGCCTTCGACGAGCTCGCGGAATATTTCGAGGCCGGCGTCGACGAGGCGCTGCCAGCCGCCGTCGGCCTGGCCGCACGTTCGGCGGCGCGCGGACTCGGCCTGCGCAACACCGCGCAGTTGTCGCTGCCCGCGCGGCGCGCGCTGGTGCGTGGCGTGGCCGCGGCGGCGCGGGAGCTGGTGCGCACGCGCGGTCCACAGGCGGTGCGAGCGCTGCCGCGTCTCGCACGCTCCGCGGGCCAGGTTGCTCAGCGGCAGGCGCCGACGCCACAGCGCGCCGCGCGCATGGTGCGCCAGGGTTTGCCGCAAGCGGCCCGGCGCGTCGCACAGAACCCGCGCATGGTTCGCCGCCTCGCTCAGCCGGGAGCGGGTCCGCTCGCACGTCCGACCGACGTCGGGCGCGGCAGGCGCGGCGGCGGCATCGGCCGCGGCCGCGTGCTGCATATCGATGGACCGGCGACGCTGCGCATCACCCCTCGCTGAACCTTGGCGCTGACAGGAGTAGAAAATGGACCGATTCGAAACCGATGTGATGGACGACCTGATGTACGAGACCGCCGAAGGCCCGGCTCAGAGTTCGATGGATGCTTACGACGAGTTCGACGAAGATGGCTTCGACGAGGGCGACTACGGCGATGAGGCCGACGACGAGTTCATCGGCCGCCTGCTCGGCGGCATCGGGAATGTCGTCGGCGGATCTGCGGGCGGCGCCGCCGCGCGCTTCGACGAATACGACGAGTACGACGAAGGCGACGAGTTCAACCCCGCCGACGAATACGACGAAGGCGACGAATTCGAAGGCGACGAATGGAACCCCGGCGACGACTTCGATGCGATGGACGACGCGGTAGCGGACGCGCTCGACGCCGCCGACGGCGACGAGTTCTTCCGCCGGCTGCGCCGTATCGCGAGCACGGTCGGACGCACGGTCGGACGGGCGGCGCGCGTCGTTGCCCCGATCGCCAGCGCGATTCCGCTGCCGCAGGCGCAGCTCATTGGCCGCATTGCGAACGTGGCGGGCCGACTGCTCGCAGACGGCGCCGACGAGTTCGAAGTATTCGACGAAATGATCGACGGCCTGGACGAAGACGGCATCGACGCGGCCGCGCCTGTGCTCGCCGGCATGGTCGTGCGCCGCGCGCTGCCACAGGTGTCGCGCTCCGCGCCGGCGGTCCGCCGTGCGGTAGTGCGCAGTGTCGCGCAGGCCGTGCGCACGGCGACGCGTCGTCAGGGCCCGCCCGCCGCACGCGCGGTTGCGCGCGCGGTGAGCGCGACCCAGCGCGTGGTGCAGCGTCGACGCGTGCCGCCACGCGCGGCGGCACGCGTCGTACAGCAGGCCGCGCAGCAGGTGGCGCGCCGTCCCCAGGTGACGCGCCGGCTGGCGCGTCCGCTCGTGACCGCGGCCCGGCGCGCGACGCCGCGCGGCCAGGGCGCGCGGGCCATCGCGCGCACGGTGGCTCCGGTCGCGCGACGCGTGGCGGCGACCAGCCCGCGTCGCGGCGGCGGCGCCTGCCCGCATTGCGGACAGCAACGGCGGCTGCGTCTGCGCGGGCCGGTGACCATCACGATCCGCGGACGCGGCTGAGCCGCATTCGCATGGCCCAATCTAACGAGCCTGACGGAGCCGCTCATGGACCTGCAACGATTCGTGCAAGCCAAGATCAACGGGCTGTCGGCTCGGCTGTCGCGGCTCGCGCGCGTCGACAACGCGTTCGTCGGGCTGCGGCCGCAGGACATGCCGTATGCGCCGTCGCGGCAGCACTTCCAGGCGGCAAACAGGCTGCTGTCGCAGGCGGAACATCGAATCCGCGGACGCTTCTCGAGGCTGCGCGAGCAAGGCGCGGCGCAGCGCGCGCCGGAGCGCGTGCTGATCGACATCGCGCTCGTCGAGCGCGAACTCGACCGCGCGCGGCGGCTCTTCGGGATGTTTTACGAAGTTTTCGCACAGCGCGGCACGAGCTACGGGCCGTCGCTCGCGGCGCACGACGTCATCGCGCAGGATTGCTATCAGGCGGTGCGGCGCGCGGCGCCACGCATCTTCGAGGCGCCGCTGCTCAAGCCGGTGTGCTACATGGAGCACGGCTATTCGCCCGCCACGATGCGCCGCGGCGTGCAGCTCGCGCGGCTGCTCGGCGAGGCGAATCCGTTTCCCCTGATCCGCATTCCGTGGGATCGCGATCAGCCGTGGCAGTCCGTGTTCCTGCATGAAGTCGCGCACAACCTGCAAGCCGATCTCGGCATCTGGCAGGAAAACCGCCAGGCCGTGCTGAGGCGCGTGATGGGCAGCGCGCGCGACCCGTTTCTCGCGAGCGTCTATGGGCGCTGGCACAAGGAAATTTTTGCGGATCTCGCGGCCATCCTCCTCGGCGGTCCCGCAGCGGCGTGGGGAATGGCAGATTTTCTCGCGCATCCGCAGCCCCGCACGCTGACCTACCGCCCGGGCGGCGCGCATCCGACCGCGTATCTGCGGGTGTACCTGCTCGCGGAAATGCTGCGGCGCATGGGCTTCGCCGGGGACGCGACGCGGCTCCTGCGCGTATGGCAAGGGCTCTACCGGCCTTCGCGCAATCACCGAATTCCCGCGCCGCTGATGGCGAGCGCGCCACGTCTGATACCCGCCGTGGTCGACGAGATTGCGTTCCAGACGCGGCGCAATCTGGCGCAGCGCGCGCTCGTGGACATCATCCCTTTCAGTCGGGAGGACGAAGCCGCGATCCGCGCGGGCGCCGATGCGCTCGCGCGCGAGCAGGATGCGCGTCTGCCGCCGCGGCACCTCGTGAGCGCGGCGCACTACGCGCTCGCGGAGGGACGGATCGCGCCGACGCGCCTCGCGCACTGCGTGACGCATCTGCTGACCGGGCATATGAGCCGCGCCGACGGGCGGCAGACGCAGCCGCTGCGGCTCGTCGCATGAAGGACCGCTGAACGACGCATCAAAGACGCAGAACAGGAGAACAGCATGTCACCCGACGTAGCGGAAAACGCACCGACAGGCGCGTCATGGAAAGGGCGGCGACGCCTCGAACGCGCGCGTCAGCTTGCGCGCTCACCCAGCCGCATGCATGCGCCGTCACGGCGCCGGGCCCGGTCAGGCCTGCTGACGACCGTGCCCATGTGCCCGGCCCTTATCTCACGCTGAGATTCTGATCATGTCGACCCCTCCGTTCTCCACCGGCCCCGCGACCGGCTCCTATGGCGGCGGCGCTGCCGGTCCGCTCTCCGGCCCCGATCCGGCCGCCCACGGACATCAACGCCTCGCGCTCGACAACCTGATTCGGCGCGAGTTGCGCGTGGGCAATCCGAACGATCCGCTGCAGATCGCGAGCGCGTTGCTCGATCGCTACAAGGGCGATCCGCGCGCGGCGGCGATCGCGCAGGAAGCGCGTGGCCTGCCGTTCCTGCGCATGCCGGTGCCGGCGAGCGCCGCACCCGCGCATCCGACCTCGAGCGCCGCCGAATGGCAGCAGGCCCTCAACGACATCGAATGCGATCTGCGCGCGCTATCCTCCGACGCGCTGCTCAAGGACGTGACGCCCGAGCTGCTTGGCTGGGCACAGGCGATCCGCTCGGCGCTGCGTGAAGGCTACGCGGCAGCCTGCGCCGCGCTCGATCCGCGCAATCGCGACAAGGCGTTCGCGATCCGGCGCCAGCTCAATGATTACGCGCGCGTGTCGCGGCTCGTGGGCGCGCTCACGGCCGGCATGACGCAAAACTACCGCAAGCTCGCGCAAAGTCTCGACGAAGCGGCCGCCGTGCTGCTCGTCGCGATGGGCGAGGCGCTCGCAAACGTCGGCTTCGGCGGCGGCCGCTATCTGCTGCAGGCACCCTACACCGAGCTGCAGACACGTCGCGACGCGGCGATCTACGCGCTGCGTAATCTCGTCGGCGCGACGCAGCAGGCCTATGGGCCGAATGACTGGCCACGCGGACTCGACGCCTATCGCACGCTGTATCAGCAACTGGAAGCGCAGGGGCAGGGCGATCTGCGCTCGCTGCTGGAGGAAAACGAGCTGTCGCGAACGATGGACGAACTCATCCAGCGCGCGGCGGACGGCAACATCGACGGACTGCGCGCCCTGGGCTCGACGGCGCAGATCGATCTCGCGCGCTTCCGGCGCTTCGTGTCGGTCGCGCATCAGTTGTCCAAGCCCGAGTCGCCGCCGCTTGCGGCGTTCCTCGAAGCGCTGATGCTGTTTGCGGAAGCGTTCGATCCGTCGGGCGGCATCCGCCTGCTGCGCATCGCGCGGCCGCCGATCCTGCTCTACGGTCTGTACGGCATGCAGCGTCTGCAACGCGCGGACGAGCGCATGCTGCTGCTGATCCAGAAGCGCGGCGTGCTCGCCGGGCAGCTCGACTGTTTCAACAACTGTGACTGCGGCGATGGCCAGGCGCTCTGCCAGATCATTCTCGACAAGGTGCTGTACGACGTCGACCGCGCGATCGATCTCTACGCGCTCGGTAATCAGGATCTCGGCGCGCCGGAATGTCGCGCGTCCGCGTACAGCTACGTGGTGGAGTCGGCGCTGATGCAGTGCTGCGAATTCGGCCCGAAGTTTCCCGACACCACGGTCAAGCTCAACTACGATGTCGGCACGCAGAACCCCGGCGCGTGCGACATCATCAAGCCGTCCGGCCAGCTGCCGGCCGACGAGGTGGTCGAATCGATTCAACTGAGTCTGCTGGACGTTCGCGGATTGCTGCGACCGGTGCCCAAGGATCCGCTCAACCGCTACTGGGATACGCTGCCGTCGAACTACGACAAGGTCTGCCGCGGCAAATGGCGTCATCAGGAGTTGTGTATCCAGCGCGATGCCGAGATGCGTCTGAAGAACCTCATCGGCACGATGGCGCCCGGCTGCGTGCCTGACGCCGCGCTGTTCGGCGATCCTGACGGCGTGCTGGAGCGGCTCATGCGCTGGGCGCTCAACCTGAGCAAGTTCAACCTCTATACGACGCTCGAGGTGCAGCAGCACCAGTTCATGATCAAAACGGTCGATGGCACGAGCATTTCGACACTCGTCGCGGACTACAACGACGCGCATTCGTCGGATCCCCATTTCGATCATATCTGCGACCTGCTCGACAAGCGCGCCGCGACGTGCGATCCGGTCACGATCAAGATTCCGCCGCACTTCGAAACGAGCCTGAATTCGGTCGCCGACGACGTGCCCGACGACGGCTCATCGCGCGACTAGCGCGGCCCGATATCTTGACTCGCGGAGAACATGATGGCACCCGACGATCTGGAAGTACCCGGGAAGGCGCTGCGCGAGCAGACGCTGCAACTGCTCGAAAACCAGGGGCGCACGCGGCTGCACAAGGCGTTGCGCACGAACGCGGCGGCCAATGGCCTCGCGGCGCTCTCGCTCATCCATTTCGATCAACGGCTTCAGAGCATCGAGGAAGACGTTAGGCAGATGCGCGACCGGATCGCGCCGCCGTACCCGCAGGAACAGTCGACTTTTCGGCACGCACCCGACGCGCCCGCGCCCGAGGCTCCGATGAGACGGCTCGACATCGGCGGGGCGCCGCCGGTGAAGGCGCCTGTGAGTTTCGCCGCGATCGCCTGCGCCACCGACCTGGTGCGGCAACTGGAGCCAACCATCGACGAGCTGGCGCTCAAGGGCTCATTCGACGAGCGCTACAGCGAACCCGTTTTCGCGGCGAGTCTCGCGAGCATCTGGCTGCTGTGCGCGCTGCCGGCCGACATGGGCGCCGTCGAATATTCGAGGCATGTCGAGGACGTACAGCGGCTGCGCATCGCGCTCGCGCTCATCGTCGACGACGCAGCGTCGATCCCGATTCCCGAGCCGCTCGCGTTCGGCGACGCGATAACGCAGGAGCATCTGGACGCGCTCGGCACCGCCTGCATGACGCTGCTCGCCCGCTATGCCGCCGCGCGAACCGGCGCACAGGTTGCGCCGGAGATGAGCGAGGCGGACGACGCGGAAGCGGAGCTGGGGGCGCTGGACGCGCTGGAGGGTGCGGACGACACGGAGCCCACGCCCGATGAGCCCGCCCGGCGCATGGCGTCGGCCCGGGCCGCGGCGCCACGGCCTGCCGCGAAGAAAGTCGCGGTGAAGAAGACCGCGGCCAAAAAGGCCGCACACGGATCATCCGGGTCTTAACCGAGGAGCAGGAACATGAGCTTCCAAACGACTGAGACCATCCAGCGGCTTTGGGAAACCTTCTTGCGCGATCAGCTGGCGAGCCTTCCGCCCGACCAGCGCCGCAACTACGAGCAGCAGTTCGAGGAACGCTTCGGCGAACTGCTGCAGAAGGCCGCGAACGGCACGGGCCGCGATGGCTTCCTCGACATGATCGGCTTCGGTGACAAGGGGCCTGTCGAGTTCGACAACGTCTCGTATCCGTACATCCAGCCGGATTTCGACGATGCCGTCGTGCCGAGCCAGCTGCACGCCGCCGCCGAGCTGTACTACATCTATCAGCACGAGCGCATGAAGATTTTCCAGGTCGTCGACGTGCTGCTGCACCTCTTTCGGCTCGGCAAGATGCGCATCCAGCGCGGCCCCGGCGCGCACGGCCTCTATTTGCTGCAGAAGTGGACGCCGCTGCGCTACTCGTTCAACGACCGCATGATCGCGTATCGCCGTGCGTTCAACTACGGCACCGCGCAGGCGCCGGCGGGCGCGGTGGTCAACCGCAATTTCCACCGGCAGCTCGTCGGCTTCATGGTGGCGCTCGGGCAGTACTTCCGCGACCTGCTGATCGGCGAGGTCATCCGCGGCGGGCAACTGATCGAACAAAGACCGTTCGGCAGCGTCGCGACGGTGCAGCGCATCGGTCTCGATCTGCGCTATGCGCTGGACCGTTCGACGTACGGCAATATCTTCGCGCTCGCGATGGAAACCGGCCACTACCTGAAGACCGTGCTGCAGCTGCTCGATGCGCCCGACATCAAGAAGGCTTTCGACGCCAACACGAAGTGGGACGTCGTCGAGATCGTGTCGAACCGGCATCTGGGCGGTGTCGCGGAGCCGTCGCAGCGCGCAAAAATGGCGGAGAGCGGAAGGCGCATCCTGCAGTTCATCGCCGATAACGACTTCAAGACGGCCGTCGATCCGATCCTGTTCCAGAGCGTCGTGCGTCCGATGGGCGCGCATGCGGAAGCGTGGCTCGCCGCGTACCGCATGACACCCGAAGGACGAGGCTTCCCCGGCGTCACGCCCGCGCTGAAGAGCGTGCTCGGCGTGCCGCAGCCGGCGAGCGTCTGAGCGCGGCGTCGGGCCTGACACAGGTTGACATGCCATGCAATCCGACGATCTGTTCGTGCAAGTGCATCGCCGCAAGCTGTGCTGCGTGCTCGACCCCGCGCTGGTGCTCGGCACGCGCCTCGGATTCGAGTTCGCGCTGCGCGTGGCGGCGGTGCTCGAGCCGTGGCTCACGCGCAGCTTCTGGCAGGTCATCGACGCAAGCGAACTGCTGATGCCGCAGCTCGTTGGCGCGGACAGCGCGAACGACCCCCGCGAATTCGACGCCTGGGACGCAAACGACGATCTGACGCGGCCGCTGCCCGCCGCGCTGGAGGCGTGGATCGGATTGCGCGAGCGCACCGATGCGGGCTCGTGGCCGTTTCGTTGGGTCGGCGACAACCTCGCGGAATCGCAATTGCAGGCAAGCGCCGACGCAGGTGTGGTGACGCGCTACGAGACGCTCGCCGAATCGCTCGGCGCGCGCGTCGAGCGATTCGGCGATGCGCCGGGCGGCTGGGACCAGACCGACGCGAGCCTCGATGCGCTCGCGTTGTCGGCCGCGCTGGACAGTGCCGTCGTGCTGATGGCGGCGGCGGGCGGCGCGCCGCCCTGGCCGGTGCAGGCGCTCGCGCGCATCGGACGGCCGGCGCAGCTGCTCGATCCGATGCCCGCATCGCATGCGGCGTCGCTGTTCGGCGCGGAGCGCGAGTTGTTGCGCAGCGCCCTCGCGGCGGCGGGGCTCGCGGGCCTCGTGCAGGACTTGCCGCCGCTCGCCGCGCTGCATGTGAATGTCGCTCGGCCGAACGACGGCGCGGGCGGCAATCCTTGGGATCGCGCTCAGGCGTGGTGGTACTTCCTTTGAGCGTTTGCGGAGCGGGAACATGGATGCGCCACTGACTCTGTTCGTCGACGAGATGCTCTCCGACACGCTCGAGACCCGGCTGCGCGAGCAGGACTTCGATCCTGCGCGCGAAATCAACGAATGCGGGCAGGCGTGGATCGACCGGAGTCAGATCAAGGCCTGCAGGGCGTATGACCAGGCGCGGAAGGACCGCGCTCCCGGCAAGACCCTGGGCCGTCTGCGCGGCCGATGCTGGGAGCGGAAGTTCGTGCGCGACCTGTGCGTGGGGCGCTACGTCGCCGATGCCAGCGGACAATTGGTTCGCCGGCAGGTTCCGGCGGGCACCCGTGCCTTGCCCGGCATCGACGTGCGCAATCAGGTGCGCGTGCAGCGGTACGACCGGCGCAGCTCGGTCGCCGACGTGATTCTGAATCCGCACGGGCGCGCCATCGCCTATGAGTACAAGTCGGTCTATGCCCCGCACTACGTCAACGGAGGTCAGCTCAACCGCGACCTGTTGCGCGAGCTCATAGCGGGCCATGTGAGGCAGGTCCGGCGGCAAATCAGACTTACGCGGGCGCGTGGCGCCGTGAACTATCTGCCGCGCAGCGTGCGTCTCGTCTATCGCCTCGACGGACTCGGCCGGGTGCCGCCTGCCGTGCGCGCGCAGATGCGCGCGTTCATCATCCGCACCGCGGAGGCCGCGAACATTCCCGCACAGATGCTGTCCTTCAGCGGAGACGGACCATGAACCAGTTGCCCGTCCGCCAGGACGGCGTGCGCGGCCCGCGCATCAACGACGGCGAACTCGTCGCGGTATCGGTCGCGGGGCAGATCGCGCATCCGGTGGGCCGCGAGTCTCCGTATCGTATCGGCTACGACGGCGTGCCGCGCGTGCTGCCCGGCACCGGCGGCATTGCGCTGAACAAGCGCATCGGCGATCTGTGCGTGGGACTCGCGGGCGATCATATCGAGCCGGGCGTCGCGCTGCACAACAACAGCCGCGAAGTGATCGGCCCGCGCGATGGACCGAACAACGCGCTTCTGACCTATGCGTGCGTCGGCAATGTCGCGAAGGTGACGAGCGGGCCATGCACCGGCAAGACCGGCATGGTGACAGGCAAGCACGGCGGTGTGAATCACGTGCTGATCGATTTTCCGGCCGATGTGCTGATGACGCTACAGATCGGCGATCGCATGCAGATCGTCTCACATGGGCTCGGCATGCGCCTGACCGATCATCCGCACGTCGACGTGCTCAACTGCTCTCCGCGCCTGCTGCGGCGATGGGGCGTCGTCGAGCAGGATGGCCGGCTGCTCGTGCCCGTCACGCATCTCGTACCGGCGCGAATCATGGGTTCGGGTCTCGGCAAGAACACGGCGTGGCGCGGCGATTACGACATCCAGCTCGCCGATGCCCGGTTGCGCGCGCGTTATCGTCTGGGCAGCCTGCGCTTCGGCGACATGGTCGCGATCATCGATTCCGATACGCGTCGCGGTCCGCTCTATCGGGGCGCGTACGTGACCATCGGCGTCATCGTGCATGGCGACAGCACCGTGGCGGGCCATGGTCCCGGCGTCACCGCACTCTTGACCGGCCCGGCCAGCGCGCTGCGGCCGTTCAGGCAGGCGCAGGCCAATCTGGCGAATATCTTCGGCATCCGCCGCGCGGTGCCGCCGCAAGAGCGCCGCACGTTGTCCGAGCGGGACCGCCGGAAGCGGTGCGTGCTGCGTGATCCGCCACCGCGCCTCGCATTCGACGCAGGGCGCGCATCGATGGACGAATGACACGCCCGGCGCGAGGAACGATCGATGGAGACCAAGACCCGGCCCCACGCGTGCACGAAACGCGGCGATGACTAAGGCAATCGTTGTCAGTTCTAGGTGGCCCGCAGGGTACGCGAGCAGCATGCGATGAGCGACGGCGTGGATACGGTTGGCGCCATCGTGAAAAGTCGTCAGCATCTTGGCCTCTTCAGCATCTTGGCCTCGTCCGCCTCGGTCGGCAGCCAGAAAAACCCTCCAGCGCGGCGCGCACGATCATGCATTCGACCGCGCCGGGCTTTCCCGCCAGGACGAACGTCGCGTCGCGTCGGTTAGTCGAAATCTGTGCTTCAAGGTCGAGTGCTTCCATGGCGAGTTCATCTTGTTGCGCGGTCAAGCGATTTTGGCGTGGCGTCGCACGATTTGGGAAACGTGCCGCTCGATGCGTAGGACACCGTCGTGCTTCCAAGGTCGGTCACCAGTCGATGCGATGCTTCTCGTCGGTTTCCCGATGGCGTCGGTCGTCATCGACATGGAGGTAAAGGCTTGTCGTGGTCAATGATGCGTGTCCAAGGTTGTCGCGCACGAGTCGCAAATCGACCTGCTGATCCGCCATATGGGAGCCCGCGCTGTGCCGCAGCCAGTGAGCGGAGGCCTTTTCCAGCAGGTCAGCGTATGCGGCAGAGGACCGGTCGTGCTCGCGAAGTCTCGCCTCTGCGCCTGCAAGCACAGCTTTGACGATCGCGTGCAGGGCGGCGCTAGACAAAGGCGAACAGGTTTCGGTGCCGTGGTTGGCTGCGGTGGCGCCGATCGGCAAGACGAGCGGCGTGTCTTCATTCGGGAAGGGAAGCGCGCTTAAGCCAAGATGTTGCCGATCCCGGCGGCTCATGCGTCACTTCAGGAACAGTTGAAGTCGCTGCGCACAGCGGCGCGGCCCTCTACGCGACGCGTGCCCAACGCCGAAGCCAGGCCACCGGCCAGGCGAGCGGCCCGCAAGACAGCAGCAGGCAAAACGGTGAGGGCGAAAAGTCGCCCGTAGATAATGACCGGATGGCGCCGGCGAGTGGCACAGTCGCTCATGCAGCGCCGCGAACTCGATATGGTTGTGTGTCGCCTCGAATCGGTGGTGCTGACCGCAGGCTATACGTCACGGAGCTTTATAGCGATGAGATTCTGGTTGTCGCGCCGAACAATCATCCATTGCACCGGCACAGTCACGTCACATGGCGCGACGCGGCCGCCTGGCCGTGGATCATGCCGTCAATGGACTCGCCCATGCGAACTGCTCTCGAAGTCGAATTCGCGACTGCGGGCGTCGCTGCGCCGCACGTGTTGATGGAGTCGACGTCGCATCTGACCGACTGCGCCGTGGCGCGGCGCGTGCCGTGCCTGTTCGTCTCGACTCGCTTGCGGCGCGGCGAAACGGATTTGAACGGCGAACTGCGGCAACTACCGCTGAAGGTGTCGACCGCGGTGCAGCGCATCGGTGCGTTGACGGCTGAGCCTCAAAGTACGGCGGTGTCCATGGTGCTGGCCGCGCTGCAGGCGGCCAGCGGGGATCCGGTGTCCGCACAGGAGAAATGACAGGCTCGTAGCGCAACCCGCCGCGACCATAGTGGATGTCGCCAAGGGGCGCCGGCGGCGAGTTGCCGGTGTCGGCCGTTCTCTGTTGTTCGTCGGCCCGGCGACAAAGTTCATCCAGGCGTTCGCTACGCTCATCTAACGGCTGACGGTTGTACTTCATCCAGAGGCGTTTGGCATACCGAGTTTCGAACGACCGAGGTGGGTCGAGTGCGGGAGCAGGCGCGGTGGTCGCATCCACTGGCGGCGCTCGTACTGCGAACTTCGGCAACCGGCCACTTTCGGTCATTCGCTCGCCGTCTAGAAAAGCGCCAGCCAAGGTGTTGACGCGCGCAAGCAAATGGGCACCGCAGTCGGACAGCGTTTGCTAGCCACGTAGCGTCGCGGCCCCCGGTTTGGCATCGCGATTCTCATCGCCTCGCCGCTCGTCATCATTGCCATGGTGGTTGTCGACGAACGGCGAACCGGTGTCGCTGTCGCCCGAGCGCAACGCGGTCCGCGCTTCTTCGGCCAATTTTTCATAGTGTTTTCGGAAACGACTCAGATCTTTTTCCTCGAGTTCTTCGAGATCGAGCAGCGCGTTATGCGCACCTTCCATTGCGCGGATCGGCTCGTCGAGCTTGATCTGCATCGCGGCCGTGTCACGGTTCTGCGTGTTCTGGATCAGGAAGACCATCAGGAACGTGACGATCGTGGTCCACGTGTCGCTTAGAACTCGATGCGCTCTTTCGTTGAAGAATCAGCGACGCTCGGGGATGCTCCCGTCCGACGAGAGACGCCGTTCCAGCATGTCGATATCGTCGCGCAGCAACTGAATCACTGCGGCGGTGCTCGGCTCCCGCAACTGTCTTTCGTTTTCCATTTGCACAGCGTGCAGGGCCATATCGGCGATCTGCTCCGCGACCTGCTCGAGCGAGCGCGGACCGGAAGGCGAATACCACCACGCACTCCAGTTGCACATACCGATGATCGAGAAGGCCGCCACCTTCGCATCCAGCGCGCGAAACTGCCCTTGCTCGATGCCGAATTCGATTGCGTGCTGAAACTGCTCGAGCACCGCTCGGCGCGCCAGCTCCGCCAGTTCGCGTTGCTTTGGCGGCAGGTTGCCTTCGTTTCTCTCCACGACCCGAAACTGTAGCGGATGCGTGAGGATCAATTGCGCATGACGCAATACCAGATGCCGCAGCATGCCTGCCGGATGCTGCATGTGTTCGGGCACCGCCTCTGACGCCAGTTGTCCCGCCGCACGCGTAACCGTCTCCGTGAGCACTTCGAGAATCGCTTCCTTACTCTTGAAATAGTAGTAGAGCGCGGGCCGGCTCACGCCGATCGCATCGGCGATGTCGTTGAAGCTCGTGCCGTCGAAGCCTCGTTCGATGAAAAGGCGCGTCGCCACTTCAAGGATGTTTTCGCGCAAGGCGTCGCTCTTGGTCTGGGTTCGGGTCATACGGCGTTTTTCGACGAATCTGTCAGAAAGAACATCACGATACCTCATTCGGCCGTCGCGCCGTGAGCCTGCCGCTCTTGATGGCAAAGGCACGCGTGGCAAACCGCGCCGCTCCATGAATTGACGAATACGTAAAAACCATAATCAAAAATCGACGACAACGTAAAATAATTCGACTAAGATGTAAAAAAAGGAGATGACCTCGATGAATCGATCTGAACAAGTACGCGTTGGCGGCGCGACCGCAGGATTTCTCAACACCGACTGGAATCCGCGTGATCTGCCGGCGGGCGCCAGCACGCGCAATGTCGTGCTGCGCACGCAGGACGGTGCCGCGACGAGTGGCTCGCTGTATTCGAGCGGTGCAGCAGATACGGTCGTCTGCATCATGCATCCGCGCGAATTCATGGCCTGCCATTACCTGATCCCGGATATCGTCGGCGCGGGCTACGCAGCGTGGACGCAAGCGCCGCGCTCGGTGGGCAACGACATGTGCCTCGAACATGAGTTCGCACTTTACGACGTCGCGGCCGGCATGCGCTTTCTGCGCGAAGCGGGCTTCAGGCGCGTCGTGCTGCTCGGCAATTCGGGGGGCAGCGGGCTCTACGCGCTCTATGTGCAGCAGTCGAATCTGGAGCCGGTGCAGCGCATCGAACGCACGCCGGGCGGACGGCCAACGAAGCTCGCGTCGCTCGACATGCCGCCCGTGGATGGCGTGATATTCGTCGCCCCGCATCCGGGACAGGGCGCGTTGCTGCAAGGCTGCATCGATCCTTCGGTCACGGACGAGAACGATGCGCTCAGCGTCGACGATGCGCTCGATCCGTTCGCGAGGTCCAACGGGTTCGACGCGCCGCCTCGTCCCTCCCACTACGACGCAGCCTTCGTTACACGCTATCGCGCGGCGCAAATCGCGCGCGTGGAACGGCTCGACGCCATCGCGCGCAATCTGATCGACGAGCGCCTCGACGCCCGCGCGCGCGTCAAGTCCGCCGGGGAGGCAGCCGATGCCCGCTCGCGCCGCGTGGCCGCGCATACGCCGCTGATGACCATCTGGCGCACCGATGCCGATCTGCGCTGCTTCGACCTGTCGCTCGATCCGTCGGATCGCCGCTACGGGTCGCTGTGGGGCGCGGACCCGTTCGCATCGAACTACGGCTCGGTCGGCTTTGCCCGATGCTGCTCGCCAGAAGCGTGGCTGTCGACGTGGTCGGGTGTGTCGTCGAACGCGCTGCTGTCGAAGACAGCGCCCGCGATCACGCAACCCTCGCTCGTCGTCGAATACACCGGCGATCAGGCGTGCTTCCCGAGTGTCGTTGCGGACATCTACGCGAGCCTCGGTTCGTCGGCGAAATCGCATCGCCGGGTACGTGGCGATCACCACGGCCGGGCGCTTGCCGAAGGCGAGGAGGCGGGCCGCTATATCGCCGGGCGCATCGTGCGCGACTGGCTGCGCGAAACCTTTCCCCAATGAGATCCGCTTGATCAGATACGGAGTACCGATATGAAGATGAGCGACATGCCCGCCGAAGATCAGGCCCTGCGCCTGCGCGGCGTAGATCACACGGCGCGTCCGACCTGGAGGCTCAAGGAGACCGTCGAGTTTTATCGCGACGTGCTCGGCCTGCCTTTGATCCATACGATTTCCGCGCGTGGATGGGGGCCCGCCACGCACCCGGATTTCCTGCACTTCTTTTTCGATAGCGGCAACGGCAGCACGATCGCGTTTTTCTACTACCTCGGAAGTCGCGAACCCGACACGCTGGATGGAAGGGCGACGCATCCGCCGCGCCCCGACGATCATGTCTTCGATGCCACGCACACGGCCTGGCTGGTCGACACGCAAGAGGAACTGCAAGCGTGGAAGTCACGGCTCGCGTCACGCGGGGTGGAGGTGTCGGTGGAGACGGCCCACGAGGTGATCGAGTCGATCTACTTTCGCGACCCGAACGGCTATTTCATCGAGATCACGCGCAAGCTGCGCGCTTTGGAGCCGCTCGATTCGCACGACGCCGCCGCGACCCTCGAAGCGGCAATCGAACTGGAGACGCGCGAGCGAGGCCTGACTTGCATCGATGACGTCTGGGCGCGCAAGGCGGCACGCATCGGCGAGCGTCGCGAGACCGACACCGGGCACTTGCAGATCTTCGTGCTGAATGTGCCGGAGTTCGCGTCGCTCATCGAAGCGGCGCGCAAGCTGGCTGGCTGCCGTGTCGAAGAGCGGGGCGATTACACGGAAATCAGCGCCGCCGAGCCGGTCTCGTTCGAGCGCCGCGCCCTGGGGCTGAAGCCCGCCGTCTGGTACGGGCTCTTCACCGGCGGACTGAACGGACGCATCGAGCGCTATGACCGCGATGTCGTGCGCATCGCGCCGCGCGGATGAAACGGTACATGGACATGCAGGAGACAGAACACATGAGAGGCATTTTTCACCCGATCGAAGGCGTGATCTATGGTCCGCGCGAGCTTGCGCAAAGCTATTTCGCATCGGGCGCATGGATCGACACGACCCTCGGCGACGCGCTGCGCGCCACGGCCGCGCGTGTGCCCGAGCGGCCCGCCTACATCTCGGACGAAGCGACCATCACGTTCGCGGAACTCGACGAGCGCAGCGAGCGGCTCGCCGCGGCACTGCTCGAAACCGGCCTGCGCCCCGGGGATCGCGCGATCTTCCAGATGGGCACGACGGTCGACACGGCCGTCGCGCTGATGGGCGCATACAAGGCGGGCATCGTGCCCGTGTGCGCGGTGCCGCAGTATCGTGAAGTCGAAATCGGCCAGCTTGCGGCGCAGTCGGAACCGCGCGGCTACTTCGTGCAGGCGGATTTCTCTGCATTCGATCTCGTCGGCTTCGCGCGGCAGATGTTCGGGCGGATCGCATCGCTGGAACATCTCATCGTTGCGCGCGCCAGGGAGACGGAGGTCGGCGCGCGCCATCGCACGATCGACGCGCTCATCGACGCGATGCCGCTATCCCGCGCGCGCGCCGTGCTCGGCGACATCCGCATCGGCAGCGAGGACGTGCTGAGCTTCCAGCTTTCCGGCGGCACGACCGGCGTGCCGAAGATCATTCCGCGTTTTCATGCCGAGTACATCGGTCACGCGCTTGCCTGGATGCGTCACATCGGCATGAGCGAGGCGAGCCGCATGATCTGGTCGCTGCCGTTGCTGCACAACGCAGGTCAGTTGTATGCGTTCGTCTCGACGGTGGCGGCCGGCACGACGACCGTGCTGATGCCGCGCGTGGACATCGCCCGGATGCTGGAGCTGATCGAAACGCATCGCGTGACACACGGGCTTTCCATCGGCCCCGTCGCGCCGCAGATGATCGCGTATCGGGAGACGGCGCGGCACGATCTGTCGTCGTTGCAACTGTTCGGCACGTTGAGCCGCGCCGATTCGCTAGAAGCGCATCTCGGCGTGCCGTGCTTCAACCTGTACGGCACGACGGAAGGGCTGCTGATGGGTGCGGGACCGGCACATGCCGCTCAGTTGCGGCATTTCACACAAGGCCTGTCGGGTTGCCCGGCGGACGAGATCCGCGTGCTCGTGCCCGGCACGGACGAACCCGCGACGGAGGGCGAGGCAGGCGAGTTGTGCTTTCGCGGACCATCGAGTCTACGCGGCTACTTCCGCGCGCCCGAGGCGACCGCGCAGACGCTGACGCCCGACGGCTTCGTGCGCACCGGCGACATGGTGACGCAAAGGCTGATCGACGGCGTGCGCTGCTTCGCATTCGAAGGGCGGCTGCGCGACAACATCAATCGCGGCGGCGAGAAGATCGGCTGTGAGGAAGTCGAGGCGTACGTGAGCCACCATCCGGCGGTCGCGGATGCGAAGCTTGTCGCCATGCCCGATGCGCTGTACGGCGAGAAGGCCTGCGTCTATCTGATCCTGCGCGCGGGCCATATTGCGCCGACGGTGCGGCAGCTTGCCGATTTCCTCGTCGCTCAGGGGCTTGCCAAGTTCAAGTGTCCCGAACGCATCGAGATCGTCGACGAGTTTCCGGTGACGCGCGTGGGCAAGGTCGACAAGACGGCCCTGCGCCGCGACGTCGCCGCGCGGATGGCGCAAGAGCAGCCCGCACACGCCTCGGATGCCGCTGCGCCGGGCATCGCGAAGGAGGGCGCATGACCGGCACCGAATACGTCGCGCTCACGCGGCCGTTCGTCGTGCGCCGTCGCGTTCGCTGGGGCGAGTGCGATCCGGCGGGCGTCGTCTACACCGCTTCGTTTTCCGATTACGTCATCTCGTTCGCGGAGCTCTTCTACGGCTTTCTACTCGATGGCGCGCCGCAGGCGGTGAAGAACCATCACGGTTTCGGCACACCCACGCGCGCGCTCGAATTCGACTTTCGCCGCTCGCTCAGACCCGACGAGACCTTCGACGCGACGGTGGAAGTCGAATCGATCCGCACTCGCACGTTCACGCTTGTTATCACCGCGCGCATGACCGATGGCGAGATCGCCTTCATTGCGCGCCTCACACCGGTATGCATTCGCCGCGACGCGCGCGAATCGATCGAGATGCCCGTCGTGTTGCGCGACGCGCTGGAACAGTATCGGGCGCGCTGCGCCGAACACCCTGACGCAGGAGAAACCGAATGACGCAGGCAACATCCCGCACGTATCGGATCGGCCAGATCGTGCCGAGCTCGAATACGACGATGGAGACCGAGGTTCCCGCGATGCTGCGCGCGCGCGAAAGCATCTTGCCGGAGCGCTTCACGTTCCACTCGAGCCGCATGCGCATGCATCGCGTGGTCAAGGAAGAGCTGGAGGCGATGAATCGCGAGGGTCTGCGCTGCGCGGCCGAACTCGCCGATGCGCGCGTCGATGTGATGAGCACCGCGTGCCTCGTCGCCATCATGGCGATGGGGCCGGGCTATCACCGGCAGGTCGAGCAGGACCTGCGGCGCATCGCACGCGAGAACCACTGCGAGGCGCCCGTGATGACGTCGGCGGGTGCGCTCGTCGCCGGTCTCAAGACAATGGGCGCGCGCAAGATCGCGCTCATGGCGCCGTACATGAAGCCGCTGACGGCCGCCGTCGTCGCCTATATCGAGGAAGAAGGCATCGAAGTACTAGATGCACTGTCGTTCGAGATTCCAGACAACCTCGAAGTCGGTCGCCGCGATCCGCTGCAACTGCTCGACGATGTCCGACGGCTCCATATCGCGAATGCCGATGCGGTCGTGCTGTCCGCCTGCGTGCAGATGCCGTCGCTCGCCGCGATCCAGATCGCGCAGGACCGGCTCGGCGTGCCGGTCACGTCCACCGCCGTCTGCACGGTGCGGCAGATGCTCGATCATCTCGGCCTCGCGCCGATCGTTCCGGATGCCGGGGCGCTGCTTGGCGAGTCCGCGCGTCATTTCACGGAAATGCTGAGGAAAACATCATGAAGATCGCGGTGATTGGCGGCGGCCCCGCCGGGCTGTATTTCTCGATGCTGATGAAGCAGCGTCATCCCGGCGACGAAATCGTCGTTCACGAACGCAACGAGGCGGGCGCGACTTACGGCTGGGGCGTGGTGTTCTCCGACGTCGCGCTGAGCTTTCTGAAGGAAGCCGACGAAGCGTTCTTTCGCAGGTTCACGGCGCATCACGAGCGCTGCGACTATATGGAGATCGTGCATCGCGGCGTGCCGGTGCGTCTGTCGAATAACCATTTTTCGCGCACATCGCGCATCGATTTGCTGAACGTGTTGCAGCAGGCGTGCCGCGATACGGGCGTGGACGTGCGCTACGGCAGTTGCATGAACGATCCGGCCGCACTGGAAGATTACGACGTCGTCGTCGCCGCGGACGGCGTGAACAGCGAAGTGCGCGCGCGGCTTGCCGAACATTTCCAGCCGAGCTTCGACGAGCGGCGCAACAAGTTCGCGTGGTACGGCACGACGCGTCTGTTTCATCCGGTGTCGCTGATCTTCCGCGACACGCCGCATGGCGTGTTCATCGCGCATGCCTACCAGTACAGCAAGACGCATTCGACTTTTCTCGTCGAGGTCGATCCGCAGACGTGGCGGCGTTGCGGGCTGGATACGGCCACCGAGGATGAGAGTCGCGCGTTCTGCGAGCAAGTCTTCGCGGAGGATCTGCAAGGCGAGGCGCTGTTGACGAACCGCTCGCAATGGTTTCAGGCCAAAGTAGTCAGCAATGGGCGCTGGTCGCACGGCAATGTGGTACTGCTCGGCGACGCACTGCGCAGCGTGCATTTCTCGCTCGGCTCGGGCACGCGCATGGCGATGCAGGACGCCATCGCGCTGTGCGAAGCGCTGTCGGTTCATCGCGATGACGTTCCCGCTGCCTTCGCTGCTTTCGAGGCGAGCCGGAAGGACGCGTCGAATCGCTTTCAGGACGCGGCGCGCAAGAGTCTCGACTGGTACGAGTCCGTCGATACCCGCATGAACCTCGATCCCGTCAGCTTCGCCTACGACTACATGCGACGCACCGGGCGGGTCAGTCACGAAGACCTTCGCGAGCGCGATCCCGCGTTCATCGAGCAGGTGGAAGCCATCGCCGCCGGCAAAGCGCAAACCGCGCACGTCTGAGCATCACGTCAAGGAGACTTCATGGACGCCAACGAATTGCGGCGTGAGCCGGTGAACGTGCGCGACATCATTGACGAGGCGCGCGTGTCGCGCTTCCAGATCATGATCGGACTGCTGTGCTTTCTGATCGTGGCGCTGGATGGATTCGATATCGCCATCATCGGCTTTATCGCGCCGCATGTGCGCAGCGACTGGAACCTGTCGGTGATGGCGCTCGGACCGCTTTTCAGCGCCGGTCTGCTCGGTCTGATGCTGGGCGCCTTCCTGAGCGGGCCGTTGGCGGACCGCATCGGGCGGCGCGGCGTGCTGATCCTGTCGGTCGCGTGGTTTGGCGCGGCGTGCCTTGCATCGGCAGCGGCGCCGGATATCGTGTGGCTCGTGGCGCTGCGCTTCCTGACCGGCTTCGGACTGGGCGGCGCGATGCCGAATGCAATCACGCTCACATCGGAATTCAGTCCGGAGCGGCGGCGCGGTACCTTGCTGACCTTGATGTTCTGCGGCTTCTCGCTGGGCTCCGCGCTGGGCGGCGTGGTCACGGCGTATCTGGTCGCGAAGTTCGGCTGGCGAGGCGTGCTGATCATCGGCGGGCTGCTTCCGTTGATGCTGGTGCCGGTCTTGTGGCTCGCGTTGCCCGAATCGGTTCGCTTCCTCGCGCTCGGCAAGGGAAACGAAATGCATATCGCAGCGATCCTGAAACGCGTGGCGCCCGATCGCGCGGCAGCCGAGCAACGCTACTTCGCATCCGACGAGCGGGCCAGTGCTTCGCCCGTCAGGCGCCTCTTCGATCCCGATTATCGGCGCGGCACGCTGCTATTGTGGCTCGCGTTCTTCATGAGCCTGCTGCTCCTCTACATGCTGATCAACTGGCTCCCGATTCTCGGAGCGCGTTCGGGCCTGTCCCTCAAACAGGCGTCGGTTTTCGCGGGCCTGCTGCAAGGCGGAGGCGTGCTTGGGGCGATCGTACTGGGCGTCATGATCGACCGGTTCGACGCCTACAAGGTCGTGAGCGCGGCTTATCTCATCGGCGCTGCGGCGGTCGCATCGCTCGCGGTTGCGGGCTCGGCCTGGTGGCTTGCCGCGTGCATCTTCCTGACGGGCTTTTGCGTGAGCGGCTCGCAGGTTTGCGCGAATGTCATCGCATCGGGTTTCTATCCGACATCGAGCCGGGCGACGGGCGTGGCCTGGGCGCTCGGCGTCGGGCGGATCGGTGCGATCGCGGGATCGTTTGGTGGCGCGTTGATGCTGTCAGCGGGCTGGTCCAACGCAGCGCTCTATCTCATCCTGGCAGTCCCCGCGACACTGTCCGCCGCGGGTATCTTCTTCGCCGGCGCCCGTCGAGCGCGGATAAGGGCGGCTTCGTCTGGCGCGGACGCTGCACTGGACATGCCCGGTACCGAGATGGGCTCATAGCCGATCCGCCGCTTCGGTCGGCATTGCCGCGGCATTGCCTTTCAGGCGGCGCCGGCCGAGAAGCAGATTCCTGCAGGCAATTTGCGCAAGGTCTTTCCGAAAGACGGGCGCAGGGAACGCACGCGGCACGATGGTTGCGTCATCGTCGTGCAAGCTTCGATCCGGCGGCGACATTGCCGCATTACAGGGAGAAGGTCATGGATGATCAGAAAGAGCAAGACCGCATTCGTCGTCGTGCCTATGAGATATGGGAGCGGGAAGGCTCCCCTGAGGGGCGCGCGGAGGAGTTCTGGGAGCAGGCGATAGCGTCGATCAGCGCAGAGGACGCGCAAGGCGTAACTCCGAGCAATGCCGCCGCGGACGAGCCCGTACAACAGGAAAGGACCAGCGAGTAGATCACTCGTCGTAAGAATCGGACTTCCGCTGCTTACATGGCGCGCAGAGTGCGTCTGCTCGTCTAATGCTCGAGCCTGGTACAACCTCGAACGATCGACTCGTATGCATCCGACTATGACGCCCGCGCGCAAGCCGCTCGACCGGGAACTGGAAATTGCGCTGCGCCGCGTCTTCGGTTTTCCGAATCTGCGAGCAGGCCAGGAAGACGTCATTCGCAGCGTGATGGACGGGCACGATACCTTGGCGGTCATGCCTACCGGCGCGGGCAAGTCGCTCTGTTACCAACTGCCAGCGCTGCAATTCGAAGGCATGACGATCATCGTATCGCCGCTTATATCGCTCATGCGCGATCAGGCAACGAAGTTGACCGAAGCCGGCATTGCAAATGCGGTGCTCAACAGCGCGCTCTCGGCGAGCGAATTGCACGATGCAATGGATGCTCTCTCCAGACACGCCTTGCGCATGCTTTTCGTTACACCGGAACGTCTGGTCGATACGGAGTTTCTCGCGGATCTCAAGGGATTGGATGTGCCCGAGATCGCGCTGGTAGTCGTCGACGAGGCGCACTGCATCTCCCAGTGGGGGCACGATTTTCGTCCCGCGTATGTCGAACTGATTCAGGCGATAAAGTTATTGGGCCGCCCGCCGGTACTCGCACTCACCGCAACGGCGACGCCTGCGGTCATGACCGATATCATGCGCGAGCTTCAGATGCGGCAGGCCAATGTCATTCATACGGGCGTCTATCGCGACAATCTGCGTTTCGCCGTCGAACAAATGACGAACCCCGAGGATAGGCGCAAGCGCGCCGTAGAGTTGGCGTGCAGCGAGAAGGGCAGCGGCATCGTCTATTGTGCGACCGTCGCGGAATGCGAGGCGCTTCATGCGGCCCTGATCGAAGCGGGCGTGGAAGCCGAGCGCTATCACGGCAAGCTCGCGGCAAGCGTGCGATCGGCGTCACAGGATGCTTTCATGGAGGACCGCGCGCGTGTAATGGTCGCAACCAATGCGTTCGGCATGGGCATCGACAAGCCCGATATCCGCTTCGTCATCCATGCGCAGATGCCGGGCAGTCTCGATGCGTACTATCAGGAAGCAGGTCGGAGTGGACGCGACGGCGAGCCGGCCTGCTGCACGTTGCTGTTCGAACTGAAGGACAAGCAGGTGCAGCAGTTTTTTCTGAGCGGCCGCTATCCCAGTGCGCAGACCATCGAACGCGTTGCGCGGACCGTGCGTGAACTCGCGAACGAAACGAGCAGCAAGACGCTGGAGAAGCCGCTCGAGCGCCTGCGTCACGCGTTGCCTGACGTGGGCGCGAACAAGTTGCGCGTTGCGGCAACTTTGCTTCACGATATCGGCATGACGCGCCGCACGCGCCACGGTGGCATGAAGCTGACCGATGAGGACGGCAGCCAGGCCGAGGCGAAACTCGGCGATGCATCGCACGCCTATGCAGCGCGCGCCGAGCGAGACCGGGACGTGCTGGAACGCATGATCAGCTATGCGCAAAGCGCTCAGTGCCGCTGGCGCATTCTGCTCGACTACTTCGCGCACAACACGGACTCCGCATCGGACGTTCGCTACGCCCCGCCAAATGATGAACTCGGCGATAAGACATGTGGTGTATGCGATAACTGCCTGCATCCACCGGAAGTGATGGAGAGCCCACGCGAGCTTGTCGAACACGCCCGAAAGGAAGAAGAGACAAAGCCCAAGCGGACGATGCCGACATTCGAGCGAGGCGAACGGGTCGTCGTGCGTCGCTATGGCGAAGGTATCGTCGAAATGGTCAGCGGCGAAAGCGTGGCTGTGCGTTTTCCTCACGACGAGACGCGCACGTTCATCGCGCGCTATTTGAAACGAAGTCGCACCGCGTCGTCATGAGGCCCGCCTAGGGTATCTCACGTTCGGACTCGCTTGCCGCTGCGGAATGCGCGATCAGAATGATCCCGGACGTGTCCTCGTCCGCACGAAGGGTGAATCGCAGAACTTCTCAAAACTCTTCCATCTGCGGATCGGGGCCGCGTGTCGGGACTGCGGGCGCGGCGAGCCTGATTGCGCGGCCGGTGCGCGCGGACTCGTAGATCGCCTCGATGATGCGCTGATCCTGTAAGCCTTCTTCGCCCGGTGTGTGCGGCACGATGTCATCTTTCACGCACACCGACATGTGATCGATCTCGCGCGCAAACTGATTCTGCGGATCGATCTGCACTTCGGTGGTCGCGCTCTTGCCGTCCAGCAATGTGCCGTGCCGCATGCGCAATCCGTTGTAGCCGAACGCCGGATCCATCTCCACCCAGCCCTGCGCGCCCTGCAGCCTGAAGAAACGCGACTCGTGACTTGCATAGCTCGAGATGCACGTCGCCGTCAGTCCGCTTGGAAATCGCAGGATGAAGTGCACGGACGCCTCCACTTCGACAAAGCGTGGATCGGACTCCGGCCGATACACCGTCGCGATGACTTCCTGCGGCTCCTCGCCGGAAAGAAAGCGCACTGCATTCAGGCAGTAAAGCCCGATATCGGGCAATGCACCGCCGCCCGCCAGCGCTTTGTTCAATCGCCATTGCGACGGATCGCCGACGTTCTGTGAATTGCCCGCGATGAACTCGCGCAGCGGCCCAAGTTGCCTGTCCTTCACCATCTTCGCGATCATGCGATCCATCGGCTCGTATTGGCTGCGATATGCGATCATGAGTTTGCGGTTCGCGCGCTTCATCGCGTCGACCATTGCCTGGCAATCGGCGACGCTGTTCGCCATGGGCTTTTCGCAGAGCACGTGCTTGCCTATCTTCGCGGCGCGCAACGTGAATTCCTTGTGCATGCCGTTGGGTAAGACGATGTAGACGACCTGCACGCGCGGGTTGTCGGCGAGGCGCTCGAAACTCGGATAGTCGTGGACGTCAGCCTCCGGCACGCCGTACTGGTGCGCGACGCGCAGCGCCTTCGTGCGATCGCCCGAAACCAGCGCGGAGACCTTCGAGTATTTGCACTGCGCGAGCGCGGGCAGGATCTGATTGAGCGACAGTCGACCGAGTCCGACGATCGCATAACCGATGCGATCGTCGGGCGGCAGGTTGGCGTCCGGCGTCTCTTCCTTCTGCTCGGTGTTCGGATCCTGAATCAGCGGGAGCTTGACTTGATTGGCGTCGGCGCCCGTCGGACCGGCAGCCCACGCGCTGCCGGCCGAAGCGGCGGTGAGCGCAACCGCGATGCCCGCGCTTCCGCGTAACAAGAACGAGCGCCGCCCGGTTTCTGGCGGAGTGGAAGTCGATTCGGATTCAGCGAGCGTAGGGTCGTTGCGGACAGGCATCGGAGGCTCCAGGGATAGGCGTGATGCGGCAGGGCCGTCCGGTGGAAATCGGCCGTCGCGGTGTTGCGACAGTGTCAGCATTGACCGTGCCGTCGGCTCGTCGACTGCGGGTGAGGCGAGTTTTTTTGGGGAACCGAACTCTTCCGTTTCGTCCTCGACGGCGTGTGCGTGCGCGCTTCGAGTCCGGATCGTCGCTCGGCGCTGCTCGATCGCATGGGGCAATCGCAATGCGGCGGGCTGAAAGCGAAGGAGAGAGCCGCTCGCGTCGCGATCGAGCGAGTACGCGATTGCGCGAGCGACTATCTGCGAGCACTGGCTGCGTGGATGCGCGGCGGCGGACCGCTGCCAACGGCCGAACGTTTTCTCGGGCCGCTGAACGATACGTCCGCGGCTATCCGGTCCGACATCGCGGCCGCTATTTCCGGCATCGACGCAGATTTACGTCAGTTGCAGTCGTTGTCGACGCTGTCGTTCGCACTGGAACAGGTCGGGGGAAATCTGGACAGCATCGCCGGGCACTTTGCCGATCGCGTAAGCCGTTTGGAAGACAACGGCACAGCTCCTGCTCTGCTGATCAGTCACCCACGGCAAACAACATGACCAAGAACAGCGAAGCGAACAAGCGGATGCCCGCGCCCGATGACCGACAGGCGCTTCTCAACGAACTGCGCCGTTGCAAGATGGCGCGCTCGCCGCACGCATACGTCAGGGGCAATACAGAACGATTTTACGAGTGGG
>Ga0160464_100465_pt1 | contig 29605 bp, 23 predicted proteins | sample HID1971I_E11MG_FD_108275 | JGI IMG/M metagenome (GOLD analysis project Ga0160464, IMG submission 108275) | Enriched millipede-associated microbial communities from UW Madison campus, WI, USA - HID1971I_E11 MG | ecosystem: Host-associated > Arthropoda: Insects > Digestive system > Unclassified ... | reverse complement strand
CGACGGCCATGAACGCGTCGAGCTTCTCGGGCGCGACGATCGCCATCATGCGCTCCTGCGACTCCGACATGAGGATCTCCTCGGCCGTGAGCGTGGGGTCGCGCAGCAGCACGTTGTCGAGTGAGACCTTCATGCCGCTGTTGCCGTTGGCCGCGAGCTCGCTGGTCGCGCACGAGATGCCGGCGGCACCGAGGTCCTGGATGGCCTCGACGAGCTCGCCGCGGTACAGCTCGAGGCAGCACTCGATGAGCACCTTCTCGGCGAAGGGGTCGCCGACCTGCACAGCGGGGCGCTTGGTCGGGCCGGTCGAGTCGAAGGAATCGGATGCCAGGATGCTGGCGCCGCCGATGCCGTCGCCACCCGTGCGGGCGCCGAACAGCACGACCTTGTTGCCGACTCCGGTCGCGTTCGCGAGCTTGAGGTCTTCGTGCCGCAGCACGCCCACTGCGAGCGCGTTCACGAGCGGGTTCGCCTGGTAGACCGCGTCGAACACGGTCTCGCCGCCGATGTTCGGGAGCCCGAGGCAGTTGCCGTAGAAGCTGATGCCGCTCGTCACGCCGTGCACGACGCGAGCCGTGTCGGGGTGGTCGATCGCGCCGAAGCGCAGGGCGTCCATGACAGCGACCGGGCGCGCGCCCATCGAGATGATGTCGCGGACGATGCCGCCGACGCCGGTCGCCGCACCCTGGAACGGCTCGATGAACGAGGGGTGGTTGTGCGACTCGGCCTTGAAGGTGACGGCCCAGCCCTCGCCGACGTCGATGACGCCCGCGTTCTGGCCCATGCCGACCATGAGGCGTTCCTTCATCTCGTCGGAGACCTTCTGGCCGAAGCGGCGCAGGTAGTTCTTGCTGCTCTTGTACGAGCAGTGCTCGCTCCACATGACGGAGTACATCGCCAGCTCGCCGGAGGTGGGGCGGCGGCCGAGGATCTCGCGGATCCTCGCGTACTCGTCATCCTTGAGGCCGAGGGCGCCGTACGGCTGCTCCTTCTCGGGCGTCGCGGTCGCGTTCTCGACGGAGTCGGGAACGTGCTTGTGGACAGGTGCAGGGGCGGTGGTCACGCGCACTCCAAAGGAAGGGGCCGGCGGGGCGTGTCCAGTCTACCGGCGTGGCGTGTGGGGGTTCGCCGGTGTCACGGATGGTCGCTTCCTGCCCGCCGAAGCGTCTATTCGCGACCCCCGGGCCCTCGGGCCGCAGATCGAGCGCGCGTTTCAGGAGGCAGCGCCGGATGCCGCGGCGAACCGCCCCGCCAGCATCGCGGCCGCCTCGCGCAGCGGCTCGGGGCCCACCACCGTGAACGGAGCGTCGAATCGCGTGACCGCCGCGAGCACCCCGACCCAGGACCACGAGCCGACCGTGATGCGGCACGAGCCGTCGTCGAGCTCCTCCAGCGTGCCGTCGCCGATCCACGGTGCGACATCGCGGGCGGAGAGCTCGATCACGGCCTCGCCGATGCACGGCCACCGGTCTTCGGCATCCGATCCCTTGGCCCGGGCGGCGAGGTAGGTCTGCGCATCGACGACCGGCAGCTCGCGGGGCACGAACGACGGACCTGTCGGGATGCGCGGGGTCATCCGATCGAGACGGAACGTGCGCCAGTCGTCGTGCTCGAGGTCCCACGCGAGGAGGTACCAGCGTCCCTCGCGCGCGACCACGGTGTGCGGCTCGCTGCGCCGCGGCGGACGGTCGTGGCCGGAGCCGGACGGAGAGGCGTAGTCGAACCGCAGCACGTGCCGGTCGCGCACGGCGGCGCTCACGGCCTCGAGCACGGCAGGATCCACGCGGGTCGGGTTCTCGCTGCCGGTGAAGCGGATGCCGTCGACGCGGTGCCGCAGCCGCGATGGCATGACCTGCCGCACGGTCGCCAGGGCTCGGGCCGCAGCCTCGTCGAGGTCGACGCCGCTCGACGGCACGCTCTGCAGTGCGACCGCGATCGCGACGGCCTGCTCATCGTCGAACAGCAGCGGCGGCAGCTCCGAGCCGGCCGCGAGGCGATAGCCGCCGTCCGGACCCTTGATCGCGCCGATGCGGTAGCCGAGCTCACGCAGCCGGTCGACATCCCGGCGCACCGTGCGCGGGCTCACCTCGAGCCGCTCGGCGAGCACGTGGCCGGGCCAGTCGCGCTGGGTCTGCAGCAGCGACAGCAGCGCGAGCATTCGCGAGGAGCTTCCGGTCATGCATCCATTGTGCGCCGAGAAGAGGACCGAATCTGACCGCTTCTGCTGTGATCGTTGAGTCCGACGGCGCAACCGGCCGTCGATGCGTTCGAGCAAAGGACATCTCATGACCCTCACGACCACCACCCACCTGAACTTCCGCGGCTTCGCTCGGCAGGCGCTCGACTTCTACCAGTCCGTCTTCGGCGGCGAGGTCACGGTCGCCACCTACGGCGACTTCGGCATGCCCGCAGGCGTCCCCGGTGCCGACAAGGTCGTGTTCGGCCAGCTCGCGGCGGCCGACGGCATCCGCCTGATGGCCTACGACATCCCGGGGCAGGACGATTCGGATGCAGCGGCGACCGCCGGATCGACGCGACGTGAGAACGGCACCACGATCACGGATCGCACGTTCTTCCAGTCGCTGCAGGGCGGCTCGCTCGACGAGATCACGCAGTACTGGGACCGCCTGGCCGACGGCGCCACGATCGTCGAGCCGCTCGCAGCATCGGCCTGGTCGGCCGGTTTCGGCATGCTCACCGACCGCTTCGGCGTGACCTGGGTGCTCGACGTCCGCCAGGGCTGAACCACGGTCTGCGTCGCGCGCCGAGCGCGCAGCGCGGGGTCGCGAATGGCCGCATCCGCTGGGGTGTTGCGGCCATTCGGGCCACCTCTCCCGGCGCAGGTGTCGCAGAATGACGTGATCGGCTGAGCCCGGTCACCGTCACGGGCGGACACGGGGAATGCGGTCGCGCGGCGGTATCCGTACATTTGATGGAGCCCCGCTGCGAAGGAGTTCCCCTGTGACCGAGAGTCAGACGACGATCGTCGGCAGCCTGCCGAACATGCAGGCGCTGACCGACGCGAACGCGCAGCGATCATCTGCCATCCGCGGTCGTTCCTGTCCCGGCATCGTCTGAGTCCTGTCATGGCCGAGTCCCTCCCCTCTCACCCGTTCGATGCCCGCACGCGGCTGCAGCTCGATCAGCCGTACAGCCGCAAGTGGAGTCTGCACCCAGGACAGATCGGTGCGTGGGTCGCCGAGATGGACTTCGGCGTCGCGCCCGAGATCGCGGATGCCCTCGGGCGAGCGGTCGCCGACGAGAACCTCGGGTACCTCTCGCCGCCCGTGGCGGCCGAGCTCAGCGCGGCCACGGCCGACTGGATGCGCGACGAGTACGGCTGGGACGTCGATCCCGAGCGCGTGCACCATGTCGCCGATGTGATGGCGGCTCTCGGCGTCGCCGTGCGCGAATACTCGCCCGAGGGATCGGCCGTGATCGTGCCGACGCCGGCATATATGCCGTTCCTGACATACCTTCCGTCGATCGGGCATCCGGTGATCGAGGTGCCTGGTGTCGAGGTCGACGGACGCTGGCAGCACGACCTCGAGCGAATCGACGAGGCCTTCGCCGCCGGAGCGCGCACGCTCGTGCTGTGCAACCCGCAGAACCCGACCGGCACGATCGCTGGACGCGAGGAGCTCGAGGCGATCGCCGAGATCGTCGGGCGGCACAACGGGCGCGTCTTCGCGGATGAGATCCACGCACCGCTGCGCTTCGACCGGGCGCCGTTCATCCCATACGCCTCGATATCGGATGCCGCGGCCGGCCACACCGTCACCGGGACCAGTGCGTCGAAGGCGTGGAACATCGCCGGGCTCAAGACCGCGCAGCTGATCACCTCGAACGAGCCCGACCAGGAGCTGTACAGACGGTTCGGCTTCGCGGTGCACCACGGCGCATCGACGCTCGGGGTCGTGGCCTCCACGGCCGCGTATCGCCATGGCAAGCCGTGGCTCGACGGCGTGATCGACTACCTCGACGGATCGCGGCGGCTGCTGGAATCGCTCGTCGAGCAGCACCTGCCCGGCGCCGTCTACCGTGTGCCCGAGGCGACGTACATCGGCTGGATCGACGCGAGCGCGCTCGGCATCGACGGCCCGCCAGCGGCGTTCTTCCGCGAGCAGGCCGAGGTCGTGCTCACCGAGGGGCGGTTGCTGGGGCGCGGTTCCGAGGAGTTCGTGCGCATCGTCTTCGCGACCCCGCGGCCGATCCTCGAGGAGGCGTTCGCCGCGATGGGCGACGCGCTGCGCAGGCGCGCATAGTCCTGAAGAGCTGGTTCCGCTCCACGTCTCGCGCCACGACCGGTCGAGGAAGCCTGGCCGATCGCCGAAGACGCGGCTCAGGGATCAAAAATGCATCCCGATGGGGTCTGCCAGGCGCACTTTTGATCCAGCATCGCGCGAAAAGAGAAGCGCACGCCCGGGGGGAGGGCGTGCGCTTCCTATCCCCAGTCGGGGATGGTGACGGATGCCGCGTTCGGGCGCGGCATCCGTCGGGTCTACGAGGCGTCGATGCTGCGACGGCGGCGCATCGCGACGACCGCGCCACCCGCCGAGAGGAGCATCAGACCCATCAGCACGCCGCCGATGGGGAATTCTCCCCCCGTCGAACTGAGCTGCTCGTCATCAGGGTCGCCGACCCCGCCGGTGCCGGGCGTGGTGCCGCCGTCACCGGGAACGATCGCCGCACCGACCGCAGCCGTGGCTGCGCTCGTGATCGAACCGGTGCGGAACCCTGCCAGCGAGCCGGTCACCGTGACCGAGATGCGCGAACCGAGTGCGCTCGCCGGGATCGTGAACGTGGTCGCCGGGTCAGCGGCGCGAGCCGTGCTCACGACGGGTTCGCCGTCGATCGCCCACGCGTAGCTGAGCTCGGTGCCCTCGGGCCATCCCTCGGAGCTCGCGGTCAGCGTCTCGCCGACGTTGGCCTTGCCGGCGATGGTCGGCGCCGTGGTCGGAGCGAGCACCGCCATGACGTTCGCCTCTGCGACGCAGGTGATGCACGCGCCGCCGAGGGTGGCGACGTCGGCGGTGACCGAGAACGCCCCGCCGGGGGCGTCGTCGATCACGGTCGCGCCGAAGACGAGATCAGCCGCGGTGGCGGGAGCCGTGCCGACCGGAACGGTCCAGGTCAGCGTGTCCCCGTCGAGCGTCGCGCCGGCGGGGACGGCGTCGAGCGTGGCGCGGGCCAGCAGCTCGCTCAGGTCGACCGTGATGACCGAGGAGACCAGCGGCACGAGTCCGGTGTTGGCGGCCGAGACCGTGTAGGTCACGGTGTCGCCGATCGCGAGCGGGTCGGCCGCGGCATCCGTCAGCGTGAGCGACAGCTTGTCGGGCCAGGCGGGCTTGCCGGGCTCGAGGATCCAGTCGTTCCAGAGCGCGGTGATGTCGCGGCCGGAGAGCTCCTCGGCGAGGGCCTTGAGGTCTGCACCGGAGCGGCTCTGACCGGCGAACCGGATCTGCCATTCCTTGATCAAGGCGAAGAACGCGTCGTCGCCGATCGAGATCTTCAGGGCCTCCCAGAACTGCGCGCCGCGCGTGTAGGTCTGGTAGTCGTACAGGGATGCCGAGTCGGTCTGCGCTCCGGGAGGGGTGTCCCAGTTCGCGCTCGTCGAGGCCGTGCGGTTCCACGAGCTGAAGTAGGTCTGCTCGGTGCTCGTGCCGCTGCCGAAGCCGGCCGCACTGTTGTAGTGCGTCGGACCCCAGGTCGCCATGCCCTCGCCGATCCAGATGTCGGTCCAGGTGGTGGGGGCCACGTTGTCGCCGTACCACTGGTGGACCAGCTCGTGGATGAGCGTGTTGCCGTTCACCGAGCCGGCGCTCGGGAAGAACGAGCGGTCCTGTGTCTCGAGTGCGTAGTTCACGCCGCCCGGCACGCTGTCGACGATCACGCCGGTGCTGTTGCCCGGGTAGGCGCCGTACAGCGACTCGAGGTTGCGGGTGATGGTCTCGAGCTGGGTGACCCGGTTGCGGATCGTGGTCTTGTTCGCGTCGCTGAGGCCCGAGTCCATGAACGACCAGGAGGGGATGCTGCGGCCATCCGTCAGCGTGATGGAGCCCTCGATCACGTCGAAGCGACCGATCGCGATGACCGCGAGCTCGGATGCCATCTGCTTGTCCTGCCGCCACACCCAGGTGGTGCGGTCGCCGTCGACCGTCTTGGACTGCAGCTCGCCGTTGCTGGCGACCGCCGCGTCACCCGTGACACCGGAGGCGTTCGCGAGCACCGAGGGCGCGTCGACCGAGATCGTGTACGTCGCCTTGTCGCCCGGGGTGTTGTTGTGCGGGAAGCCCGTCATCATGCCGATCGGCTGTCCGAGCAGGATCGCGCCGTCGTTCGTGCCGTTCCAGCCCTCGGAGCTGCCGTCGGCGTCGACGTGACGCACGGGGGTTCCGCTGTAGGTGACTGCGACCGTGAACTCGCCCTCGACCGGGGTCGCCGGGGTGACGATGAGCTTGTACTTGATCGCGTCGGCGTCGATGTCGCGCTCCCAGGTGGCGGGAGTGCCGTCGACGGTCACCGCCGAGATGGTCATGCCCTCGAAGTCGAGCGAGAAGCTGCGCAGCGGCGAGAGCGCCCGCGCGGTCATCGTGGTCGTGGCGGTCGTGATGTCGCCGGTGATCAGGCCGTCGGCTACGCCGGTCGGGCTCCAGGCGAGTGAGACGTCGTAGTCGAGGGCGTCGTAGCCGCCGTTGCCGACGTTCGGGAACATCGCGTCGCCGGAGGTGCGGGGGCCGTCGATCGGGCCATCGGCCGCGGACGCCGGGACGGACGTGACGAGCAGAGAACCGGCGAGCAGCGCCGTGACCGGGAGGGTCGCGAGCATTCGCCGACGGGCAGGGGAAGTCAGTCGGAGCATGGGTGCTTTCGGATAGGCGTGGCGGGGCGACCGGCCACGTCGTCGTGGTGCGGGGTGGGCTCGTGGCCCTGGAGGTCACATATGAAACGTATGGAACAGATGTTTCCGCAATATATCGCGCCGCTCACGGTTCGGTTGCGTTCGAGTTTCTGGGGCTGGACCGGGGGAATTGTTCGACGCTGTGCAGGATCTGCCGGTTCCTGCGATGTGGCCCCGTCGAGTGCCGGACACTCGCGCTGGGGTGCGCGAGGCCGAGTCGGGCGCCGGCGGAATATATCGCACTGTCGTCATTTGTGTGCTTCTCTGATCTCTATGCATGAAGCGTCGGGTGATGGTGTCGAACACGAAGCGGATGCCGCAGCTGAGGCGCCGCTGACGAGCCGCTCCGCCTCGACCCGTGTCCGGCTGCGGACTGTCGTCGGGATCGTCGCTCGGGTCGCGATCTCCGCAGCCGTGATGGCGGCCTACTTCGCGGGGATCACCCTCGGACTCGACCACCCGAAGGATCGGGTGCTGTTCCAGCTTCCGGCGACCCTGCTGCTGGTGCTCTGGTTCTTCATCGTGCTGGTGTACGACCACCGTCCGCGGACGGGCGGCGTGGGCGACGCGACCCGGGACGACACGTGGATGCTTCCGGCGCCGAGCTTCCGCTGGATGCTCGCGGTGTTCACGATCTTCTCGGCCGGCGGCATCGTCTCGGTGTTCGAGCCGTCGTGGGGATCGTCGTTGTCGATCATCGGGGGAGGGGCGGTGGTGGCGTGGGCGCTCGTCGTCTTCCTTGTCGCCGTCCGCCGGCGTCGCGGCACGCCGCCTCCTGCGCCTGAGTGACGAGCTGACGCTGGCCGATCGGTGGGGCGGGTGCTACCGTCGAGGCGATCGTGATCCGGACGCAGGAGGTGAGACCCATGAATGCAGCATCCATCGTGGGCGCTCCCCCGCAGTGCACGATCTCGCGACACTCGTAGTCGCGACCGGGAGCGCCGAACAGGCAATCGCGAAAGGCGACTCCCATGCACACTCACTCTTCTTCTCCCTCTTCTCAGCGCGCGCTCGTGCTCGGCGGCGGTGGATCGACCGGCAACGCCTGGTTGATCGGCATCGTCGCTGGACTGTTCGACTCCGGCGTCGACGTCACGTCCGCAGACCTCACGGTCGGCACCTCCGCCGGCGCGACCGCCGCAGCGCAACTGGCCGGTGCGAATCCGGTGGACTTATACGCTGCGACGCTTGCGCCGGTTCCTCCGCGTCCCCGCCCGTCGAATCGCCCGGTCGTGGATCACATGGAACGGATGCACCGCCTCATCGCAGAATCATCGGATGCCGCAGACCTGCGCCGTCGGCTCGGAGCATCCGCGCTCGAGATGGCCGGCGCCGACGACCCGCGGCACGAGCAGTGGCGAGCGATGGTCAGCGCACGATTCGCGGTGCACGCCTGGCCGGAACGCCGGATGCTGCTCACGGCTGTCGATGCCGAGATTGCCGAGCCGGTGGTGTTCGACCGCGACGGCGGCGTCGGGCTGGTGGATGCCGTCGCCGCCAGCTGCAGCAGCGGCTTCGCCTATCGGATCGGTGAGCGGCGGTTCATCGACGGCGGGTTCCGGCGCAACGAGAACGCCGACCTCGCTGCCGGGTACGGAAAGGTGCTGGTGCTGCCGCCGTTCGGAGGTCGCGCGCTCACCCCACCCGAGTGGGGGCTGCAGCTCGATGCGCAGGTTGCCGAGCTGCGTGCCGGTGGCAGCGAGGTGCTGGTCGTGAGCCCGGGCGATGAGACCGAGCATCTGTTCTTCGAGAACGCGATGGATGTGTCGCTGCGCGCCCCCGCTGCGCAGGCCGGGTATGACCAGGGGCGGGTTGTGGCGGACGGGGTTGGCGAGTTCTGGGGGTGAGGGGGCTCACGTGCTGGACGCCATCCGCCATCTCAAAGCGGTAACGACGGCATTTTCGGCCAGATGCGGCCGATACGGTGAGGCTGATGAAAACTCCACTCCGCATCGCGGCGGCTCTCGCTGCTGTTCTGCTCTTGACCTCCTGCAGCTCCCCCGCACCATCGACGGAGAAGGATCCGGTGTCATCGACGCCGGATGCTGCCGAGGTCGTCGAGGCCCCGGCCGTGGTGGAATCGCTTCCCTTCAACGCCGGCGGCCTGCTCGGCACGAACGCGGCGCCGAACTTCGAGGACGGTGAGCCCGGCGAGGTGTCCGTCGTCCAGATCGGCCCGCTCGAGAAGCCCGGCCTGGGTGCGGTGCTGCTGTTCGCCTTCCGTAACAACACCGCGGATGCCGTCGCGCACGTCGACTGGACAGCCACCGCGCGCAGCGACGGAGCCATCGTCTCGACTGGATCGAGTCAGGGGACGATTCCGGCCTTCGTGCAGCCCGGCGAAGTGGGACTCTCCTACATCTACTTCGAGAATGGCGAAGTGATCCCCGACGGCGCCGAGTACGAGTTCTCCGCCAGCTCCAGCCCGGCGGACGCATCGCCCTACAACACTGCTCCTCTGACGGTGGAAGAGGCGAACATCTCCGGGAGTGCCATCGTCGGAGCCGCCACCAACAAGACGGGCGCCGACACGACCGGTCCGTACGGTGTGAACATCTTCTGCTTCGAGGGTGACGCCATCGTTTCGCAGTACCAGGGTTTCACTGAGCAGCAGGAGCTCGCCGATGGTGCGACGGGGACGTTCGCCGTCGACCTCTACGGCGAGAGCTGCGACAGCTTCGCCGTCGGTGTCGGTGGCTATTTCTCTTGAACGACCGCTTCTCCGCACGCACGACCCGAAGGAACACAGTGAACATCACCACCGGCAAGACCGCCACCGCTATCGCTCTCCTCGCACTGATCGGATTCGGCACGGTCGCTTGCTCGGCTCCGGCCGAACCCGCCGACACGAAGGCTGATTCCTCGTCGGCCGCTCCGGAAGAAGTGGAAGAGGCCCCCGAGCCCGTCGACCTCGCCGGCGAGTGGAAGCAGACGAACCCGAACGATGCAGAGAACTTCCAGACCGCCACGATCACGGCCGACACGATCGAGGTTTTCTGGAACGCACCCGACACGAAGTCCTTGTACTGGTCGGGCACCATCGAGGTTCCCGCGGACGGATCGACGTCCTTCACCTGGGATTCCGTGAACGACAAGACGAAGACGGACACTGCGCTGCTGGCCTCCGGCGACGACACGAAGACGTTCACCTTCGAGAACGGTGAGCTGTCGTACGAGGTCACCGCCCTCGGAACGACGATGACGGTGCGACTCGCTCAGGAGTGAGCTGACCGGTCGCCCTCGCGACCTTGACCGCAGTGAAACGCTCCCGGCGTATGGCGAGGGGAGCGTTCTCGCTGGGTGCTGAAGCGTGTCAATCTCCGAGGGGCGCTCCTCGAGCGCGATATATCCCCGCCGGCTGCCAGAGCGATACTGTGCAGCCATGGATGCGACACAGGATGCGGCGCAGGAGCGCACCGAGGATGCTCGAATCGACGACGTCATCGTCGAGGAGGCAGAGCTGCGCGAGAAGCAGCGAGTGTTGGCCCGGAAGTTCTCGTGGGGTATCGCCTGGGTCGTACCAGTGCTCTCCCTCATCGTCGGCATCTGGTTGACGGCTGCCGGGACGATCGAGCAGTATACGCCGGCGGGCGACGGCGTCTACGACGTCACCTGGCTCGCCGTCTGGCCGGCCGGTCTCGTTCTGCTCGGAGTCGGGGTGCTCGGTGTGGTCGGGGTGGCCATCGCCGCTGCCGTGCTCGCGACCGACCGCTGAGCATCCGTCCGTAGACGCGAAGCGCCCCTGCCGTTCGGGTCGGCAGGGGCGCTCGTCGGTGCTGACGCTTACTGCACCGACCATCCGCCGTCTGAGGCGAGGATCGCACCGTTGATGTTCACGGCATCGTCCGACAGCAGGAAGGTGATCGACGCGGCCAAGTGCTCGGCTGTCGCGACCGAGGGGATCGTCTGCTGGAACGGGCCGAGGCGTCCGGAGCCGTACTCCGACATGTTCGGGGGCATCGGGATGCCGGTGGCTACCCCGCCCGGAGCGACCGAGTTCACACGGATGCCCTTCGGCCCGTACATGAACGCGGCGGACTTCGTGATGCCGATGATGCCGTGCTTGCTGGCCGTGTAGGCGTTGCCCGAGGCGTTGCCGCGCAGGCCCGCTTCGCTCGAGACGTTGAGGATCGATCCGCGGCCCGCCGCCTCCATGATCGGGAGGACTGCGCGCATGAGCTTGAACGGCGCGGTGAGGTTGATCGCGATGACGCGGTCCCACACGGCATCCGTCGTCTCACCCGCGGGAGAGAAGTCGTCGTTGATGCCGGCGACGTTCGCGAGGGCGTCGATGCGGTCGCCTGCAGCGGCGAGCACGGCGTCGATCGCGTCCTGCTTCGTGAGGTCGCCGGGAACGACGGTGATGTCGGCATCCGGAAGCTCCGCCTTGAGCGCGTCGAGCTTGTCGGCGGCGATGTCGCTGGCGATCACACGTCCGCCTTCACGGGCGATGCGCGATGCGGTGGCCTTGCCGATGCCGGATGCCGCGCCGGTGACGATCACGGTCTTGCCGGCGAAGCGTCCGGCGGTGGGCTTCTCGGTCCAGCCGCTTCCTGCTGCGTCTTCCGCCGGGATCTCGCCGCGGTTGGCTGCGCGCACGAGGTCGTCGACGACGGACTGCGGCATGGCACCCTGGCTCATCGCGACGAGCTGCTGCAGCGGGAGTCCGAGCACGGGGGTGAGCAGCTCGGGGTCGGCGCCGGTCTGCTCGAACAGGCCGCGGATGATCGGCCCGCCGGTCGGGTCGTTCAGCCAGTCGCCGATGGTGGAGTGTGCGGTGAGGGCCATGCTCGTTCTCCTTGTTCGAGTTTCGCAACGGTGCGTCTACTTATATTTGAGTGTACGCCTGAGTACGCTCGGATGGTGCCCCGTCCTCGCAGTGAGAAAGCCCGCCAGTCCGTGCTGGAGGCGATGCGCGCTGCCCTGTCTGCCGGCGGGTACGAGGCTGTGACGATCGAGGGCCTCGCGGATGCTGCGGGGGTGTCGAAGCAGACGATCTACCGGTGGTGGGGGTCGAAGGCCGCGATCCTCGGGGAGGCGTTGCGCGAGGGATCGGTGCCTGGAGCGGATGCCGCCGTGCCCTTCTCTGATGATCTGGGTGCCGACCTGCGCGCGTGGTTCTCGGCGGTGTCTGCCGGGCTTGCGGATGCGGATGGTGTCGCCGTCGCCCGGGCGTTGATCGTGGTGACGGCGTCGGATCCGGAGTTGGGGCTGGAGCTGAACGAGAAGCTGGCTGCGCCGATTCGGGAGTGGGTCGCATCGCGCCTGTCGCTCGCGGTTGCTGCGGGGGATGTGCGGGCGGATGTGGATGCTGCCGCGGTTGCGGATCAGTTCATCGCGATGGCGAGTTATGCGGCGTTGTTGGGGCGGCCGTTGGGGGATGCGCGGGTGGAGGGGACGGTCGGGGTTTTGTTGCGGGGGATTGCGGCGGGTTAGAAATTGCCGTCGGCGACCTGGAAGCAGACCAGTCCACGGGGCCGCTACATTTTCACCACGCTGCGGTGGTCGTCGACGACGCCGATGCACGTGGAGCGGCTGCGGGGTAATCCGGCCGCTGCTCGACGCGGGAGTGAGCATTGCTGAGACCCGGCGGATGCTAGCGGCACCGGATGATCCGCCGGAGCGTCCGCACCTGGTGCTGGGTGCAGCACATGGGGCGATCACTCCGCCGGCGGACGAAGCGCTGGATCTGACGAAGGCCGGGCGGCTCGTCGAGGGCTCGGTTGACCCGGCATTGCTGAGCGCGGTGGCACGCGAGCTGCGAGGGCTGGAGAACGGCGAGGTTCGTCGTGCCGGATGCCGCGATGGCGGAGTACCTCGCGAGCATGCGGCGGATCGCGGATGCCGAGATCGCCGGAGTCCCGACGGAGCCCGCGGAGGCTGCTATGCGGTATGCGGTATGCGGTGTTGGGGGGAGCCGTCGTCGCTGGCGTTGCGGCGGGTGATGCAGCAGGTTAGCTCGAGGGAGCGGTTCGGGCGGGACCTCGATGCTATAGCGGCCACCGTAGATGGTGTCGAAGCGGCTGCATCCCAGAGCTCATTGACACGGGCGTTCACCAAATAGGCTCGACGGAGTGCCGCCAGTGATGGTCTCTCTGAGACCACGACCGAGATCGCGTTCTGATCGATAGACGCACGGGACAGCAGGGAGAACATCGATGACTCAGCAGATGCCGAACTGGGAAGGCTTTATGGTTCCTACGCTTCGCGTGCTCAGCGACGGGGTCGTTCGACACTGGCGTGAGTTTCAGCCGCTGGTTGCTGATCAGGTGGGCCTAACGGAGGAACAACGCAAAGAAGTTCTTCCTTCCGGAAACCAACTCAAGTACAAGAACCGCATCGGGTGGGGAGTCTCGTTTCTTACCAACGTCGGCGCACTCGCGCGACCGACTCGCGGACACTACACAATCACTGACGCAGGTCGGCAACTGCTTTGAGCTCTTCCCGGCCAACGTCCTCGAACGAGATATTCGAGCCCTCGGCGAGGACCCCGACTCCCCGATCCGCGTCTACCAGAAGACCGTTCGTGCGCGCGCCGAGACGACTGCTATTCCCGTGAGCGTCGCTGAGTCGATGACGCCCATCGAGCAGGTGCAGGACGGTATCACACGTATCCACGAAGAGGTCGCCGATGAGCTGCTCGTGCGCCTGCAGGGAAGAGAACCGGGGTTTTTCGAGGAGGCGGTTGTGCAGCTGCTCCTTGCCATGGGCTATGGCGGTGCTTCGGGCAGCGGCACCGTCACACAACTCAGCAACGACGGTGGGATCGATGGGGTCATCGATCAGGATATTCTCGGCCTCAATCGTGTCTACATCCAGGCAAAGCGCTACGGCGAGAACAATGTTGCGGGGCGGCCAGACCTGCAGGCGTTCGTCGGTGCGCTCAGCGGCAAGGCCGATCGCGGAGTCTTTATTACTACAAGCCGTTTTACTGACGGGGCTCGTGTCTATGCCGAAGCCGTGCCCACGCGCATCATCCTGATCGACGGCAAGCGGCTGACGAGCCTGATGATTCGATACGGCGTAGGTGTTCAGGTGCGTGAGACCTACGAGGTTGTCGAGATTGATGAGGACTTCTTCGCTTAGCCGCCATCACGGGTTGGCTCCGGCCCCGCGTTGAGGGAGTCCGATACGCTGCGAGAGGGGCAGTTCATCCGCGGTCGGCCGACTGCGATATTCTGACCCACTTTGCAAGAGGGCCCTGTGGCGTTGGAGGTTGGTGATGGAGCGGTACGCGCTGTCGTTCACCACCGGCGGGCTGCTATCGCATGAAGCTTCGAGGGTGGCTCAGGTCTATCTGGAGCTCGGAAATTGGGACGCAGTCTCTCAAGTCGTACGTGAGCGAAACGTCCTCCAGGCTCGTACGAGCTCGTCCAGCACTCGGGTCGTCCGTGAGACTCTTCAGCGTCTACGCACACTGAGCCGTGAAGAGATCGCGCTGCTGTCTGAGGGGAGCCCAACGGAGGCGAGGCACCTGATGTGGGCGGCGGTATGCCGCAGGTACATCCTGATCGCGGAGTTCGCCGAAGAGGTTGTTCGCGAGCGATTTCTGTTGATGCGTCCTGTGCTAAGCATTGATGATTTCGATCAGTTTGTTACCGGCAAGACCCTCTGGCATCCGGAGCTCGACGAGATAAAGCCTTCGACGGCAAGGAAGTTGCGTCAGAACGTGTTCCGAATGCTCCGCGAGGCGGGACTTCACAGTGATTCGGGCGACATCATCCCCGTCGTGATGTCGGCGCGAGTGGTCGATGCCCTCGATACGCGTGTTCCGAGCGACATCCGATTCTTCCCGACGACGACATCCGCAGGGGTCGAGCGATGACACAGACCAAGCGCAGTTTGCAGAGCGATGAGAGGCACGTGTACGACGTGCTCCGTAGCGAGCGATTCCTGAAGATGGAGGGGCTTTCGAAAGAGGTCCCCTTCTTCATCTACCACTTTCCGCCGTCGTGGACGCACGACGTTGAGAGCATGCGGGACCGGGTACGAACGAAGCTCCAGAGTGACGACGGGCTGGCTGTCGCCCAGATTGATCTGTACGACCTCGCCGTTGAGCTCCTCACTGAGCGAGGCGTCTGGGAGCGAGTTGTCGAGCTGGAGCCAACGATGGACAAGGGCGAGTTCCGTGAGGTGTTGCAGGGGATGCTCGACCCGCATGATCACATCGCCCCAGCCATCCGCGCCCGCTTAAAGAACCAGCCAAGCGACATCGTCTTCCTTACCGGGCTTGGCGAGGTCTTCCCCTTCATCCGCACCCACACGGTGCTGGAGAACCTGCAGAGCGTTGTGGTGGGCCGCCCGATGCTTGCGTGGTTCCCCGGTACGTACGAGTTCACACAGCTGGCTGGCCATCAGTTGCGCGCGCTGAATCTCAGCGCTAGCGACAGTTACTACCGCGCCAAAGACATCCTGGAGCAAGAAGCATGAGCGCAACGGTGATAAACGAGATCTTCGCGAAGCCGATCGGCCGTCCGATCGAGGGCGTCATCAAGGCGGATGACACCTCGCATCTCGAGACGGAGGTCGAGGAGTACGTTCTCACGAACGAAGCCGCCAAGGGGCTTGAGCATGTGCTTGAGGCGTACACCAACTACACGAATGCCAACGGCGTGTGGATCTCGGGCTTTTTCGGATCGGGTAAGTCGCACCTGCTGAAGATGCTGGCGCACTTGCTTGGAGACATCGAAGGCCATGACTACCCTCGTGCCCTCGTATCGGAGCAATTCCGCTCCAAGGCCGACGACGCGTTCCTGCCTGCACTGATCGAGAAGGCGGACCGGATCCATTCGCGCAGCCTGCTGTTCAACATCGATCAGAAGGCAACGCTGATCTCGAAGGATCAGAACGATGCCCTACTGAAGGTGTTTGTGAAGATCTTCGACGAAGCGCGGGGGTACTACGGTAACCAGGGCCACATCGCTCGATTCGAGCGGGACCTTGATTCGCGCGGCCAGTATGACGACTTCAAAGCGGCGTTCGCGCGAGCTGCGGGAATCGATTGGGCGCGGGGCCGTGAACAGGCGGCGCTCGAAGCAGGGAACATCGACAAGGCTTTCGCCGAGGTGAACGGCTCGGAGAGCCCGGGCATCATCCGTCAGTACAGTGCCAACTACTCGGTGGCGATCGAAGACTTTGCCGAAGAGGTCGCGGCGTGGCTTGAGAAGCAACCAGCAGGCTTCCGGCTGAACTTCTTCGTCGACGAGGTCGGACAATTCATCGGCACGAACACGCAGCTCATGCTGAACTTGCAGACCATTGCCGAGTCACTTGCCACGAAGTGCAACGGCCGGGCGTGGATCTTCGTAACTTCGCAGGAAGACATGGAGAAGGTCGGCGGCGACCGGACCAAGCAGCAGGCGAACGACTTCTCCAAGATCCAGGCTCGCTTCAAGAACCGGCTCAAGCTCACCAGCCAGGACGTCGAAGAGGTCATCCGCAAGCGTCTTCTCGCGAAGACGGATGCCGCTGCAGGTGAGGTCGCCGAGGTTTACGACGCCGAGCACGCGAACTTCAAGACGCTGTTCGACTTCGTCGAGGGCCGCCACTACCCGAACTATCGCGACGAGTCACACTTCGTCGGTACGTACCCGTTCGTGACGTACCAGTTCCCGCTCTTCCAAGCCGCGATCGAGGGCATCAGCGACCACAACATCTTCGAGGGACGAAATAGCTCCGTCGGTGAGCGGTCGATGCTCGGCGTCGTGCAGCAGGTCGCAACTCACCTTGCCGATCGACCGCTCGGATCGTTGGCATCGTTCGACCAGATGTTCGAGGGCATCCGGGCCTCACTGAAATCCGCAAATCAGCGGGCGATCATCAACGCCGAGAGCGCCACCGACAGCGGCAAGCTCAGCGCGCTCGCGGTGCGCCTGCTGAAGGCGCTGTTCTTGGTCAAGTACGTCGACAGCTTCAAGGCCACGGCCCGCAATCTCACGGTCCTAGTCTACAACCGCTTCGGTACGGATCTCATTCAGCTCGGCAAGGACATCAACGAAGCCCTCAACTCGCTCGAGGCGCAGACCTACATTCAGCGCAATGGCGACCTGTACGACTACCTGACGAACGAAGAGCAGAAGATCGAGCAGGAGATCAAGGACGTCGAGATCGACAACTCCGAGGTCTCCGCGAAGCTCAATAGGATTCTCGCCGAATCGGTCGTGAAGACGACGAAGACGGTCGCGAAGAATGGCCAGAACTTCCCGTTCGGCTACAAGCTCGATGGCACCCCGTATGGCAAGCAGCACGAGCTTGCGCTGCATTTCACCAGTCCCGAGACCGAGTTCAGTCTGGACCAAATCAAGGCGCACAGCGCGGGTCTCGATGAACTGCGGCTTGTTCTGCCAGCCGAAGCGAACCGGATCCTCGCTGATCTTCGCTTGTTGCTGAAGACCGAGAAGTACGTCAAGCGTGCGCAGGGGGCGAGTCGCACTGCGATCGAGATCCGCATCCTCGGCGAGAAGGCCACCCAGAATGCCGAGCGCGAGAAGGAGATCGTCGAAAGGCTCCGCACGGCGGTTGGCAGCGCGACGCTGATTCATAACGCCGCGGTGATCGACGTCACCACCAGCGATGCACAGACCCGCATCAACGACGGTTTCGCGAAGGTTATTGCGGCCACGTACACCAACCTGAGCATGCTCGGCGGCAAGACTTTCAGCGAGCAGGGTCTCAACGGACTTGTGAACCCGCCAGACGGGATGTTCGATGAGAGCCTCAGTATCCTAGAGGTGCCCGCCGAAGATGTGCTAGGGCACCTGGAGATGCGTGGAACACGGCATGAGATGGTCACGATGAAGCAGCTCGTCGACCGGTACTCCGCCAAGCCTTTTGGCTGGGACCAATGGTCGATCGCTGCGGTGGTGGCCCACCTAGCGGGACAGTCGAAGATCGAGCTGCAGCTTGACGGCAGAACGCTCGCTCGGACCGAGATCACCGGGACGCTGCGCAATACCCTGCGATACCCAAACCTCGTCGTCGCTCCGCAGCGGGTCTATGACCATAAGATCGTGAACGCTTTCCGCAAGTTTGTCATCGAGTTCACGAACGACGGAAGCCTCACGAAGGATGCGGCTGAACTTGGCCGTGCCGGGAAGGAGCACCTCGAGTCGACGCTCGACGAGTTGAAGGCATTGCGGTCCGGTGCTGCCGCATATCCGTTCGTCGATCAGCTCGATGAACCCATCCGACTGCTGGGCGAACTGACGGCAAACAACCCGGACTGGTTCCTGCAGCATTTCAACGAGGCTGACACCACTGCGGACGAGCTCCTGGATGCGAAGGACAACGCGATCGATCCGATCAAGGCGTTCCTTAACGGTAACCAGCGCAGCATCTATGACAACGCAACAGAATTCATGCAGCTTAACCGCACAAATCTTGCGTTCCTGACTGCCAGTGTTTCGGACGGAGTCGAGATCGCACTCGAGGATCCGCAGATCTTCCGCAGTAACAGGACGGCGCAACTTGGAGCTGCGATCGCTGATCTACAGGCGCAGCTCAGCGGCATCGTTTCCGCGGAGCGCGATGCTGCCGTCGGATCGATCAACGACTACTGGAAGCAGGTGCCGGTCAGCGCAGCATTTGAGGCTGCGACCGCGGCCTCGCGTGAGGCTGTGGCACGCAAAGCAGACGCCGCACGTGCGCGGGTGCAGCAGGAGACGCAGGTCCCCGCGATCCGCAATCTCGCGGCGCAGTTTGTTGACACGACCTACCCGGCAATCCTGGACGAGCTGGAATCGACCAGACAGCCGAAGCTGGACCCGGACCCTTCGGTGGAACCCAGCGCTGAGTCGACACCGACCGGTCTCGTCTCGCCGAGGCTCAAGCAGAGCGTTTCGATCAAGAAGCTTGCGCTCCCTATGGCTGGTGGACTGCTCGAAACCGAGGACGACGTCAACGTATACCTCGGTGAACTCCGATCGGTGCTCGTCAACACGATCAACGACAACAAGCGCATCACCCTCTAAGGAACAAGCATGGAAACAAAACCCCTGGAGAGCTTTGCGAAAGATGCTCGCCGCGAACTGATCGCCGCGGTCTCGGCGCAGGCGTCGGCAGTGCTCGCCACCGGATCCGTCGCCCGAACTGAGCGAGCGGGGACGGTGCGTCGACTCGAAACCGAGATCGCGGTGCACGGCCACGAGCGCGTGATCGACAAGGTCGCCTACACCTGGTTCAACAGACTCATCGCCCTGCGGTTCATGGACGCGAAGGGCTACACGGGCGCTGGGATTGTCTCGCCCGCGCGAACCCAAGCACACGGCCAGCCCGAGATCCTTGCCGATGCGAAGCGCGGAGACATCGACGCCGATGTCGTCACGAGCTCCGCCATGCGGGGCGCCATTCTGGGCCTGCTGGATGGCACTCGCCGCAGTACTGACGCGGAGGGCGAAGCGTACGCGCTGCTACTCACCGAATACTGCCGTCATTGGCATAAGTCGATGCCGTTCATGTTCGAACGCGAAGGCGACTACACCGAATTGCTGGTCCCCGCGGGCCTGCTCGCCGACGGCGGCATCGTTGCCCGCGCCCGTAAAGTGCTCACCGAAGAGGTGTGCGGCGACGTCGAGGTCATCGGGTGGCTCTACCAGTTCTACATCTCCGAGCGGAAAGACGAGGTGTTCGCCGGATTCAAGAAGAATATGAAGGCTGGAGCCGACGAGATTCCTGCCGCTACGCAGCTCTTCACCCCGCATTGGATCGTCCGCTACCTCGTCGAGAACTCAGTCGGCAGATTGTGGATGCTCAACCGGCCAGCCTCCCGACTTGTCGACAGCATGGACTACTACAATTCACCCGTCGCCGGAGAAGCTGACTTCCTGAAGCTCTCGGGGCCGGAAGAGCTAACCGTGATTGACCCGGCGTGTGGTTCGGGCCACATGCTCACCTACGCCTTCGACCTGCTCTACGCGATCTATGAGGAGGAGGGGTACTCGCCAGCTGAGATCCCCGGACTGATCCTCACTCACAATCTCCACGGATCCGAGATCGATCCGCGCGCCGCTTCCCTCGCCGCATTTGCGCTCACCATGAAGGCGCGGGCGAAACAGCGGACATTCTTCAATAAGAAGGTCGATCCGAAGATCGGCATGATTGAGCCGATCTCGTTTACTCTCGACGAACTCGACTTCCTTGTCGCGCGCGGAGATAACCGCCATGCGGAGGAAAGCTTCTGGAACCAGTTCGCCGAGGCCGACACGCTGGGTGCGCTGATCCAGCCAGACCCGAACCAAGCGAATCACTTGGCGCGGCATCTTGAGACTTTACACGGCGGCGGCGACCTATTTAAAACAGACGTGCTCCAAAGGGCTCAGAGGGTCATAAAGCAGGCCCGAGAGCTCGGAAATAAGTACGCGGTCGCGGTTGAGAATCCTCCCTATATGGGTTCGGGCAATATGGGGCAACTTCTCGCGGGCTACGTTAGTGCGAACTTCAAGGCGTACAAGGCCGACTTGTTCTCTGCGTTTGTTGCGCGGACCTTCGCCTTCGTCAAGCCTCGCGGTTTCGTTGGAGTGATGAGTCCGAATGTGTGGATGTATATCTCATCGCACGAGCGCCTCCGCAGGCGCCTGCTGATGGACGGATCGCTTGTTAGTCTCGTAGAGCTTCCGCTGGGTGGCTTCCGCGGTGCGACGGTGCAGGTGTGTGCGTTCGTCTTCGCGCCGTCGCCGAACGCCTCGTCGACGGCGTCATTCGTTTCGCTAGTCAACGAGCCTCTCCCTGAGGTTGTTTCTGGTCAAGCTCTGGTGAACGCCCTCGCTGGATCCGGCAGTGTACACGTGGTGAGGCCATCGGCCCTGACCGCGATACCGTCTGCGCCAGTTGCCTACTGGTTGCCCGAACACGCCCTCAGCGCCTACGCGAATTTCGATAGCCTAGGTGATCATTCCTATGGTCAGCCTGGACTTCAAACAAGTGACAATGGGCGTTTCGTTCGATATTGGTACGAGGTTGGCGCAGCTCGGACGAATCTATCCGCTGAGACGTCAGCGGCCGCAGCGGCGTCTGGAGGACGATGGTTCCCACTCGTCAAGGGAGGTGATTTCCGTAAATGGTTCGGGAATCTCGAAAATGTCGTTGACTGGGAGAACGACGGGCAACGAATCAAAGCCTCAATCAACGAAAAGTACCCATATCTCAATGGAAACATTGACTACGTAGTCAAGGACCGAGGTTACTTTTTCCGATCTTCTCTGACATACAACAAGATCACTTCCGGTCGGTTCACCGCCCGGCTTGCTCCTGCGGGCACAATTTTTGATGTCGCGGGTTCAGCAGTCTTTCCTTCTGAGGATCCGCTCTTGGTCCTTGCGTTTCTCGGGTCAACCACAGGGGAGTTCTTCATCCGCGCTCAGAACCCCACCCTTAACGTCCAGTCTGGTGATCTCGCTCGGCTGCCCTTTCCCCGGACGCGGCTGGTCGACCGGTCATCCTTGCTTGTGCCTGCTGTATTGGAGGCGGTAGAAATCTCGTCGAGCGACTGGGATCTCGTCGAAACAGCGTGGGGATTCAGCAGCTTGCCTTTCCTGAAGGATGGACCGGCGACTGACACCCTGGCGTCGCGCATCAGCGGTTTCCTCGCGGAGCATCGCGCCGACCGCGAGCGTCTAGCCGGCATTGAGTCAATGGTCAACGCGGAAGTTGCAGCCATTTATGGTCTCGAGGGCAGCGTGTCCACCGAAGTCGACGCGAGGGATGTAACGCTGCGGTTGTTTGACGTCGCAGCTTGTGTGAGACATCTCGTCTCCTACGCAGTTGGGTGCATGTTTGGCCGCTACAGCCTCGACGAGCCAGGCCTGATCCTCGCGAACGAGGGTTCAACACTCCAGGACTACCTCGCGACGGTTCCGTCGCCTTCATTCCGTCCGGATACTGACAACGTGATCCCCTTCGTCGATGACGGCTGGTTCGAGGACGACATCGTCGAGCGTTTCCGCCAGTTCCTGCGTGCGGCGTTCGGCCCCGCACAGTTCGAGGAGAATCTGCGCTTCGTGGAGGAATCGCTGGGCGTGCAGACGCTACGCGACTACTTCATCACGAAGGCAGGCAAGTCGAGGTTCTACGACGACCACGTGCAGCGATACAAGAAGCGGCCAATCTACTGGATGTTCTCCAGCCCGAAGGGGTCGTTCAACGCCTTGGTCTATATTCACCGCTACACACCGTCAACGGTCTCGACAGTGCTGAACGAGTACTTGCGCGAGTACGAGGCAAAGCTCACGGTTGCCCTCCAGCAAGCCGAGGTGATTGCCGTCGGCGGCGGGTCAGCAAAGGGCCAAAAGGAAGCTGACCGGCTCCGCAAGGTGCTCGCAGAGCTGCGAGACTACGAGCACGACGTGCTCTATCCGCTCGCAACCCAGCAGGTTGCGATCGACCTTGATGACGGTGTGAAAGTGAACTACCGGAAGTTGCGTCCAGCGGTGAAGAAGATCGCAGCTCTGGAGGCTGGCGATGAGTAGGGCGCCAACCATTGCCGATCATCTCGCCGCCCGCTTCGAGCGCGCACGCATCGTCGTGTGGCACGACGCTGACGGCGGCTATGCCGACGAGCTCGACGGTCAGGTGCCCGTCGGAGTAACGGTGCTGCGTGTTGCCGACAACGAGTTCGCCCTCAAACATCGGATCCTGCGCGAGGACAAGGTGTCGAAGTTCCTGGTCTATCGCACCGGCAGGATGCCTGAAGGCGTGGGGAACTGGCTGCTAGACATCGAGCTCGCGAACGGCCCGATCTTCACCGCGGACCGAAGCGCGCTCATGGCGGCGACCCTCGGCCTGACCGGACCGGGTGCCGCCGAGCTCGTCGCGCAGCATCCCAGGTTCTTCGGGGACGGCAGGCTGGTGTCTAAGTTCCGAGTACTGCTCTCGCCTGGAGACGACCCGACTGTCATGCGTGCCAAGATGTGCGCGGCCCTGCTAGGGCAGAAGGAGCACAGCTTCTCCGAGCTCACGCGCACGCTGCTCATCCAGTACGCAGACGGCAGCGCTGCTGGAGTCGATGCCCTTCGGCAGCACGAGCTTGCTGACTTCCATTGGGGCGGCGCCGAGCACATCTACGGTTATACAACGGACGCCCCGACCATCGCGGGCTTCGCGCTTTGGATGTTCCAGCGCGCTGCCGAAGGTTTTGATACCGCCTCCTCGAACAAGGTGCGAAATCTTGCCATCGACTTTCGGAGCTTCCGCGATTCGAAGCGGAGCGCACCCGCGATGAAGGTACTTGCGCGGAAGATTGAAGACGACCTCAGTTACAAAGAGGTCGCAACGCAGATGCCCTGGGCGACGATCCAAGACGCAGATGTCTTCGAGGCCTTCGAGCGTGAAGTCATCCACCGTCTCGTCGAGAGCGTCGTGTCGCAGAGGATGTCGCCGCGAGACGTCCTCGATACGATCAGCGCTCGACGCCGCGAAAGCTTTTGGTCCGACGACTATGCGACGTTATACGACGGACTGAGCGCGGCGGCAGAGCTGATTCCCGCGATCCGGACTGCGAAACTCGAGATCCCGTCCTTCGACGACGGGCTGACGCGGTATCGCGACGAGTGGTTCCGCATCGATCAGCTCTACCGCCAGTTCACCCATGCGTACCTAACGGCGGAGTTCAAACAGCCGCTCGAAGCGTTGGGTGGCCTGGTGGAGAACGCGTACGTCACCGACTTCCTGGCGAAACTCGGCGCGAGCTGGCAGACGCAGGTCGATGAGGTAGAGCGCTGGCGCACCCTGAACGTCCCATCGCAATCATCCTTCTACGAGCACTACGTGGCCAAGATTCTCAAGGGCCGCAAGAAGGCCGTCGTCGTCGTCTCGGACGCTTTGCGGTACGAGGTCGCTGAAGAGCTCACTTCGAGCATTCGCGGCGAGAACAAGTTCGAAGCCAAGATCGAAGCCATGTTGGGCGTGCTTCCGAGCTACACCCAATTGGGGATGGCATCTCTGTTGCCGAACCAGACGCTGGCACATTCGCCAAACGGCGATCCCGTGCTCGTCGACGGACAGAAGTCGGACGGTACTGCGAACCGGACGAAGATTCTTGGCTCTGTTGGCGGAGCAGCGATCCAAGCTAAGACCTTCATCGAGATGAAGCCGGGCGATCGCCGCGACCTGTACGCGTCCCACCAGGTGCTGTACGTCTACCACGATACGATCGACGCTACCGGTGACAAAGCGGTATCAGAGCACCGCACTTTCACTGCAGCAGCGGATGCGATCCGCGAGCTGCTTGACATCATCAAGAAGCTCGCGAGCGCGAACGCAACGAACATCTTCGTGACAGCAGACCACGGCTTCCTCTATCAACGGTCGAAGCTGGCGCCTCAATTTAACCTCACTGTGAAGCCGCAGGGCGAGAAGATCGTGGCCGAGAAGCGACGCTATGTACTCGGCCAGGGGCTGAAGCAGGACCCCGCATTCCGGACATTCCAGCCTGAGCAGATCGGGCTTTCGAGCGATCTCGAGGTGCAGATCCCGAACTCCATCCAGCGCATCGTGCAGCCCGGAGCCGGGTTCCAGTTCGTGCATGGGGGAGCGTCGCTGCAGGAGATTGTCGTCCCGGTGATCTCCATCAACAAAGGGCGCGGCGACACGGTCGAGCCGGTAAACGTCGAGATCCATCCGGAGTCCGACAAGATCACTACCGGGCAGGTCGTGGTGAAGCTGTACCAGTCGACCAGGGTGGAGCCAAACCGCCCGGCGCGGCGGCTTCGCGCGGGGCTCTACTTCGGGAAGCAGCTGATTTCGAACGAGCAGGAGATGACGTTCGACTCGGACGGCGCTGAAGGACGTGACCGGTTCCAAAGTGTGACATTGCTGCTGAGCAAGGATGCCGACAGCGCGAACAACCAAAGCGTTGAGTTCCGGTTGTCGGAACCAATCGAAGGCACCGATCAGTGGAAGAAGTATCGGGGTGTGCCCTACACGGTAAGACGCGCCTTCGCGAGTGACGACGGATGGGATTTCTGATGAGCGACGACATCGACCTCACCGCAGCCCCGCCTCTCGCGGATGCTGTCGATGGCGAGGCCACGCAGGCGACTGCCCTGGAGAGCGAACTCGACCGGAAGACCAACGAGCATTTCGCTGGCGCCGTTGTTCGCAAGGATCTTGTCAAGGCTGTCAAGGGCAACGCGATCGTGCCGTCGTACGTGCTGGAATACCTGCTCGGCCAATACGCGGCATCCGACGACGAGGCGACGATCCAGGCAGGCATCGACAAAGTGCGGGGCATCCTCGCCCAGCACTACGTGCACCGCAACGAGTCGGAACTGGTCAAGTCGAAGATCCGCGAGAAGGGTCGCTTCCGGATCATCGACAAGGTCAGCGTCACGCTGAACGAGAAGGACGACGTCTACCAGGCGTCGTTCGCGAACCTTGGCATCACCGGTGTGATCGTCGAGGCGAGTACCGTCAACGCGAATCAGAAGCTCTTGGTTGGTGGGGTGTGGTGCCTCTGCGACATCGAGTACTTCCACAACGAAGATGCCCGTGTCGTGCCGTGGATTCTGGGGAGCCTGAAGCCGATCCAGATGTCGAACTTCGACTACCAGGGTTACCTCGAGTCCCGCGCGAAGTTCACCACCGACGAGTGGATCGACTTGCTCATCCAGTCGATCGGCTTCAGTCCTGAGATTTTCGGGCGACGCGCCAAGCTGCTGCAGCTCATCCGGCTGATCCCTTTCGTCGAGCGGAACTACAACCTCGTTGAGCTCGGTCCGAAGGGCACCGGCAAGTCGCACATCTACTCGGAGTTCTCGCCACACGGCATGCTGATCTCCGGCGGCGAGGTCACCGTACCCAAGCTGTTCGTCAACAACGCCAATGGTCGGCTCGGCCTTGTCGGGTACTGGGACGTCGTGGCCTTCGACGAGTTCGCGGGCAAAAAGAAGCGCACCGATAAGGCGCTCGTCGACATCATGAAGAACTACATGGCGAACAAGTCATTCTCTCGTGGCGTCGAGACCCTCGGTGCCGAGGCGTCCATGGTGTTCGTCGGTAACACGTCGCACACCGTGCCGTACATGCTGAAGCACTCCGACCTGTTTGACGAGCTGCCAGAGAGCTACCACGACTCGGCGTTCCTCGATCGGCTGCACTTCTACATCCCGGGATGGGAAGTCGACACGATTCGCAGCGAGATGTTCTCGGACGGCTACGGGTTCGTCGTCGACTACATCGCCGAGGTACTCAAGTCGATGCGCAACCTCGACTACTCCGATAGGTACCAGCAGTACTTCACACTCGGCTCGGACATCTCGACTCGTGATCGCGATGCCACCCACAAGACCTTCTCCGGTCTCATGAAGCTGCTCTACCCGCATGAGCAGGCGACACCCGAGGAGATCGAGGAGATCCTGCGCTTCGCTGTTGAGGGTCGCAAGCGCGTTAAAGACCAGATTCTACGCATCGACTCGACCATGGCGGGTGTGAACTTCGGCTACTACACCGCCGGTGGTGGCTGGTCTGCGGTGACGACGCTCGAGGAGGACGAGTACCCGACGCATTACCATCGCGGTCGCCCCAGCGTTCCGAGCGAGCCGCTGCCAACAGAGACAAAGGATGCGTCATCACCTGAATCCTCAGCGACCGGACCTACAGCCGCTGCGGTACCGGCCGTACTGTTCCAGGGGCACCGCGACTATGCGGAGAACCAGCGAGGCATCTCATTCGAGACACTACTCGTGCCGTATCTGCGTGGCGCGACCGACATCGAAATGCACGACCCATACATTCGCCAGGGGCATCAGGGCCGCAACCTCGTCGAGCTGCTCGCTCTCCTCGCCGCAGAGAAGGACCCAGCAGATGAGGTCACTGTGAACCTCTTCACGGCCCTCGACGATGACCAGGAGTATCAGGTCAAGCAACTCCGGATGCTCAATGACATCGTGCAGGGAGCCGCCAAACAAGGAGTCAAGGTCAACCTCGCCAAAGACCCTGGTGGTCACGACCGGTGGATCCGAACCAACACCGGGTGGCGCATCAACCTTGGCCGGGGACTCGACATCTTCCAGAAGTCCGACAGCGGCTGGTTCGATTTCGGCGGCAGCCGACAGGAGTTCCGCCAGGTCAGGGCATTCGGGATCACCTACATGCGGGACGCGGAAGAGCGATGAACAAGGGAAGAACGACCGCGACAGCATTGGATCTGCTGCACGTACGGCGCCAGCATGTCTAGCCGTGCCGTCCCCATAGCGCTCGTCATCGGTGGCGGCGCCGCGGCGCTGGGAGGAGTAGTTGCAGGAACCGTTGGCGGTGTGCAGATCGGGCGGGCCCAGAAGCGGATAAAAACGCAAGTCTCGAAGCACGAGGCACGCCACGAAGTTCATCTCGAGATGGTTGACCAGACCAACGTCGCCCTCCGGACGCTCGGAGACACGCAGGCTCGTGCTCAACGGGAGATCATCCACCGAATGCGCGACTTCCTCGTGCGGAACGCAAAGCAAGTTCGAACTCATGAGCACCTCATTCTCAACGGGGTTGACGGAGCAAACTCGCGAGTGGTCAACTTGGCGCCGATGGATCCGGACCTCGCCGGCTGGGTGAGAGGGATTGTTGGCGCGGCGGGTGCAGGCGTGACGACGCCGTTCGCTCTGAGTGCCGCGGTCGTCAAGTATGCGAGGGCAAGCACAGGAACACCGATCTCCACCCTTAGCGGCGCAGCGGCGACAAATGCGCGCCTGGCGTTCCTGGGCGGAGGGAGCCTGCGAAGCGGCGGAGGTGGGGTGAAGCTCGGCAAGACGGTTGGAGGCCTCGCCGCGATCGGTCCGGCAGCGCTCGTCGCGGGCATCGCCGTCAAGAACCAGGGGACAAAGGCTCGAACGGAAGCAGAGCGTCACGAGACCGAGGTCGAAGTTTCGATCGCCGCGCTCGATACACGTGACGAATTGCTGCGCGGGGTACAGGAGCGGGCGCAAGAGCTCCAAGTCCTCACTGGTCGCATGATTGCGCGCGCCAAGGATGCCCTCGACCTCTTAGAATCCGAGCCGTTCGACATGTCCCTTCACGCCGAGCGACTACAGACGGCATTCGTTCTTGTGAAGTCAGTGCGCGAGGTGGCCACGGCGCCCGTCGCCGACGAGGAGGGGAACATCGATGCAGGAACTCAGCGCCTGATTTTTACCTACCGCAACATCTATAAGGAGCCGACCGATGGCTGATTCCAAGAAGAGCACTCTCGCCCGGATGGCAGGCGAAATCACAGGGGTGGACGCCCTGGCGGCGCTGAACCAGCTTGTCACGGCTGCGCGAGAGTCTGTCGAGATCCATGAGACCGAAAGCACCAAGCGCGAGAAGCTCCGGACATACCGGGAGACCGAAGTTAGACGTATCAAGTCATCCGAGAAGATGCTCAAGCAGTACTTCGATCAGATCTTCGCCGAGCGCGCGGAAACCCATCGAAAGCTCTTTGCAGGATTGGACATCGCGCTCGAGAGCGGTGACAGCTCGGCGCTGCAGACGATCGTCGGAGGCATCGTCGAAGTCGCCCGCACCTCTCCGCTTGCTGGCATCGGCGACATCGCCGAGCTGAAGCGTGCGATGGAGGATCCGGACGCCGTGTTCGACCTCTGAGCATCTGACTTCGTCTGTCGTCGAACATGCCGCCAAGCCCACTGATCCTGACCGTCGCCTTCTTGACCTCAGGACGCTGATGGAACGAGGGCGGTTGGCCTAGTTCACGTGCCTGGAGGCTTGATCCCGATGATGGTCGATACTCTGACACCATGAGTAAGTCGCGCCGAACGGAGATCGCCTCGGCTCTTTGGCTCGTCGCCGCCGGGGTGGGAGCTTTGTACGTTGTCCTCGTTTCAACGTTCGATCACTCAGCGGACCCGAGTGCAGCTCGAGACAACATCTTCGTGATCCTGTTACCAACTTGGCCCATCGTGGGGGTGGGCGCTGTCGCAGTAGTCCTCTTCGTTGCTGGCGCCGTTCTCGCTCTTACTCGCATGCCCTTCACCGATGCCAGCAGCCCTGCCCAGAGCGCTCCCGCTGATACCGAGCCCGCCGGGTCAGTCAGCAGCGTGCGAGATTCCGGGTCAAGCGACGACGTGCGCACTTCTCAACCGGCTGGCGTGCGCGCGATTGAAAGTTCTGCACCCTCAAACGCACCCACTTCGCGGGCGAAGGCACCGGCGCCACGGACTTCAGCCACACCGAGGCTGGCGTTGACGCTTGGCCAGGAGAACGCGTTGAGGTCGGCCAAAGAGTATCTGAACATGGGCGGGTTCTCGCGTGCCGGTCTCATCGACCAGCTGAAGCATGAGGGCTTTTCTCCTGAGGAAGCTCGCATCGCGATGGAGGCAGCGGATCCAGACTGGTGGACCAAGCGATCAACTCGGCAAGGAGCTACATCTCATCCTCTTCGTTCTCCAAACGGAGCCTGATTGAGCAACTTAGCCACGATGGCTTCTTGGGACACGAAGCGGCCGCCGCCGCCGACTCTGTCGATGCCGACTGGAACCGTCAAGCGGCCCGATCAGCAGCGGATTACCTGGCGACAACGTCATTCTCTAAACAAGGCTTGTTCAAGCAGTTGGAACACGAGGGGTTCACACGCGACCAGATCGACTTCGCTCTGTCCGAAATTGGCTACTGAACCTCCGGCGAACGAGCGCTAACGGATCGTCGATACGTTCGCAACAGCGTGCTTCTCGGATCGTTCCCAGCCCGTTGGCGGAGTCCGGATCAGATCACGCGCCTCGGCGTCGGTTT
>Ga0160464_100464_pt1 | contig 29646 bp, 16 predicted proteins | sample HID1971I_E11MG_FD_108275 | JGI IMG/M metagenome (GOLD analysis project Ga0160464, IMG submission 108275) | Enriched millipede-associated microbial communities from UW Madison campus, WI, USA - HID1971I_E11 MG | ecosystem: Host-associated > Arthropoda: Insects > Digestive system > Unclassified ... | reverse complement strand
CTCTGTCCGGCCTGCTCGAATATCTCGCCGAGGTTTTTCTCGGTCTCGCCGATGTACTTGCTGACCACCCGCGAGAGGTCGATCCGGTACAGCTCGGCCCGCACCGCCTTGGCCATGACCGATGCCGACATCGTCTTGCCGGTCCCCGGCGGACCGGTGAACAGCATGCTGATGCCGCGCCCGTAGGGCAGGAGCCGGTCAAAGCCCCACTCGCTGAGCACCGTATGCCGGTGCACCAGCCGGTTGCATGCTTGTCGCAGCAGCTGCAGCGCCTCCGACGGCAGGATGAGGTCGTCCCAGTCCAGGCGCGACTCCATCTTGACCGCCTTGTCGCTGAGCCGATGGCGCAGCAGGCTGTAAGCGGCGGTCTGCAGCCATTCGCCAGCCGTACCGCCCTCGCCGCTCGCCTGCCGCCAGTCCGAGAGCTGCAGCGCATACGATGCCGTCGCCTGGATCTGGCCCGGCGTGAAGCGGAACTTGCCGGCCAGCAGCGCTAGCTCGCGCTCGTCAGTCGGCAGCAGCGGCCCCGTCATCGAGCGCCAGAGGCCGACGCTCTCCAGCAGGTCGGGCAGCGCCAGCGGGATATCCAGCCAGACGATGCCGGGCGGCCGCTGCGGCGCCTTGATCGGCTCGTCGCTCATCCAGAAGACGTCGCCCGTCCAGTCGCCGAGCTCCTGCAGCAGCAGATGGATGCGGCTGTCGGAGGCTGCGCAGCGGATCGCCGGGACCGCCTCCAGCAGCCGAGCCTCGAGCAGCAGCTGCGCCAGCTCGCCGCGCAGCGCCTCCGGCTCCTGTGCCGCCTGACCGAGCTCCCACTCCAGCAGCCCCTGGCCGAGGTCGGCGCACAGATGTCTGGCCTGGTACGTCTTGCCGCTGCCTGTCGGACCGTGGATATTCCAGTGCACCGGATACGCCGCTCGCTCGCGCGCGTAGTCCGACAGGCGTCGGCGCAGCTCCGTCTGGATGAGCGGCGGCTCCAGCTGGTGATGGCTGTCCAGCGTGTAGTGAGCCAGTCCGCGCAGCGTGTCATGGGCTCGCCACGGCAGGTCCAGCAGGAGGTGGACGATGCGCGGCCGCAGCGTGAGCGGCGCCGTCAGCATCGACACGTCCTTGCGGGCATGTGCTGCCGATCCATCCGCAAACAGCGAGCGGAGCGAGCCGTGGTCATCCGTCCAGCGATTCAGCAGCTCCCTTCGCTCTGCCGGGCTGCGGCTCGTGATGCGCAGCGCCAGGTCGAGCGATAGATGCTGACTGGACATGTCGTCTTGCAGATAGCCGTATAAGCGTATGTATTTGCGATTGGCATGGGGCGCAAGCGCTGCCAGTAGCAGCCGCGTCTCCTGCTCGGTCAGCCCGAGCGCCTGCTGCAGACGCAGCAGCGGCAGACGCTGCCCGGAGGTCACAGCCAGATTGTGCCTGATGCGCGCCTCGAGCTGGTCCAGCAGGTAGGCTTGCTCCGTTGTCAGCTGCAGGTACGGCTCGTCCTCGTCGAGGAGCGCTTTGGCTTCCGCGTCGGACAGATACATACCGCGGAAAGCGCCGCTGTCGTGATCCAGCTCCTGCGCGCCCTGCATCATCCGCTGCATCTCGATCTCCAGCACGACATCGAGCCGCACCCACTCATCGAACAGATAATCCGCCCCGTTCTGATAGGGAGTAGCTTCTTGCGTATAGGTCATTCCAAGTTCACTCTCCCGAATACAGGTTAACCCGATACGTTCACATGGGCAGGACTTTCTACACGGACAGGACGTTTCCAGGGGCAGGGCAGTCGTAGGACGAAGGGCCTCAATAGCAAAAGTCGGGACATCATTCGACATTTTTTAGCCAGAGGAATTCACTGTGAGAGAGCGTACACTACGGTTATCGGCATCCGCCGCATGCGTGAATATAGCCATGTCACATATTTTTTTGCCCACCTGACTCCTATGCCCGCAAGTCCACAAAAATCTAGCTCAGCTTCAACAGCATTCGCTCCAGACTGCGCAGACGCTGGCTGACGGAGCGGAGCAGACCGACGCCGATATCGGGATACAGTCGCACCAGCTTGGCCGCCTCCTCGCCCGCGATCGCCAGCACCCGCACCTCGCCCTGGACCGCCTGGGCCGAGACTGCCGAGGGCTGGTCATCGAACAGGCCCGCCTCGCCAAAGGTCATCTTCGGCCCCAGCCTCGCCAGGCTGCCCGCCTCGCCGGCGTCGCCCACCCCGCTCATCTCGACCTCGCCGTCGACGATCATGACGAGCGAGCTGCTGCGCTCGCCCTGACGCAGCAGGTACTCGCCCTCCGGGTACGACTGCTCCTCGGCGATGCTGGCGATGCGCCCGAGCTCCTCGACCGAGATTTCATGGAACAGCGGAACTTGCTTCAGAAAAACAATCTTGTCGAGCGCGCTCAAATATTCCCAGGTCTGTGCCAACTCCGCCTCTCCTTCCCTGGCGCTCACCTTGACGAGGATCGCCTGCAGCCATGGATCGGTCGGCATCGTCGCCGCAAGGTCGGGGCTGCTCTCGATCGCTGCGCGCGTCTCCGCCCGTCTGGCGGCGCCGTGCTGAATGCTCTGATAGTACAGCAGGATCGCGCCCGCCAGGCGGGGGTGATCCATCCCCTCGGAGAGAATCTCCAGTCCGTGGTCGCGCGCCTCCTCGGCGCCCTCCTCGATCGCGCGCCGCAGCTGCGGGATCGAGCGCTCGTCGCCGTAACGGACCATGACGGTCCAGATCGTGTCGAGCAGCATCCGGTTCACCTCGTTGCGCCGCTGCCGCGCCAGCTCGGTCCACGCCGGTTGACCCGCCTCCTCGATCCGCTCGAGGATCCGGTTGCCCTCGCACAGCTCCATCAGCTTGCGGATGCAGGCCGGAACGACCAGCTCGGCGATCTCCCGATCGGCGCCGATTGCATTGACCGTCAGTACGGCGGCGCGCCAGATGTCTTCATTGGGCGAGTCGAGGAATCGCGTCAGATCTGCGACCCCTCCGGCCTCCTGCAGCGCCTCCTCGATGATCCGGCTCATCTCGCGGTCCGCGCCGACGAGCATATCCATCAGGCTGGTGACGATGTCGCTGTCGCCGATCCGGCCGATCGTTCGCACCGCCTCATACTTGAGCGCCATCGCAGGCTCCAGCATGCATAACATGACATCGTAGAGCATCGAGGAGAGTCGGCGCTCGCCGATCATCCGGCAGGCTCCGAGGGCCGCTTCGCCGCCCTGCTGCAGCAGCTCGCGCAGCTCCCGCTCGACCTCCTCCTGGCTCTCCCAGACGCGCAGCGCCTCCAGCCGCACCGGCAGCGCCGGATCGCGATAGGCGAGCTGCAGCCACTCCGCGCGGTCGGGACGCCCGGAGGCGATCGCCTGCCGCGCCGCGACTGCCCGCACCGTCTCGCTCGCATCCTGCACCCACTCGCGGATGCGGCCCGCTGCCATCTCGCGCCAGCCGTCCGCATGGATGGCCGTCAGAGCCAGCGCCAATACGTCGCCCTGATGGCGACTGGCGAACCTCAGAAGCGACTCCGAGGCGGCCGCATCCGGCGCTTCGGCGAGCCACTCCAGCGTGATCCGCTGGATCGGTGGCTCGGATCGCTCCAGCCTGGCGATCAGCGCCCGCTTCGCGTCCTGGCTGCGCAACGCTTCGACGAAGTCCTGATACCGGTTCTTGAGCGAGCCGGACGCCGCATGCAGATAATGCAGCAGCTGCTGCATATACAGTCGGCGGATCGACCAGGCCAACGCGACGAGCAGCGCCGCCATCGCCAGCCCGACCGTCGCCTGGGCCGAGAGGCTCCAGCCGAATCGGGAGTGCAGCAGGGAGACGCCGGAGCCGAGCAGGATGCCGGCCGAGGCCGATACGCTCTGGGCGGTGAATCGCAGCCCGTCCCGCTGCTGCTGGGGGTACATTTTGAAAAACAACTGAAAGCTTGGTTCTGCGAAATAATAAAGAAGGAGATAGGTGAGGCAATAGCCGAACGATACGGCGAACAGCGCTCCGGATGAGCCCGCCAGCGGGGCCGCCAGCGCAAAGCAGAGGAGAAATACGACCGTCATGCCGAGCACCATGTTGCTGGCGCCCAGCCAGGCCATCAGCCTCGCGGAGAACAGCTGCAGGACAAATGCGCCGCAAAACAGCACAATGACCATCAGCCCATAGAACGCTGTCAGCTCCTCCTCCGTGAGGAACACGGCCTGAGCGGCCGTAAAATACTGATATTCCATGACATAGTACACGGCCGGCATCAGGGTCATCACCCCGAGCACGACCAGCAGAAAAGGAGACCTTAGCATCAGCTTCATCGAACGGCCGACCGCGCCCAGCTCCTCTGCCCCTTCCTCTTCCGCGATGTCCGAGGGGAGCAAATATTGGCGAAGCGCGCTGCGGAAGTTAGGGAAGCCAAGCAGCAGGATGATCGCCCCGAGCAGGTACAGCAGCTCTGCGCCGAGCAGCGGCGCCAGCAAGCGGGAGAGCACGCCGGCGACAATGCCGCCGATGATCGCCAGCAGCACGAAGACGGGCATGACTCGCTTGGCCTGCTGGGTCGGGCACAGATCGAAGGCCGTGGCCCACATAAGCAACGTCTGCTGCCGAACGACAAAGCTGGAGCCCAGGAACAACAAGAAATAGAAGAACGTCCACTCCATGCCGGTCCAGCGGAAGAGAAGCAGCAGCGCTCCGCCGATCAGCCCGATCGAGACGAAGGACAGGTAGAGCGTAATCATCAGGCGTTTTTTGGGGATACGCTGGGACAGATAGGAGAGCGCCCAGCCCTCCAGCGGCAGCAGCAGCGCCTCGACGATATACATGATGGGCAAATACTGCGTCCCCACCCTGCTATTGAAGATGCCCATATATGCGGTGTAGTTGACCATCTCCGAGATGCCTGCCAGCAGGAACACGAGGCCCATGACGAGGATTTTACGGCGGTCTTCATATCTGAGATTAAAAAATGACTGTAATTGTGCTGCCACGCTGCCGCTCCATCCTGCCTATAGATTCACGCCTAGCCGATCCGCTAGCCGAGCCTTGCGAGTATCGCCGCCTGGGCCTTCGTCTCGTCGGCGCCATCCGGGATGTCCCATTGCTTTAGCGCCTGACGGCAGCTCTTGTCCTTGCCCTCGGCCGCTCCCCGGACCAGGAAAGCGGCGAAGCTCCGAATGAGGAAGGCAAAGCAGTCTGCCGCCGTTCGAAAGCCCGATGCTTGCAGACGCTTGGCGCGCTGCTTGTGCCGCCCTGCCGGCGACGCAGCCGCGAGGTTGAGGTAGCGGTCGACGATCGCCTCCCGATCCAGTCCGCCGCTGCGGCCGCGCTCGGCGATCGCAGCGAGCGGCTGCGCGCCCTTGCCGCCTAGCAGCAGCCGCGTCCAGTAGTCTGCGTCCCTGCCAGCGAGCGCTGCTATACCGCCGTCGTCTGGCTTGATCGCCTCCGGCCTGGACGAGCCGGGCGACGGCTTGCGATCCTGCCCCGTACCCGTCGCAGGCTCCTCCGTGCCGCGAGCGCCTGGCTGGCGATCGCCCGCCCCTACGGTCTCGGCGTCAGCGTCGGCGAGCCCCAACAGCGACAGCAGCGCGGCCGGCAGTCCGCCGGAGGCGAGTCCCTCCAGCAGCTCCTCGGCTGCTGTCTCTCCGCCGTCTGTGCGCTCTCCGCCAGATTCCGCCTCGCTCCGGCTGCCTTCGGCTGTTACACGCTCCGCCATCGCCATCGACGCGCGCACTGTCTCCCAGTCGACCCACTCGCGCTCAAGCACCGGCAGCGTCATCTGACGGGTGAAGGCATCGACAGCAAGCCTGCGGAATCGCATCATCCGGTGCAGCGCCAGCTGCTTGCGGGGGACGGACAACCGGCCGAAGCGCAGCATCAACGCGGCCTGGCCCTGCTTCACAGCCTTGTAGTTCAGCCATAACAGGAGCTCGCGGTACGGGTGCAGCAGACCGGCCGGGGTGAGGCTCGTCTGCGCCTGGACCGCCCCGCGTTCGCTCTCGTCCGCTTCCTTTTCCGACTCGCCATGTCGCAGCTGCACATGCTTGACAGCGGTTACCTGACGCTCGAAGTTGTCCAGGTCCAGCGTGTATTGCTCGCTCTGCAGCGCCGGACGGCCGACCGTATTGACCAGGGCCGCCCGCTTCTGCGGCATCGTCAGCGCGTAGAAGCGGCGCAGCAGCTCCTGACGACCGTCGGCCTCCACATGCGCCAGCAGCCAGCGGGCATACCGCGCATACTTGGGCTCGCGAGGCAGCAGAGGTCCGGAGCCGGAGACGGCTACCGTCTGGGCGAGCCGCCGGATCGCCGTGTTGCCGACCGAGCGCTGCAGCGTCTGCGGGACGTCCTCCTGCAGCAGGGCTTCGCGATCGGTGGCCGGTCGTCGCGCCTTTTCCTCGTCCAGCTTGTCAGGATGCGAGCCGAGCGGAGGCAGCTTGTCGTATGTACGTGCCATTGCTCGTCCTCCCTGTCGCGGCCCTCTTCCGTCATCGCCTCATGACCAGCCTGATAGCGCCCTGTTCCGATTCAAATTTTGGAATTTTGTTTATTTCTACGCTTCCCTCCCTTTCACCTGCAAGTGTGTAAAAAAAATGTCGAACGATTGCGATTCGCGCAAAAAATGTCACACAGGGAAGAAAGCGTCATGTATAATCAGATCAGATTCTATCGTTCGATACTCTCTTTAGGAGGACAGTGCATGGCTCCCTTCCCGTCCCTCTTCACCGGCAAAAAGAAGCCCTCCGATCAAGACCGGCAACCTGCCGCGCAAACGCAGACTCCATCGCAGGCTCCCCTGCAGACGGCAACGCAGACGCAAACAACGCCTCCGGTCCAGAGCTCGCAAGCCCCTTCTCCACTCGATCTACGCAATACGCTGCAGCGCTCGCTCGGCAATCGCAGCCTGGCGCGCAGTCAGCAGTCCAACGGAAGCGGCTCGCCGCCTCCGAGCGGTCCGTCCAAGGAGGAGATCCGGCAAGGCGAGCTTGATCTTCAGAAGGATGCTACCGCCAATCGGCTTGCCGACAAGTATTTCACCGGACTTCAGAGTACGACGGCCACCGAGCTGACGACCTTCCTCGCCAAGGACAAGCAGACTGCGGCGTTACGCAACAGCTTGCGGCAAGCCGCCATTACTGCGGTCCAGCAGCAGGTGGAGAATACAGGCAGCGTCACCGACCAGCAAAAAAAGGATGCCAAGACGTATGCGGAGCAGCTCGTCGACTCGCAAAATGTACTCGGAGAAACGCTCAAAAAATACGCGGGAAGCACCACCGCTCCCAGGCTCGGCGATACGCAAAAGGAAAAGCTGCAGACCAAGGCCAAGGAAGGCTTCGCCATGGTCGCCCCTAAGCCCGGGGTCGAGCTGAGCAAGCAGCTTAAGGAAGCGGACAAAAGCGCCGAAAAGCAAACGGTCGGCGAAGCCCGGCAGATCGGCGAGGCGACGCTGACTGCCGGCAAGCAATCGATCCTGCAGGATATGCAAAACGATCTCGGCGCCCTCTCCGTCCATGTCGATATCAAGACGCTGGGAAGCGATGAAGCGGGCAAGCGAAGTCGGCTGGAGAACAGCCTGTTCGACGCCACGGTCATCGATCAGGTCTATAAAGCAAGTCTGTCCGACCCGATCCGGCAGGTCGTGCTGCTCAAGCTTGGCGTCGGGCGCAGCGCCTTCCGCCGGTCGGACGAGCTCAACGCCTTCCGCGACAGTCTCAAGGAAGCTGGGCGCACGCAGGCTCGGACCGATATCGACAATCAGCTCGACAGCAACAACCTCACCAGCGGCAAGAGCAACGTAGGCAAGCAATATTACGGCATGCTGGCCAAGGCCGAATCGCACAGCACCTCCAAGAGCTCTGTCGACAAAGTGATGGGTACGCATGCGGACAGCATCCTCACGCAGCTGCTGCCGCAGGAGCCGACGACCAAGCAGCTCAAGGAAGCGGCGCAGACGTCGGCTTACAGCGTAGCGAGAAGTCATGCCGACGCCGGAGACAAGATCGCCAAAGCCTCCAAAACCGGGGCGCAGGCCAAGGCGGCCGAGCTCTACAAAATCATCATGCCAAAAGCCGAGATGGAAGCGCGCAAGGTAACGAAGGGCGACAAGGAAACGGGCGCCGGGCCGGATCTGGTCAAGCGCTCCGAGCTGATCACCCAGGTCGGTCAGCAGGTGACGGCCGACGATATCGCCGGCAAGGCGATCAAATATGTCATCGAGGAAGATTCGCTCAACAAAGGCTTCGCCAAGGTCGCCAAAATCATCGATCTGGCGGTGCCTGCGGCTGGCGATTCGGCCTCGCTCGAGTTCGAGCTGAAGATTCCGATCCAAGCGGGCGCCTACTTCCTGATCTCGCTCGGCGCGGAGGCGGAAAAGGAGGAAGGCGAGCTCTCGCTCGAATCCCAAGTGAGCATCGGCGGCGGCTTCGGCGGCTTCGGTCTCGACGTGAACGCATCGGTAGGATTTTTCCTCGCGGCCCAGGGCAGCAACTCACACAGCGCGGTCAATCTGATGTCCTACGGGATGTATCGGCAGATGCGCAAGTTCTCCGCGGGGGCGGCCGACTCGCTGTGGGGTCATGGCGGCAAGTCGGGCAAGAGCAAGCTCGAGGAGGCCGAGCTGTGGGCGGCGATGATCGAGCAGCAGGAGATGAGCAACGAGGACAACCACGTCGACGTCGGCTTGACCAGCCAAGTGGCCGCAGAGGTCAATGCGGGCGTGTTCGAGGCGGAGGCGTCGCTTGGCCACAAGCGGCTCAACCGGTACGACAAGGGGGCTGTGACCGATAAGGCCGGGTCATTCGGAGATTCGACGGATCTGGCCAAGCTGGCTGAGAAAGCTACCGCCCTGCTCTCCGGCTCCAAACGCCGCACCCTCGAGTTCGAAAGCGCGCTGTCGCTGGAGATCGCGGGCACCGGCGTCGACTTCGGGATCGCGCTCGAGCTGGCCTGGATGGATGGCACGCTCAAGGAGGTCGAGATCGCCGTCGAGGCGGGTCTCCCCTTCCAATACGGCGAGGAGACGACGGAATGGGCGAAGACGCTGGCCAAGCTGGTCGCGCCGATCTCCGGCCTCGTGAAAAACTCCGTCGGCGCAGTCCAGAATACGATGAAGGACAAAAAAGGCGCCAGCTATGCCGGCACCGCTGCGGATATCGGGACGGATACGCTTTTCCTGGTGCCGGAATTCGACGCCTGGGGCGAGAGCTTCGCCTCGCAGCTGCAGGATCAGGACGAGATCCAGGAGCAGATGCGCAGCTGGTTCACGAGCGAGGAGCTGGACGCGGACGAGCTGTCCAACAAGATCGCGCTGAGCAGCACGATGGACTTCTCCCTTAATATCAGCGCGGAGAAGGACGACGCCGGCAAGTTCAGCAAATGGGAGGTCTCACTCGAGATCGGCCAGACCAAGGGACTGGAGATCGAAGCGGGCATCATGACGCTCGCCATCGAGAAGTCGAAGCGCCTTGGCAAGCTGGCGTTCGGCAAGGAAAACGGCGCCTACGGCCTCAAAGGCGGTCTCGTCGGCATCGAGAAGACCTAAAGCGAGGGGCCGCTGTACGGCCTCGTCGGCATCGAGAAGATCTAGAGCGAGGGGCCGCTGCACGGCTCCTCGCCTCCTTTTCGAGATATGACGCCGCGTTCCTGTCCCAACTTCGACTGGCTGACTGGCTGGGAACATGAGTATCGTTATTCTCCACCCAACTACCTGGCTGTTGCGAGGTTGATCGCAGGTCCTAAGCGGCCTGCGAATAAAGAAAGGAAGAGAGGTGAGATTGCTATGCGTACACGCGAAGATGCGAATGAAATACGAACCCGTTATCGCTTCAGCTTCCTATCGCTTGATGGAGAGGAGCTGCCGGTGGAGTTGACGCGGCTCGTCTGGCAGTCTCCTGGCGCACAGAATGCCGCAGAGCCTGAGAAGACTGCAAGCGCACAGAATGCCGAACAGGCAAAGAGGGCCGCAGGCGCACAGAAAGGCACAGAGGCAGAGAAGGCCGCAGGCGCACTGAACGGCGCGCGTTGCGAGATTACCTTCGAAGCTGAGGGAGGCTTGGTCGCGGCTTGGCTCGCTGACGAACGATTCCACCTGCTCTCCGACCTCTCGGACGCCGAGCCGACCTTCGAACCGGACGAGCCCGTGGTCATCCGGGCCAGATTGCGCCAGAGCTATGCCCGGCGGATCGCCGGCAGCGGAGGCGACAGCGAGACGGTACTTGCCGCCTTGCTCCCGGAAGCGACGGAGCATACCTTCCTTCGCCAGTCGGAGTGCTGGCTGGCACTGGAGCTGATGCAGCAGATCCCGTTGCCCGAGGCTCTGGCCGATGAGGGCGCGGTGCAGCATGGCATGCAGACAGCCTGGCTCAAGCTGGAGAAGGCAACGGCGCCAGCGGCGGGAGACGCCAACCGCAACGGACCGCAGACGATGCAGCTCGAGCGGCTGCTGCAACAGTTGAACCTGCGCTACGAGGTGTTCGCCTCGGACGTCGTACGGCTCGATCTCCTTACCGAGCTCGGGAGCTGGCGTATGCTGATCCACATCAGCGAGAGCGACTGGTGCAGCGTCTACTCCGTCTTCCCGGAGCTTGTGCCGACGAGCGCACACGCCGCCGTCGCCGTGCAGCTGATGAATCTGAATTATGACGGCCCCGGCGGCGCGTTCGAGCTCGACGCCGGGGACGGCGAGCTGCGGTTCCGCACCTCGATCCCGGGCGCCGGGAGCTTGAGCGCGGCGACCCTCGCCGTTGTGCTGGCGGAGCATCGCCGCATCATGGAGCGCTACCTGCCGCAAGCCGGAGACTGGTCGAGTCTGAGCTGACAAGAGCCAGGAACCGGCCTTGTCATTACACCCTCATCCTCGTCTCATCGTCAGATCGACTACCCACGTGTGCCCGATCAAAACTTGCGATCCTCATAGAGAAGCCCTCCGATTCGGACAATCCGGGTCAGAGGGCTTTCTTGTCTCTAAGCGTCTGCGGCTTCGTACTTGCTCGTCAAGCGTGGTCTCTCACGGCACACGACTGACGCCAAACCATGTTATTCGCTACAAGATCCGCGACAGCTTGCGGTATTCGCGTGGCGAGATGCCCTCGAGCCGACGGAACAGTCGGCTAAAGTAGTGGATATCCTGATAGCCTACCGTCTCACCGATCCGCTCGATCGGCCAGTCCGACTCCCGCAGCAGCTTACGCGCCTCACGGTGGCGAATCTGCTGCACATACACCGTCAGCGGCGCGCCGGCAGCCTGCCGGAACAGCTTGGCCGCATGATCCCGGCTCAGGTCCAGCCTCTGCGCCAGCACCTCGCCAGACCAGCCTTCCTCCGGTCTCGCCTCGATCTGCGCCATCAGCTCCATCAGCCGCGCGCTATGCTCAGAGGTTCGCTGCAGTTGCTCGGTCATTGCGATCCGCAACAGCTGCACGAGGATTTGCTGCATCAGCCCCTGGCAAGCCACCTCATAGCCCGGCGAGCGCATCGTGAACTCCTCGACCAGTTGCTCCATCAGTTGCACGCAAGGCAGCGGCGGCGTGACGACGGTCATCTCCGAGAACAACGGCAGCCCTTCCGTCCACGGCTCCTGCGCGAACTTCTCCGGCTGCACCTCCTCCTCCCGCACGACCATATCCGCCTCCGTCTGAATGTCCAGCTCATCGAAAAAATCAAAATGAATGCCCATGAATTTCGTATACGGCACCGACACGGCTTCATTCTGATGGTAGACGCCCGAGGGCAAAAAGATCAGCTGACCCGCCTCCAGGCGGTGCCTCTCCCCGTAGATCGTCGTCGCCGCCTCGCCCTGACTGACATACAGCAGCTCGAAATCGTATAACCGCCGCCGATCCAGCACGCCTGTCGGCATCCGTTGAATCTGCGCGTAATGGATACTCGGACGCCACTCCCTCTGCTGCGCCTGGCGCCGAAGCGGATAGACCGTCTCCAGCTCGCTCATCCTCGCCAACTCCTGCCATCGCGGATTTGTCCAACTATTCACTAATCCCGCTAAATCAATCTCCGTCCTTATCCTCTACAATTATAGCTATATTACCCCATTCACCAAATCGACACAAGTCACGGATATGATCAAAACAACCATTCCGCATAGCGGAAAAGGAGGCCTCCTCGCATGAAAAAAGGAATCAATATCTGGTCATTCGGAGAAGGAACAACAATCGCGTCAGCGATCGCAACGGCTAAAAAAGCCGGCTTCGACGGCATCGAGCTGTCGCTGAACGAAACCGGCGAGCTCAGTCTGCAATCGTCCGATCAGGAGCTGGCGGACATCAAGGCGCGTCTGCAGGATGCGGAGCTGGAGCTGGCAGGACTGGCGACCGGCCTGTACTGGGATTATGCAATGACGAGCGAGGATACGGCGAAGCGGACCAAAGCCGTCGATGTGTGCAAAAAGCAGCTGGAAGCGGCAGCCGCGCTCGGCGTCGATGCCATCCTGGTCATCCCCGGCGCCGTCGGCGTCGACTTTATCCCGGGCAGCGAGGTCGTCGATTACGAGGTTGCCTATGACCGGGCGCTGGAGGCGATCGGCTCGCTCGTGCCCTACGCGGAGAAGGCTGGCGTCTCGATCGCCATCGAGAACGTATGGAACAAATTCCTGCTGACGCCGCTGGAGATGCGCGGCTTCATCGACGCGCACCAGTCCCCGTATGTCGGCTCGTATTTCGATGTAGGCAACACGCTGCACAATGGCTACCCCGAGCAATGGATCCGTATCCTCGGCGAGCGGATCAAGCGGGTTCACTTCAAGGATTATCGCCGCCAGGCTGGCGGGCTGCACGGCTTCGTCGACCTGCTGGCCGGCGATGTCGACTACCCTGCCGTCATGACCGCGCTGCGCGGCATCGGCTACGACAGCTACGTCACCGCCGAGATGATCCCGCCCTACACGCATCATAGCGAGCAGATTATCTACAACACCTCCGGCGCTATGGATGCGATCCTCGGCCGGGGGCGGAACGCCGAGTAACGTTGTAGATACGGGCTTCAGCCGGGTCGAGCAGCCGGGTCGGCTCATCGCATAGTTGCAGACAAGACAAGGAGCGGTGGCGCTCCATCATTTTTCACACATTTCATTACGTATAGATTAAAGGAGGCTCTCTTATGCTTAAGGTAGGCTTGATCGGATTCGGCTTTATGGGCCGGATGCATTTCGACAACTATGTACGACTAATGAAGGAAGGCGAGCCGGTCGAGCTCGTCGCCATCTGCGACAAGCTGATCGACGAACTGAAGGAAGGCAAGGCGTCAGGCAATATCGACACCGGCCAAGAGGTGTACGATCTGAGCGGCTACCGTCTCTATGACGACATCGAGACGATGCTGGCCGCCGAGGAGCTCGATGTCATCGACCTCACGCTGCCTACGTATCTCCATGCCGACCTGACCTGCTCGCTGCTGGAGCGCGGCTATCATGTGCTCTGCGAGAAGCCGGTCGCCGGCAATGCCGCCGACGGCCGCCGTATGGTCGAGACGGCCGAGCGAACCGGCAAGACGCTGATGATCGGCCAATGTCTGCGCTTCTGGCCAGCCTACGAGCTGCTCAAGTCCTATGTCGAGGACAAGACATTCGGCGAAGCAACCGCGGGGTATTTCTTCCGGGGCTCAGGCGCGCCGAAGGGCTGGTTCCTCGACGGCAGCAAGAGCGGCGGCTGCATGCTCGACATGCACATCCACGACACCGACATGATCCACTGGCTGTTCGGCAAGCCGGCCAAGGTGTCCTCGATCGGACGCAACGTCATCCCGGGCAGCGCCTACGATGCCGTCTCCACCAACTACATCTATCCGGACGGCAAAGCAATCAACGCCCAGGCCGACTGGACGCTGGAGGGCGACTTTGGCTTCGCGATGTCGTACCGGGTCAACTTCGAGCGCGGCAATCTCGTCTTCGAGCAGGGCGTCGTCAAGGTGCATCCGAACGATGCGCCCGGTTATACCGCCGAGTTGTCGCCGGATATGGGCTACTACCGTCAGATCAAGTACTTCCTGTCCTCAGTGAGCGCCGGCACGCCGGTCACGATCTGCACGCCGGAGAGCACTGTCGGCTCGCTGGAGATCATCGAGGCCGAGGTCCGCTCCGCCGACCAGAGCGGCGAGACGGTGACGCTGTAGGGAGGTGGACGCTAACGGACATAATTGCCCGTTACAGGCTGCTATCCGTCACTCTCTTCAGGTAACGGTCATTATTGTCGCTTAGCTGCCCAAAACTGCCGATTCTCCTCCACTTTCGCTCTCTAAGGCGCACATTTGTCCGTTAAAAATCGCAAGCCCGCCATTTTTGCTTCTAAGCTACAAATCTGACCTTTAGACTAACCAACGAACCAACAGGACTGCCCGAGATACTCCAGCAGTCCTGTTTTTTTTGTATAGGATCAACATATCATATCAAACCCTGCAGGATGATTCCTGTGCTAACCCCGTCCTCACGCAATAGCTAGCCCTCCCCTTATCACGGCCTCCAAGCAGCGAGTCCCAGCAATCCAGCTTGTTATTTTTTATTTGATATACCAAATAAAAATATGATATATTCTTTGATGTGAGGTGTTATCCATATGACAGAGCTCCCGCTGTATCAACAAATCGTCCAAGCGCTAAGAAAGCAGATCGCCTCCGGCGAGCTGAAAAGCGGCGATCAGGTGCCAACAGAGGCAGAATTGTCGCAACAGTTCGGCGTCAGCCGGATCACGTCGAAGCGCGCGCTAAGCGAGCTGGAAAACGAAGGACTGATCTATCGCATCCGCGGCAAAGGCAGCTTCGTCAGCGAGCGTGAGCTGCGAGCTGCGTCTGACGGCACGGGTCCAGGCGCTGGCGCAGGCTCCGGAGGAATCGGCAACGAGGTGCTGCTGATGCTGCCATTCAGCCATAACCCTGGTCTCGGCGACTATGGACAAGGCATCCAGGAACGACTCGACGCGTCCGGGCACACGCTCCATATCCAGGCGAGCTCTCCTGCGAGCCAGCGCCGACTGCTGGAGCACGCGCTGCTCGGCGCACATCAGGGGCTGATCTTCTATCCGGTAAGCAACGCCGATCTCGATCTGCTCTATCAGTATGCGCTGCGGCGATACCCTGTGGTCCTCCTGGACAAGCAATTGGAAGGTCTCCCCTTCCCTGCTGTCGTATCCGATAATCTGGGCGGCGCATACGAGGCGACTGCCCATCTGATCGCGCACGGCCATCGCCGGATTGCCTTCCTGTCCACCAATGAGCCCGCCAGCTTTTATACGGAGCGCGAGCGTTACTGGGGTTATCTGAAGGCGATGCACGAGCATGCGGTGCCGAGCCTTGAAGCGATCGAGCTGTTCCGACTGGGTGAGGCGGACCCGGTGGCCGAGGGCGAGGAAGCACTGCTCTTCGTCCGCGCGATCCGGCTGCTACAGGAGCAAGGGATCACGGCTATCGTCGCCACCAATGACCTGACTGCGATCGAGTGCATCCGCGCCGCCCAGTCGATCGGCCTGAGCGTACCAGACGACCTGTCGGTCATCGGCTTCGACGATATCCAACTGGCCGAGTATGTCGCGCCCGGGCTGACAACAATGGCGCAGGACTTCGCCCGGATCGGCTACCTGGCGGCAGAGACGTTGCTGCGACAGATTCGCAACCCGCATCTGATCCAGCCTGCCGCCGTCGTCCCCGTGAAGCTCGTCGAGCGCGGTTCGGTCCGTACATTATAGGTCGCTCTGTATCGAAGATTCTGTTAATGAACAGTCCATAGTCTTATTAACACAAGCGACCCGCCCATCGGGCTTGCTTACACCTAAAAAAAGGAGCGTATCCCATGCTGCATTATATCGATACCCGTCAAGGAACCAACAACAAGTACACGTATTCCAACGGCAACACGTTGCCTTACACAGCTGTGCCGTTCGGCATGAACCACTTTGTCGTCCAGACCGAAAACGAGGGCAACTGGTTCTTTAATCCGAATGACCGGATATTCCAGGGCTTCCGTCTGACGCATCAGCCGAGCCCGTGGATGGGCGACTTCGCCACCTTCCTGATGACCCCGATCGCCGATACCAAGGTTCGCGGCACCGTATTCACCTGCCAGAGCTCCTATCGGCCGGAGGAAGCGGTGTTCAAGCCGCACTACGTGCGGGTCAAGCAGCAGCGGTACAACATCGTCTCCGAGCTGACGCCAACCTGCTACGGCGCGGCGCTGCAGATTCGCTACAATTCAGCTCAGCAGGCAGGTCTGGTCATCAATAGCAAGCAGAAAAGCAAGCTGACGCTGGACGTTGAGAATCGCACACTTAGCGGCTTCTTCAACAACTTCGCCGGCTCCCGCGACGACAGCTTCGGCATCTACGCCGTGCTCACCTTCGACCGCGAGATCGATGCCGCCGCATCCGGCGTCTATGACGACAAGGGCAACTTCACGACAGCCACTGAGCTGGAGGGGGACAATCAGCATCTGGTCATCCGCTTCGTTGGCTGCGAGCAAGGTACGCTGCAAGCCAAGCTGGCAACCTCCTATATCAGCTTCGAGCAAGCTCGGCTGAACTATAGTCGCGAGCTGACGCCAACCTTCGAGGAGCTGAAGGTGCAAGCGGCCGAGCGTTGGAATCATTATCTGAACAAGATCCAGGTGACGCATCGCGACGAGGAGCAGCTGCGGACCTTTTACACGTGTCTGTATCGGATGTTCCTGTTCCCGCAGAAGTTCTACGAGCTGGACGAGCAAGGCTCGCCGATCCACTACGACACGACGGCCAAGGCCGTCAAGCCGGGCATCCTCTATACGAACAACGGCTTCTGGGACACATACAAGACCGTCTACCCGCTCTACTCGCTGATCGCGCCGGACGAGTATGCAGAGATGCTGGAGGGCTTCCTCAACTCGTACCGCGAGACAGGCTTCCTGCCGAAATGGCTATCCCCCGATGAGCGTGGCATCATGCCGGGGACGCTGATCGATGCCGTCATCGCCGATGCTGCCGTCAAAGGGATCGCGCCGCATCTGATGCCAGAGCTGCTGGAGGCGATGATCAAGGCCGCGACTACGCAGAGCGAGGTCCAAGGCTACGGTCGTCAAGGTACAACAGACTATCTCGCGCACGGCTATGTGCCGCTTGATCATCACGAGAGCGTCAACCATACGCTGGACTACGCGTACAGCGACTTCTGCATCAGTCAGGTGGCGGAGCAGCAGGACAAGCCCGAGCTGGCCGAGCAGTACCGCCAGAGCTCGCGCAACTACCGCAACATCTTCGACGCCGAGCTCGGCTTCATGCGGGCCAAGGATAAGGACGGTCAGTTCCGCCCGAACTTCGACGACACCGCTTGGGGACTCGACTATGCGGAGGGCAGCGCCTGGCAGAACGGCTTTGCCGTCTACCATGACTTCCAAGGCTTGATCGAGGCGTACGGCTCGGACGAACGATTCTTCGAGAAGCTGACCGAGCTGTGCAACAAGGCGCCGGACTTCGATGTGCGAGGCTACGGCTTCGAGATCCACGAGATGAGCGAGATGGCTGCGGTCGACTTTGGCCAGGTGGCGATCTCCAATCAGCCGAGCTTCCACCTCCCGTATCTGTTCAACTATGTCGGGCAGCCAGCGTCGTCGCAGGTCGTTATCAAGCAGATCATGACGCATCTGTTCAACAGCGGCTTCGACGGCTTCCCGGGCGACGAGGACAACGGCAGTATGGCGGGCTGGTACGTGTTCAGCGCGATGGGCTTCTACCCCGTCTGCCCGGGCACCGATCAGTATGTGCTGGGCATCCCGTTGCTGGACAGCGTCACGTTCGAGCTGGCGAACGGCAAACAGCTGCGTATCACGACCGACAACAACAACTCGCAGTCGAACTTCGTCAGCCATGTCGCCCAGGACGGCGAGACCTATACCAAGCTGTACGTGACGCACGAGGACCTGATGGCTGGACGCTCGCTCGACTTCCGTCTCGGCCTCGCGCCGACCTACCGGAGCTACACCGCCGAGGAGCTGCCTTTCTCGCTGACGAAGCGTTGAGCGAGGCTGGAATCTTTGGCGGGGAAGCTGCGGTGTTACGCCCACGGGGCGCGGCGGCGGGATGCTGCGGTGTAGCGCAACGAGGCGCAGTGGCGGGAAGCTGCGGTGTAGCGCGCGAAGGGGCGCGGCGGGATGCTGCGATGTAGCGTGCAAAGTGGCGCGGCGGCGGTTGGGTGTTTGACTGATCCGCAACCTCAGACGCATTGCTATGTATAGCCGTTGCTAAAATGGAAAAGGAGCTGCTCCCTCAGTCATCGTCGGATGACTAAGGGGCAGCTCCTTTCTCGTGCTATGGCCGATTCCAAGAGCGGCCTGCGGGACATTTTGTGCGATCTTTCGCACATTTCCCGGCAGAGACGCGGCTTGTGGGACATTTTGTGCGATCTTTCGCACATTTCCCGGCACAGGCGCAGTTTTGGGGCATTTTGTGCGATCTTTCGCACATTTCCCGGCACAAGCGCGGCTTACGGCTGCGGGTGCCTGCGGGACATTTTATGCGATTTCTCGCAATGCCACGCCCTCGCCTCAAGCTGGCTCCTGCTCCTCTGGCACGGCGGCGTCGCGCTTGCGGCCTTGCTTGAAGCCGTACATCGTGTGGTCGGCGTGCCTGAGCAGCTCGTCCGGTGTCGAGCCGTCGACAGGGTAGCGGCTCATGCCGATGCTCATGCGGATCTGCAGCCTCTCGCCGGCGTACTCCAGCACGGTCCCCGTCGCAGCGTCCTCGATCCGTTCGATCACAGCCTCAGCCTCGGGGCATCCACGAGCTCGGATGAAGAAGAGCACGAACTCATCGCCGCCGATACGCGCCGCCGTACCGTCCTCCCCCACCGCCTCCCGCAGAATATCCGCGACCCGCCGCAGCACAAGATCTCCCGCTTCATGGCCATAACGGTCATTAACCCGCTTGAAATCGTCGAGGTCGATGACCATGACAGCCAGCTCGCGATCATCAACCTGCTCGATGGCACGGTTCAGCTTGTCGTAAAACTGTCTGCGGTTCGGCAGGTCAGTCAGCGGATCATGGTATGCCATGTGGGCGATCTGGCGCAACGACTCATTGCGCGCGCCGATATCGTGGACGATCAGGATCGCATGCGGTTCATCGTTGACGGTCACATAATCTCCGCTGACGAGCGCCTCGATCGAACGGTCGCCGTTGCGCAGCGTCATCTCCTGCTCGCGGACGTCCAACCGCTGCAGCAGTTGGTTATGAAGTGCCTCGCCCCCCAGCGTGTGCAGTGTCGCCGAAGCCAGATCCACCTGATAAAACAGCTGCCGGGCGCTCGGATTGGCCTCCTTGATCTTGCCTGTCGAGGCGACCAGCAGGATCGGCTGCGGATTCATCTGGAACAGCTTCTCGTAACGGTGACCGTTATAATTAAGAAATTCGTATCGCTGCATCGCCAGACGCAACACGAAGCACCAGATCAGCCCTGCGTACAGGTACGGGTAAGGCGGTACGAACTCGCCCAGCTGGAAATAGCCGAAGACCACGACCCAACTGAAGGTGATAATGCTGCCATACTCCAAGAGGGTGAAAATCCCGTTATGCTCCTTGACGGCAAATCGATGGTTGCGCTTGCGCGCGATGCGCAGCAGTACGATCGAGATCAGGCTAAGCGCCAGGCTTGCCGTAAGCGTGCCGTAATAAGCTGCGTTGGCCACTGGCCACTTCCAGACGCCGACGGTGACGAACTCCTGCGCAGAGATCAGCTCGCCGCGACTGATGATGCTTGCCGGGATCGCCAGCAGCAGCACATGAAAAATGTAAGGATACCACGGGCGCGGCAGCCGCTTGTCCAGCCCGATTAGCTTGGCAAGCAGATGAAAGCCCAACCCGGGGATCGCGATGCCTACATTGGCGAACCATAACGCCGCCAGCGCCGGGCTGTACTCAATCGGCAGCATATGGCGGATGTATTCTTCAAGGAATAGCAGGAAATAACACAAAATCGTCAAGCTGACCAATATATGCTCCAGCTTCTTTGGATTGCGCAGCAACACATCCAATCCCATATAGAAGAAAATAAGCATTGGCAGCCAATAAAACACGACAGGTATCCACACTTCTGATGGGCTCAATGCTCTGTTCTCCTCCGCAGTTGGCGCATTAGTTGTTAGATTTATTCTAACACGATCGCCGCCTGTGGCCTATGGAGCTTTCTTCCCTTTTACGAAGTATGCAATCCCTTGCGGATCGCCTCCAGCAGCACGCCCGAGCGGTCGCAGCCATACTCCCAGAACATGAGGCCAAGCAGCCCTTCGCGTCTAATGTAGTCGCACTTCTCTGCAATCGACTGTTCGTCATCGTAAGAGATGAAGGTGCTGCCGTTGAACAGGTAAGGCGACTTGGCCTCTTCGTCCCAGTGCCGGACATAGCCGTTGCGGTCGATATAGTCAGCTGCCAGCTCGTCATAGTGCGGACCATAGCCGCCGCTCGTGCCAGCCATCTGGTGCAGTCCCGTCTGGACGCCGGGCACCTCCTGCCACATCCGCGAGTAAAAGGCTGCGCCGATGACGATCTTCTCTCGGGGGACGCCCGCCCGCTCGAACAGTCGAACCGAAGCGTCGGTCGAGATGCGGAACAGATCGCCGGTCGATGCATATAGGTTGGTATGATGCCCGGTGAGCGTCTGGAAGCCGCCGCGCATGTCGTAGGTCATGAGCTGCACGTAGTCGAGGTAGCGCTGCGCCTCGCCCATCTCCGTCCCATCGATATAATACTGATCTGCGCCTGCTGCGATCGTCAGCAGATAATGTCGTCCGTCCGTCGATCCCTTGGCATCGAGCGCCTCCCGGATATCGCGCAGCAGCAACGTAAAATTGACGCGGTCGTCAGGGCTGGCAGCGATCCCGGCGGCGGCGTAGCAAGGGTACTCCCAGTCCAGATCGATGCCGTCGAGCCCATGCTCGTCGATCGCGCGGACGGCCGAACGCGCCATCGCTTGACGGCCCTCTGCCGTCGACGCCGCCTCGGAGAAGCCGCCAGCGCTCCATCCGCCGACGGAGAGCAGGATCGTCACCTCTGGATGCCGTGCTCTGAGGTGGCTGAGGCGGTCAAGATGGGTCAGATGATCGGTGACAATCTCGTCGCCTTGGACATAGCCGAATGCAATATTAATATGCGTCAGCTTCAACAGATCCGCCTGCGTCAGCACGGGCAGGTCTTTGTCGTCGACGTAGCCGATCGTCTTGTAGTCGGGTTTCATCGCGCTTCGCGCTCCTCTCTTCAGACGGCTGAACATCTAGTAGTGCGCTAGAACCTTCGCCAGTCGTCTGTCTCATTCACTAAGATTAGTTGCGGACGGCCTGCAATACGTGTAATGCCTCTCGGACGCTGCCCGGCTTGTAGCCGGACTGCGCATAGCGTACCGCGAGCTCGCCGTCCACTACATACAAGTAGGGATGGCTGGTCTCGCCAGGATGGGCGCGCTCCAGCATCATGCGTTGCGCAGCGCCATCCGGATCGCGCAGCAGCAGCGCAACGTCAGGCAGGTCGGGATGCGCCTCGGGATCGAAGCGCGCGCTCTCCTCGCCCTCCGGCACGATGAGCAAGAGCGGCAGTCCTGTCGCCTCATACTCCGCCCGCAGCTCGCCGCTCTCGCGCAGCAGATGGCGCGACGGCTCGCGGCGCGGGTCGATCCAGGCGACCACCGCGCCCTGGCTGCCAGCGAGCTCCCCTAGTCGAGCGTCGGCTCCGGTCTCATCCCAGCGATGCAACACGCTCTGTCCATCGGCCGTCCCGAGCGCCGGATAGGTGAGCGCGGGCTGGCGAAGCTCAGGCGTCAGCACCGTCTCCTGACCGGGCGCGATACGGAAGTAATAGAAGCGGCCGAGCACCTCGCCGCCCTGCAGCCTGACGCCGGTGATGAGACGGTAGTTCCCGGGCTCCAGCTCGAATGGCCGATCATATACATCCTTCTCGCCAAACGGATATTGCAGCGTCCGATAGAAGCCATCCTCCAGTCGACCAAACGAGAAATTGTCGCGGTAGGCGAGCTCCGGTCCGCTCTCTCCCCTGCTCTTGCCCGCGTCCTCGCCCGCTGTCTCGCGCCGCACCAGCCGCAACGTGCCGCGCTGCGAAACGCCAACTCCAGCTACGCCAGTATCTTCGCGGACCGAGCGGCCGGTATCTTCGCGGACCGGGACGCCGGCTGCTGCCTCTTCGCAGGACTCGCGATCATCGCCGCTGACTCCAGTTAGATCAGCCTCATCGAGCACCGTACCATTGCCCTCGGTCAGGTCAGTATCGCTGTGCCCCGCACCATCAGTGGAGCTCGCCCTCGCAGCCCGCCACTGGCCGTCCTGCCAATACTCGGGATGCTGAGTAGCCGGATGCAGTCTGGCCGCGACACCCAAGCTCCGCAGCAGCGCGACGAGCAGGATATCCACCGAGAGGCGGTCCGCTGCCCGCAAGCGGAATGTGCCGAGCGGCGTCGCCTTGCCCTGCATATGCAGCGGCTCGCGCGTGATCGTCCAGTCTCTGGCGAGCCGCTCCGCCACTAGCGACGGCGAGGCGCGGAAGGCCTCGACCTCCTCTGGCGAGAAGGCTGCCATCAGCTCGGCCTTGTACGGCGCCAGCATCTCGAAGTGGACGCGCGGACAGAGTACATAACGCAGCCACCGCTCCTCCTCCGCCTGCATGGACGCGTCTGGCGAGTCGTCTCCACCGCCACTGGCCGCCGACATCGCAGACTGCTGCGGCCCGGACTCGGACCCCGCAGGTCCCGACATCGCAGACCGCTGCGGCCCGGACTCGGACCCCGCAGGTCCCGACATCGCAGACTCTGACACCGCCCCCTCCAGCCAGCGCAGCCCGCCCTGAAGATAGTCGTCCAGCGTCCCGCGAGCGGTGTCGGTCAGATCCTTAGGATGGAGCGTCTCGAGCAGCCGCAAGGGCCACAGGCCGTGCTGCGGACTGCGCTCGCGCAGGAACGCAGCGAGCTCGCGGGCATTGCCGCGCGCCGTCTCCAGCACGGGCCATACGCGCTCCGGCGGCAGCGCCAGATCCTCGGCCAGGTCTCGCGCCTGCGACTCGCCGAGGAAGCTCGCCTCGTACGCCTGGCGGAGCCGCTCGCCCTCGGCGACACGCTCGCGATGCCGCGCCAGCTGCTCCTCCGCGAGCGGCTCGCGCGGCTCGCCCGGCCGCTCGGGCGGCGGCGTCATGTCGAACGTCGCCGTCCCCTCCGGCTGCCCGGTGCGCCGGAGCGCGAGCGTCAGCTCCTGCACATCCGCCGCGACCGACTGCTCGTCCCAATAGCCGTCTCGCACGGCACGCACGATCAGATCGCCATACCCCGTGCGGAAGCTCGCCTCGCCCCTCGCATCCGTGCGGATCGTCGCCAGCGGGAACAGCTCGGCGTAGTTGTAGAGCTGGAACTGCACCTCGGCATCGGCGACCGGCGCGCCCGCGGCGTCCAGCACGGTCACGCGCAGCGTGCGGACCGGGGCGTACAGGTCCAGCAGATTAAGCTCCGTATGCCACTGATCGGCCACGGTGACCGGCTCGGGACCGACGTAGCCGGACGGCACCCGCGTATGGACGAGCATCGCCCGGCGCGCCGGCGCGCTGAACCAGCCCTCGTCGAGTACTGCCTCTGGCTCGCAGGCGCCGATATAATGCCACTGGCCGTCTGCCCACGCCTCGACCCAGGCGTGATTGTCGTCGCAGTGCGCCCAGCGCGGCGTATAGCATTGCCGGGCCGGGATGCCGATGCTCCTCAGCGCAGCCACAGCGAGCGTCGACTCCTCGCCGCAGCGGCCGCGAGCGTTGCGGAGCATGCCGAGCGGCGACAGCGTCCGCAGATCGCTGCCGATGTAGGTGGCCTTCTCGTGGCACCAGTAGTTGGTCTCCAGGATGGCCTCGGCCATCGTCAGCCCTGACGTCCGCGCCGCCAGCTCGCGGTGCAGGATCGCCTGATAGTCCTCCAGATTCTCCGTGTTGATCCGCATCGGCAGCACATAATACAGGAATAGCCGATCCGGCACACCCGCCCCCCATGGCGCGGTCTGACGCGTCGCGAGCGCCTGCCGAATATGGGTCAGGAACAGCTCGCCGTCATGATCGGCCAGATCGCATATCGGCATATTGGCGTACAGGAACTTCAAGGCCACCGTCTCTTCGTCCGTCAGCTCCTGCGCCAGCACGCTGAACAGCGGGCCTGCACGATGTCCCGCCAGCTCCCGTCTGCGTTCGTACTTGCGCTCCAGCTCGGCGAGCTCAACCTCGCCAAGCGACAATATCGTCTGCTGCGCGCTCATCCGTATCACTCCCTCCACAATTTGCCGTCCTCGCGTATCCAGTAAGTCGCCCCGCCGTCAGCCGACGGCGCCGCGATCCGGAACAGACCGCTGCCAATCTCGATCTGCGGCGCCAGTTCCTCCAGCTCTCGCTCGCCACGGGCCAGCAGCGCCAGCTCGTCGGTGAATCGTCCATGCTCGGCATAGTAGTTGCGCTGTCTGTAGTAGAGCCGACGCAGCAGCCACTTGATCCGCTCGTCCGGCTTCAACACGCAGACGTCCGCCTGTAGCAGTCCGCTGGCGGCTGCTGCCCCCGAGTCGCTGAAGACGACATAGCCCCACAGCTCGGGATAGTGCATGTTGACGACGCCCTGCGGCGACCAGACCCAGTTATCCTCGGGATACGGCCTTCCGGTAGCCGGATTCACCTGCTTGCGATATTGACCGTCCTGCACCTCGACCCGCCACTGCACCCGCGAGAAGTTAACCCGCCAGAACTCGCCGGCAAGCGGCGGCCGCTTGTCCGGCGCGCACTCCTGGAGCGCGCGCCACGGCATCGCCACCTCGACGCTCCAGCGCCGATTGTCCGCTGCCGGGTTGTTCAGCTCGCCGTCGATATGGACCGCCGTCCGCAAGCCCTGGATGTCCCAGCCGTTGACCGGCGGGCCGCCATCCCGATAAGGCGTCACGAGCAGCAGATCCCAGACGGTGTTCAGCGCGTTGATCTCGAACTCGTAATACTGATGCGTATCGCCGTCGGGATCAATGAAGATCTCGAAGTCATTATCATAGAAGATCACCGAATCCCGCTCCGTCAGCGTCGCCCAGATCTCATCCTCCTCCAGCTCAGCGCCGATGTAAAAATACTCGTCATCCCACAGCATCTTCACCCGCGTCCGCTTCGACGGCAGCGGCCTCAGGTCGCCCTCGATATCGACGAAATCCTCGGTCCACGGCGCATGCGCCCAGAACGACTTGTCCAGCCGGCCGTCCAGCATGAGCGGCCCCTCCGCCCGCAGACAAGGGTAGCTCTTGGGCGCATAATCAATAACCGGCTCCGGTACTGCGCTCCACTTCATCGTCTCTTCCTCCCGTCCTCTATACTCCTGCTCCTCCAGCTATCAACGGATACGGAAGGCCAGCGCCTCCGGCGTCTCCTCGGCGCGCACCGACTCAGGCAGACGTACAGCGTAGCCGCCCTCGCAGCGCCGCACCTCGAGCTGCTCCGCCCCGCCAACCAGATCGACGGCTGTCGGCTCCGTCGCCAGCGGCAGGATCAGCTCCTCTTCCAGCCGCTCTCCCTCCTGACACAATACGATCGCATAGCCGACCTCGCCCTTGCGGGTGAAACGGACGGCGCCTGCTGCGTAGGGCTCCCACACCCGCGTCCCGTAGATCGCTTCGCCGTAGACGCCAAGCCACTTGCCCAGTCCCTTCATCCGTTCGATCGCCGGCGCAGGCAGACGCCCGTCCGGCTGCGGGCCGACGTTAAGCGCGAGATTGCCGCCCTTGGCGACGATTTCGACGAGCAGATGCACGAGCTGGCGGACCGACTTGTAGCGATCGTCATAATTGAAGGAAAACGAGGTGCCCATCGTAATGCAGCTCTCCCACGGCACATGCAGCGGCCGCTCAGGCAGCGTCTGCTCCGGGGTGATCAGATTCTCGTACGGTCCGCCGACGGTACGATCCGCCGTTAGCAGCCACGGCTGCACGCGGCGCGCCTGCTCGACCACCTCGCCGAGCCGGATATCCTGACCTTGCGCTGCATTGACCCAGCCGGCGTCGAGCCATAGCATATCGATGCGTCCGTAGCGGGTCATCAGCTCCATGATCTGCCGGTGGGTGAACTGTACGAACTGCTCCCACAGCCACGGGTAGCGCTGCGGATCATACGACGGACCGCGCCACATCTGGCTGCCGCGCTCCATGCCCGGCGCCCAGTAAGATGGGGTATGCCAGTCCGCCTTGGAAAAGTACGCCGAGATCGCCAGCCCCTGCTCGCGGAACGCATCGAACAGCTCGCGGCAAATATCCGCATACTTGTGCCGATGGAACGGCGTCTCGGGGCCGGTGATCCGGTAGTCGGTCGTATGGGTATCCCACATGCAGAACCCGTCATGATGCTTGGTCGTAAAGTTCAGATACTTGAAGCCGCCTTCGGCCGCCAACTCCGCCCAACGCTGCGGCTGGAAGCGGATCGGGTTGAAGGTGCGGTTCAGATCGAAGTATTCGCGCTTCAGCTCCTCGCCCTCCACGCCCCAGTCGATGCAGTCGCGCGCCCAGTCGGCATCGCCGTCGCTGAGCGCCCACGATTCGACGACGCCGAGCTGGGAGTATGGCCCCCAGTGCATCATCAGGCCCAGCTTCTGATCCTTAAACCATTCCAGCCGCTCCCGCAGCAGCGGCTCCTGCGGCTCGACCCAGTCCTGCTCGCTGCTGTAATTATGTACGCCCTCATGGACGACGGGCTCCTGTGCTTCTCCCACAACAATTCCTCCTTTTTAAAGATGGCATGATTCGAACCCGCACTTGTCCGAACCGGAAAAAAGGCGACCGTTCCCCGCCGATCCCGGCAGGGAACAGCCGCCTGTGCTGCCCGCTATTTAGCTGGCGTTCTCGCTATCCCACTGGTCGTAAGCCTCTTGGTAAATCTCGACGATGCGGTCGCTGCCCATCTTTTTCAATTGAGCGACGTACGCATCCCAGTTGGCCAGCGGCTCCGCGCCGGTGACGAAGCGGGCTTCCATCTGCTTCACATACGTGTCGAGATCGGACATGAGCGCCGATACCTCGGTCTGCCGCTCGTTGTCGAGATAGACGCGCGGGAACGGCGGCTTGGCGATCGGCACCAGCTTCGCCTCGTTTTCCTCCCGGATCCAGTCGTCGAGCTCGGAGCGCAAGCCATTCGTCAGCTCGGGGATGTTGACGCCCGGGGTGACGATGCCGTAGTTCGGCGTCAGGGTGGCGCGGTACTCCTCGCGGTCGCCGCCGCCAGGCACTTCCTTGTAGCGCTTCACCTTGTTGGCCTCGTCCTCGTACTCCCACATCAGCCCCTCCGGCCCTTGCGTCCAGAGCGTCGCGCCTTCATAGCTGTATTGGTAATCGATCCAGCGCATCGTCGCCTCTGGATGCTTGTTGGTCGCCGTGATCGCGAAGTTGCCGTTGGACGAGATGCCCGGGTGCTTGCCGTAGACCGGCGTACCGGCGATCTCGCTGCTGACGGGCGTCATCATCGGATCGGTCGTCCGCGGCTCGCCGCCGAGCGTGAAGTACGGATGGTAGTCGCTGAAGAGCGCGATCTGGTTTTTGGCGCCCTTCGCCTTCTTCATGTCGTCGGTCTGCGAGAACGTCTCATGATCGAGCAGCTCCTCCTGCCACAGCTTGTTCAGGAAGGTCAGGTAGCCCCGATAGCCCTCCTCCTGCGGCGTATAGTGGACGACGCCTTCCTTGTCGGCATAGTACACCTCATTGTAGATGCCCCAGAAGCCGAGGAAGTACATGCGCAGATCGTCGAGCTTGACCGAGGTGAGCGGGATCTCGTCCGCCTCGCCGTTGCCGTTGGGGTCCTCTTCCTTAACCCGCTTCAGATACGTGTACAGCTCTTCAGTCGTCTTGGGCTCGCTGACGCCCAGCGCCTCGAGGAACTTGCCGTTGTACCACATCGGGCCGCGATACCATACGGCTGTCGTATCGATGAATGGCAGCGCGTAGATATGGCCGTCCGTCGTCGTGATCGACTTGCGGACATCCGGATGGGCGTCGAGCACTGCTTTCAGGTTCGGCGCATAGTTGTCGATCAGATCCTCAAGCGGAATGAGCAGCTTCTGACTGCCGTAGTTGACCTGCTCGGCCGGCGTCAGATCGGCGGCGTACAGCATGTCCGGCAGCTCGCCGCCGGCGAAGGTCAGATTTTTTTTGGTCGGGAAGCTATCGATCGGCGCGGTCTCGAACTCCACCTTGATGTTGGACAGCTCCTCCATCGCCTGTACGGTCGGCATCGTGCTCCAGTTGGCCATCTCGGCGCTCGGCGCCATCATCGTGAGCGTGATCTGCTCCTCGACGATCGGGAAGCCCTCGCGGCTGACGCTGGCAGCGCCCTCGCCGCCTCCCGCAGCCGGAGCGTTGGTCCCCCCGTTGTCGGACGAACAAGCTGCTGTCATCATCGCCATCGCCATCAGGGCCGATACCGCGACGGTCCCCTTCTTGTGCCTTTTCTTCATAGACAATCCTCCCCTTTCATCATAACCCATTTGTAGGTCCCGCGACATCGCGAGCATGCTATGGCAAGATCAGCCCTTGACGGAGCCGATCATGACACCTTGGACAAAATAGCGCTGCAGGAACGGATAGAGCGCGATAACCGGCAGCGTCGAAACGATGATTACGGCGTACTTGACGAGCGCCGCCACCTCGGCTTTGTTGTTGAGCGAGGTCGCCGTCTCTGCATTGATCGCGCCCGACTGGGCCGACATCTGCTGCAGTACGAGGATCTGACGAAGCACCAATTGCAGCGGATACTTGGCCTGATCGCTCAGATAGATCATCGCGGAGAAGTAGTTGTTCCAGTGGCCGACTCCGAAAAACAGGGCCATGACCGCGATCAGCGCCGTCGAGAGCGGCAGCACGATCTGGAAGAATAGCCGGAAGTCGCTGCAGCCGTCGATCTCTGCCGCCTCCTGCAGGTCCTTGGACATCGTCGACTGGAAGAAGGTGCGGCAGACGATCAGATTCCACACCGACGTCGCCCCCGGCAGGATGAGCGCCCACATGCTGTTGACGAGGCCAAGGCTCTTGACGATCAGATACGTCGGCACGAGGCCGCCGCTGAAGAACATCGTTACCATGAACAGCATCATAAACAGGTTGCGGCCGACCATGTCGCGCCGACTCATCGCGTAGGCAGCGGGCAAGGTGACGGCGAGGTTAACCGCGGTGCCAACCGCCGTATAGATGATCGTATTGAGGTAGCCGTTCCAGATCGCCGGATCGTCGAACACCCGCTTGTAGCCTTCGAGCGTGATCTCCTTGGGCAGCAGCCACATCTCGCCAGAGGCGACGACGTTCGGATTGCTGATCGAGGCGCTGATAATATAGATGAGCGGATAGGCTACGACGGCGAGCGCCAGCGTCAGCACGACATAGACGCAGGCCAGGAACACCTTGTCGCTTTTCGTTTCCTTGATTGCCGATACCATGGGCTTCACTCCTTTCTTCGTTGTCCTACCACAGGCTGTTCTCGCTCGTCCGCCGCACGACCTGGTTGATGACGATCAGCAGGATCGCATTGACGACCGAGTTGAACAGACCGACCGCTGTAGAGTAGCTGTACTGCGCCTCCAGCAGACCAATCCGGTAGACGAAGGTGGCGATGACGTCCGAGGACGACATATTGAGCGGATTTTGCAGCAGCAGGATCTTCTCGTAGCCGACGCTGAGCAGGCTGCCGACATTGAGG
>Ga0160464_100463_pt1 | contig 29713 bp, 22 predicted proteins | sample HID1971I_E11MG_FD_108275 | JGI IMG/M metagenome (GOLD analysis project Ga0160464, IMG submission 108275) | Enriched millipede-associated microbial communities from UW Madison campus, WI, USA - HID1971I_E11 MG | ecosystem: Host-associated > Arthropoda: Insects > Digestive system > Unclassified ... | reverse complement strand
TCTGTCTGGGCACCTCGACGGCGGCGCATCCGGCCTGGATGGCGACGCGCTACCCCGATGTGCTGGTCACGGAGCATGACGGCCGCCGCCGCAAGTTCGGCCGCCGCCACAACTCCTGTCCGAACAGTCCGACCTATCGGCTCTACGCAGAGCGGATGGCGCGCCGCCTGGCGGAGCGCTACCGCGACCATCCGGCCTTGCTGCTCTGGCATGTCAACAACGAGTACGGCTTGCGCTGCTACTGCGACAATTGCGAGCGGGCGTTCCGCGTCTGGCTGCGGGAGAAGTATGGCACGCTGGATGCGCTTAATGCGGCGTGGTATACGAGCTTCTGGGGCCATACGTTTTACGACTGGGACGAGATCGTGCTGCCGAGCGCGCTCAGCGAGCATCTGAGCTCTTCCGATCCCGATGCAACCGCCTTCCCGAGCATCTCTCTCGACTATGACCGGTTCAACTCGGATGCGCTGCTGTCCTGCTATAAGCTGGAGCGCGATGCGATCAAGGATGTCATGCCGGAGGCTGTCGTGACGACGAACTTTCAGGGCAACGGCACGTACAAGCCGCTCGATTACTTCAAGTGGGCGCAGGAGCTCGACGTGATCGCGCTGGATATGTATCCCGCCGACGATATGACCCCGGCGCAGATGGCGATGCGCTACGACCTGATGCGGGGCTTGAAGGGCGGCGAGCCGTTTCTGCTCATGGAGTCGTGCCCGACCCAGCTCAACTGGCGTCCGCGCAATGCGGTGAAGCGTCCGGGGGTCAATCGGCTATGGAGCCTGCACGCGGTGGCGCGCGGCGCGGATGCGGTCATGTACTTCCAACTGCGGCGGTCGCTCGGCGCCTTCGAGAAGTTCCACGGCGCGATGATTGATCATGCCGGACATGAGCATACCCGGGTATTCCGCGAGTGCGCCGGAATCGGCGAGGAGCTGCAGCGGCTGGGCGGCACGCTGCCGGGGGCGCGCACGACGGCGCGGGCGGCGATCGTCTTCGACTGGGACAACTGGTGGGCGATCGAGCATTCGAGCGGCCTGACGGTCGATCTGCGCTATGTGCGGGAGGTGGAGAAATATTACGCCGCCTTCTATGCGCATAATCTGCCGGTCGATCTGATCGGCGTCGACGCCGAGCTAGGCGACTACGATCTGGTCGTGGCGCCGGTGCTCTATCTGCTCAAGCCGGGCTATGCGGCGCGGTTGGAGCGCTTCGTGGAGCAGGGCGGCACGCTCGTGACGACGACGTTCAGCGGCATCGTCGATGAGCATGACCGGGTAACACCGGGCGGCTACCCAGGCGAGCTGCGGGAGCTGCTCGGCATCTGGGTCGAGGAGATCGACGCGCCGATGGCGCATCAGCCCAATCGCGTCGTCATGACGAAGCCGCTGGGCGAGCTGGCCGGTCCGTACGACTGCGGCGTGTTATGCGATGTCGTCCATGCCGAGGGAGCCGAGACGCTGGCTGTCTTCGAGCAGGACTACTACGCGGGCAGTGCGGCACTGACGCGCAATCGGCGCGGCGCAGGCGAGGCCTGGTATGTGGCGACATCGCCGGAGCCGACGATGCTGCGCGCGCTGATCGGACAGCTATGCGACACGATCGGCATCGAGCCTGTGCTGGTCACGCCTGCGGGAGTCGAAGCGACCGTCCGCGCCAAGGGCGGCGAGTGTTTCCTTTTCCTGCTCAATCATAACGAGGCCGCAGCCGAGGTCGAGCTGGACGATGGCGTCTATGTCGACCTGCTCAGCGGCGCGACGCAGGCGGGCGTGCTGGGACTGGCCGCTCGGGATGTGCGCATCCTGCGCAGGATCAACGCGCCGGTTAGGGGGAAGACACCGGCATTGACAACAGGGAGGTCGGAGCAATGACGAACCGTCGGCATGACGACGACAAGAAGCTGTGGTACCGCCAGCCGGCAGACGAATGGGTCGAGGCGTTGCCGGTCGGCAATGGTCGGCTCGGCGGCATGGTGTATGGCGGCAGCAAGCGCGAGCGGATCGCGCTCAACGAGGACACGCTGTGGTCTGGCACGAAGCGCGGCCCCGAGCGCGAGGAGCCGATCCGTCATCTGGAGGAGAGCCGCAGATTGATCTTCGCGGGACGCTACAGCGAGGCGCAGGAGATCATCGAGCGGCATATGCTGGGGCCTGCCGGGCATGCGTTCCAGGCGATGGGCGATCTGACGTGGGAGATGAGTCACCCGTCGGCGGTGGAGGACTACCGGCGCGAGCTCGACCTGCGCAGCGGTCTGTGCCGCGTCAGCTATGCGACGAGCGGCGTCCGGATGGAGCGTGAGGTGCTGGCGTCGGCGGTTGACGATGTCCTAGCGGTGCGGCTGCAGGCCGACCGTCCGGGAGCGGTCAGCCTCGAGGTTGCGCTCACCAGCAGGCTGAACTACGCCGTGGAGAAATGCGGCACCGACCGGCTCATCCTCAGCGGCGCAGCGCCGAGTCTGCTCGACCAGGAGCGGGAACGCTCGGACGATACGGTCATCTATGACGAGACAGCCAGCCTGCGCTTCGAGATCCATCTGCAAGCGATCGCCGACGGCGGCACGGTGGAGACGCACGGCGGTCGTCTGGTCGTGCAAGGGGCGAATGCAGTGACGCTGCTGTTGACAGCGGCGACCAGCTACAATGGCTTCGACCGCGACCCTGTGCTGGAGGGGCTGGACCCGAGGCCGCGCTGCGAGGCCGCGCTGTCTCAGGCGGCAGCACTCAGCTACGCGGAGCTACGGGCGCGCCATGTCGCGGACTTCGCCTCGTATTTCGACCGTGTCGAGCTAGAACTGGACGCGCCGGGTCGCGCAGACCTGCCGACCGACGAGCGGATCGCTGCCGTGCGGGAGGGTCAGGCGGACGAGCGGCTGGCGACGCTGTTTTTTGACTTCGGTCGCTATCTGATGATCAGCGCTTCGCGACCCGGCACGCAGGCGACGACGCTGCAGGGCATATGGAACGACAGGACGAAGCCGCCGTGGTCGTGCAACTATACGATCAACATCAACACCCAGATGAACTACTGGCCAGCCGAGGTGTGTCATCTGCCGGAGTTCCACGAGCCGCTGTTCGACCTGCTGGACGATCTGCGGATCGCCGGGGCGCGCATGGCGGAGGCGTATTACGGCTGTCGGGGCTGGGCGGCTCATCACAATGTAGACCTGTGGCGCAACACGACTCCATCTCCCGGCTCGGCGAGCTGGGCGTACTGGCCGATGGGGGGCGTCTGGCTGTGCCAGCATCTGTGGGAGCATTACGACTATAGCCGCGACCGCGACTTCCTGGCGAATCGGGCCTATCCGATCATGAAGGAGGCGGCGTTGTTCTGCCTGGACTACCTGGTGGAGGATGACGAGGGCTATCTCGTCTCGGTGCCGTCAACCTCCCCGGAGAACAGCTTCCTCACCGAGGACGGCCAGCGGGCGGCGGTCAGCATGAGCGCGACGATGGACGTCGCCCTCATGCGCGAGCTGTTCGGCCATTGCCTCGAGGCGACGCAGCTGCTGGATCGGGACGCCGAGTTCGCCCAAGAGCTGCGCGCTGCGCTGGAGCGGCTGCCGTCGCTGCAGATCGGCCGTCATGGCCAGCTCCAGGAGTGGTATCGCGACTATGAGGAGGCGGAGCCGGGCCATCGCCATACCGCCCATCTGTACCCGCTGCATCCCGGCCGTCAGATTACGGTGCGGGGCACGCCGGAGCTGGCCCGCGCGGCTCGCGTCAGTCTTGACCGCCGTCGCGCGCACGAGGGCAAGGACACGATCGGCTGGTGTTATGCGTGGAATATTAGCCTGTATGCCCGGCTGGAGGATGCGGAGACGGCGCATCATTATCTGACCAAGCTGCTGGGCAACCCGTTCCCGAATCTGTTCAACGCGCACCGCCATCCGAAGATTACCTTCTATCCGCTCACCATCGAGGCTAACTTCGCCGCGACGGCAGGGATCGCCGAGCTGCTGCTGCAGAGCCATGCCGGCGAGCTGCATCTGCTGCCCGCGCTGCCGCAGGCGTGGCCTTCCGGACGGGTCAGCGGCTTGCGAGCTCGCGGCGGCTACGAGCTGCTGGAGCTCGTGTGGTCGGAGGGACGCCTGGAGCGTGCCGTCCTCCGCGCCTCGCAGTCGGGGCGCTGCCTGGTGCGCGCCGCCGTGCCGATCGCTGTGGACGGGGCCGAGTCGTTAGTCGGCGGCGGGGCTGTGCCGCAGGACGTAGACAGGGCCGAGTCGCTGGTGGGCGGCGGGCCTGAGTTGCTGGCCGTCGACGGGGCCGAGCCGCTGATGCGCGGAGGTGCTGTGCAGCCCTCGTCCAGGACCAGTGAAGGGATGGCATCCGGGGAGCAGGCGGAGCCTGGCTTGCTCGCCTTCGAAGTGGAGGCGGGCGGCGTCTACACGATCCGCCAGATATAGCAAGTTGTCTCTTGCCGAGGGCGGCCTATATAATAGGTGCAACTAGGATGGAAACGCTTCACAGGGAGCGTCCTGATGCAAAGGAAGGCCGTGGCTATGAAAAACTTGCGGATCGTTCAAAAAATGGCGCTTGGGTACTTGCTGCTCGTGCTGCTGCCGATCATCGTGTTCGGCGGTTACTTGTACAACCAGTTCCATATGGACGTCATGTCGGAATACTCGGAGAGCAAGCAGCGGCTGGTCGTGCAGGCCGGGGAGGGATTCCGCTCCAGTCTCAATCAGGTGTCGTCGATCCACGCCCTGTTCCAGAACAATCAGCCGTTGATCGACTATCTGAACGGCGCCTATGGCTCCGAGCTGCAGCATGTGTACAACTACCTGAAGGACATTCGCCCGCAATTTCTGTATGCCCAGTCGCGCAACCGTGAGATCGCGACGATCAAGCTGTACAAAATGCTGCCCCAGGTCCACGCAGTCGCTGGCGAGATGGAGGAGCTGGAGCAGTTGGACGAACGCCCGCTGGCCAGACTGGCCGAGGTTAATGTCGACGAGGGCGTCTGGCTGCGTCGCGACGGAGACGGGGCGACTGCGCTGCCGAGCCTCAGCTACTATCAGCGCATCTACAATGACAGCTATACGAAGCCGCTGGCTGTGCTGGAGATTGTCGTCAACGATGCGCTGCTGCGCAATTTCCTCCAGGCGGTCGACGTCAACCAGAGCATGCAGGTGCTGATCCTGCAAGACGACGCGCCGGTATACCGGAGCGAGGGGCTGGAGCTGGAGGATACGCAGAAGGCGGCATTGCTCGCGATGACGGATGACAGTCAGCAAGGTTATGCCTACTCGAGCGGACAACGTTCGCTTGTTAATTCGCTGTCGATTCCCGAGCTGTCGGCGACGTTCTATTTTTTTAGCCAGATGGATGAGGTGTTCGTCGATATCCGGACCAAGACGATCGTACTGGCGCTGGCGCTGCTCACCGGCCTGATCGTCCTGACGGGCATCTATTACGCGACGGCGACCTCGCTCGTGCGCCGGATCCTCGGGCTGGCCCGGCACATGCGGATGGCCGACGAGCACAAGCTGACTTACTATGAGGCGGGCACGCATAACGACGAGATCGATTTCTTGACACGCTCCTACAACTCGATGGTCGGCCGGATCGACGAGCTGCTGAATACGGTGCACCGGACCGAGCTGATGAAGAAGGAGGCGGATTATCTGGTGCTGCAGGCGCAGATCAAGCCGCATTTCCTCTACAATACGCTGGAGTCGATCCGCATGCTGGCCGAGATCAACAACGATCAGGAGGTCGTCGACGCGACGTACACCTTTGGCCGTCTGCTCCGTTATACGCTCAACTCCGGAGACAACGAGATGATGCTGCAAAACGAGATCGACAACGTCCGCCACTATCTGGAGATGCACAAGCTGCGCATGCTGGATCGGCTGCAATTCTCGATTCGTGTAGAGACGCGGGTCGACGATATCCGCTGCCCGAAGTTCATCCTGCAGCCGCTCGTGGAGAACTGCATCCAGCACGGCATCGGCCGCAGCCGCAAGACCGGCGTGATCGAGCTGAGCGTCACCCGGCAGGAGGAGGAGCTGACCATCGTCATCGCCGATAACGGGCCCGGCATCCCGCCGGAGCGGCTCCGTCTGATCCGCGAGGTGTTAGGCAACGAGCGGGACCGCCAGGAGCTGCAAAGCGAAAATTCAGGCTACGGTCTTTATAATGTCAGCGAGCGCATTCGCGCTTTTTATGGCGAAGGGACGCGACTTGCCATCGACAGCCGCGAGGGAGCGGGCACGACATTTACGCTGAAGCTCCGACTGCCGGAGGGGTGAGCGGACGAGCTGTTCACAACATACATCAAAGGAGCGGAACGATATGAAACAACAAAGCAAAAAGCGCATTCCCGATACGCTGATGCTGGAGGAGCGAGCAGCCCATGCGATCAATGCGATGATCGGCATGGCCGATGACGAGCATGGGGGCATCCCGTTTTTTAGCGCCAATCTGAAGCACAAGCCCGCCTATATGCAGCACGGCGACTGGGACTACGGCTCCTCGCACGGGCGGATGATCGACGGCCTCGTGCTGGCGCGCCATATGTCCGGCGAGACGAAGGGACAGGAGGTCGAGGCGCGGTATCGGGCCAATCTGCTCTCCTTCTTCAAGGAGGACGGCATGAGCTACCGGCAGATCAATCCTACGCGCGACTGGGAGCCCAATGCCAACCTGATCGACCAGCGCGCCGTCATCCTGTCGCTGACGAGCTGGTATCTGGAGACGCGCGACCCCAAGGTCAAGGAGGCGGCGGATCGTCATGTAGCGGCGCTGAAGCGGATCGCCGTCAAGGAGCGGGACGTCTGGTATTATCCGGCCTCCGAGTACAAGGAGACGGGCTGGCCTTCGGCCAACGGCGTGCAGCTGCGGCTGGCGCCGGACCCGGCCGCCTTTTGCGGCAGACTGGTGATGCCATTGCTCAAGTACCATGAGCTGACGGGCAACGAGGACGCCTACGAGCTGTGCCAGTTTTTCACGGCGCTCATCATCGAGCGCAGCGGCGTCTTCCGCGAGGACGGCAGCTTCAACGACTCGCTCGCGTACCGCAGCGGCCACTTCCACACTCGTCTCGGCACGCTGGATGCGATCGCTCGCTTCGGGATGTATACGAACAATGCAGCGATGATCGCCTGGGTCAAGAAGAGCTACGATTGGGCGCTCACCAAATGTACAGCCTTCGGCTGGACGCCGGGCGATCTGCATGAGCAGGCGTACGAGCATGAGACCTGCTCGCTCGTCGATCTGATCGCCTGCGGCATCACGCTCGCCAAGAGCGGCTATGTCGAGTATTGGGGCGTCGTCGAGCGCTTCCTGCGCAATCATCTGGCCGAGTCGCAGCTGCTCGATCTCGACTGGGTGGAGCAGACGGACGACAAGTCCCGCGATATCCCGGCCAACAAGTCGTACTACAAGGTCGCGGAGCGGACGCGCGGCTCCTTTGCCGGCTACTCTGCGCCCAACGACTTCGTCTGCGACGTCATCGAGGGCCGGGGCCATACGAGCGATCTGCAGCTGTGCTGCCTCGGCTCGGGCACGCGCGGCCTGTTCATGGGCTGGAGCAACACGATCACCGAGAAGGATGGTACTGTCAGCGTCAACTTCCTGCTCAATCGCGGCTCCCGGCTGCTCGACGTCAGCAGTCATCTGCCGCATGAGGGCAAGGTCGTGCTGGACATCCACGCGGATATCGATCGTCTGCTGATCCGCATCCCGGAGTGGGCGGGCTTCACGAAGATTCGCTATGTCCGCGAGCGGGACGGCGTCGCCACGGAGGGCAAGGGCGGCGAAGCGAGCAGTTGGGTGAATCGGCACTTCCTCGCGCTAGGTCCGGCGACCGCAGGAGAGCGGATCACGGTGACCTTCCCGCTGAGCATCCGGACGACGCAGGAGCATGCGGTCGGTCAGACGTTCGAGACGCAGTGGCGCGGCGACGATGTCGTCGGCATCACCCCGCAGGGTACCAACAAGCCGCTGTACACCGGTCGTCAGGTGTTCGATGAAGCGCCGATGCGCGAGGGCGACTACCGTCGCCTGGACCGCGAGTTCGTATGGTAAGTTGGTCAGGTTCGGAGCGGGCGGGGTTGCCGCCTGCTCACGAGGAAGACGTGCCGGATTACGAGAACCTGCGGGTGATGCAGCGCAACGCCGAGCGGCCGCGAGCAGCGGCAGTGCCGCACGCTAGTACGCAGGAGGCTTTAAGTGGGGAAGCGGCGGCTTCGCCGTATTATCGCAGTCTGAGCGGCGATTGGCGCTTCGATTATGCCGAGTGCCCGCAGGACGCGCCGGAGGGATTTTACGAGCTGGCTTATGACTGCGAGGAGTGGGCGACGCTGCCGGTCCCGTCCAACTGGCAGCTCCATGGCTACGGCACCCCCTTGTATAGCAGCAGCAAATATCCGTTCCCGGTCGATCCGCCCTTCATCCCGAGGATGAACCCGACCGGCAGCTATGCGCGGATGTTCGAGGTACCGGACGATTGGTCGGAACGGGCCACGCTGCTGGCGTTCGACGGCGTCGATGCGGCCTTCCATGTGTGGGTCAATGGCGCGCTCGTCGGCTTCGGGCAGGGCAGTCATAACCGGATGGAATTCGATGTGACCGCCCATCTCCGACCGGGACCGAACAAGCTGGCGGTCCGCGTCTATCAATGGACGACCGGCAGCTATCTGGAGGATCAGGACAAGTGGCGGCTCAGCGGCATCTTCCGCGATGTCTACCTGCTGTCGGTGCCGCCTGTCCATCTGTTCGACGTCCGTCTCCGCACGCGGCTGGAGGCGTCGTACCGGCGAGGGACGCTGGAGCTGGCGGCGACGCTCAGCAACCGAATGGCCCTTCCCGGGACGGGCTGCGCGATCCGGGCCGAGCTGTTCGGTCCGGGCGGCGAGGTGCTGGCGAGCGAGAGACTGAGGAGTGACGAGCAGGTCGGCAAGGTATCTGCTGGCGAGGTGAGCAACGGGGATGCGGCGGCGAATGGGCTGCTGGCGAGTGTGATGCTGGAGGCAGTAGCGCCTGCTCTGGGGGCGACGACGGTCGTCTGCGCCGAGCTGCCCGTCGACGCGCCTGAGCTGTGGTCGGCCGAACGGCCAGTCCTTTATACGCTGCTGCTGACGCTTGTCGATGAGGAGGGCGCGGTGCTGGAGGCGCAGCGTTATCGTGTCGGCTTCCGGGAGGTGCAGGTGGAGGCGGGCCGCCTGCTCGTCAACGGATCGCCGATCATCATGCGCGGCGTCAATCGCAATGAGTGGGACCCCGAGCTTGGGTTTGTGACGACGATGGAGGCGATGGTCTGCGACATCACGCTGATGAAGCAGCACAACATCAACACGGTACGCTGCTCGCACTATCCGAACGACGAGCGTTGGCTGGAGCTGTGCGACGAATACGGCCTGTACGTCATCGACGAGGCCGACCTGGAGACGCACGGCTGCGTCTTCCTTGGCGAGATCAGCCGCTGGATCAACAATCCCGACGAGAAGACGGCTTACGAGAGTCGGCTGGCCGAGGACCCCGAGTGGCAGGCGGCATTCCTGGATCGAATGGCACGACTGGTCGAGCGGGACAAAAATCACCCGTCCGTCATCGTCTGGTCGCTCGGCAATGAATCGGGCTACGGTCCTAACCACGATGCGATGGCGGCATGGACGAGAGCGGTCGACCCGATGCGCCCGATTCACTACGAGCGGGCGGGAGCGGCGCCGGTCGTCGATATCGTCAGCTCGATGTATCCGTCCGTCGACATGCTGATCGCCGAGGGAGAGAAGGACGATGCGCGACCGTATCTCATGGTCGAGTTCGGCCATGCGATGGGCAATGCGCTCGGCAATCAGCAGGAGTATTGGGATGCGGTCTATCGCTATCCCCGCCTGTGCGGCGGTCTGATCTGGGAATGGACCGATCTCGCGATCCGTCGCCAGATGGACGACGGCAGCTTCCGCTACGCATATGGCGGCGACTTCGGCGATACGCCGCATAGCGGTCACTTCTGTATCGACGGGCTGCTGTTCCCAGATCGCCGCCCCAAACCCGCCTTGCTCGAGTTCAAGAAGGCTATCGAGCCTGTACAGGTGCATCCGGAGCAGCCGGAGCGCGGCGTGCTGCGGATCACCAACCGATACGATACGCTGTCGCTCGCTCATCTCGCCCTACGATGGCGCGTGTATCGCGATGGCCTCCTGCTGCAAGAGGGCGAGCTGCCGCCGCTGCACACCCCAGCCGGGGGAGAGGAGCTGGTCGTCATCCCGTACCGCAACTGCGCCGAGGCGGGCGGCGAGACTTGGCTGCATATCAGCTTCGTCCTGCGGGAGAGCGCCGTCTGGGCGGAGGCGGGCCATGAGGTCGCCTGGGCCGATGTGCCGCTGCCGCATCTGTCGCAACCGCATAGCAGTCAACCAGCCGCAGGAGAGACAGCTGGTGCGGCGGTCTGCGAGGCAATGGGAGGCGCAGGAGGAACCGCAAGCTCGGCGATCGCCGCAGGCGTGACGGTGAGTGCAGCTCGCAACACCGTTGCGGTAGACGATGGCGCCACGGAGGATGCCCGTCACATTGTTGCGGCCAGTGGCGGCAGCCGCATGCCGGCTACGACGGACTCGTGTCATGCCAGCATCGCTGGCGGAGACAACGATGTATGTGTGATAGAAGACGCGCGCCGTATCGTCATCAGCGGCAACGACTTCTCGCTGAGCTTCGACAAGCAGATCGGCGAGATATCCTCTTGGGAGCACCGGGGAGTGTCCCTGCTTGGGCAGGGGCCGCGCATCGAGCTGTGGCGGGCGCCGGTGGACAATGACGTCCATCTTGCGAAGCAATGGCGCGAAGCGGGCTATCACGAGCTGGAGAGCAATGTTCGCAGCATAGAGTTGTATCGGCTGCCGGAGCAGGGTGCCATCCGGATCGAGACGCAATCTGTGCTCGGCACGCGCGGCTCGCGGCCGTTATTCCAGGCGGTGCAGCGCTATACGGTCGGTAGCGAGGGCGATATCCTCCTGGAGAGTCGGCTGGAGCCACTGAAGGAAGGGCTGCCGCCGCTGCCGCGCTTCGGCATACGGTGGACGATGCCAGAGCGCTTCGAACAGTTCGCCTGGTTCGGTCTTGGGCCGCATGAGTGCTACGCCGACCGCCTGTCCAGCGGCAAGCTGGGCGTGTACGAGAGCAGTATCGATGAGGCGTTCGTGCCGTACATCAAGCCGCAGGAGAGCGGCAGCAAGGCCGAGGTACGATGGGCAACATTGTCGGACCTCGACGGCACGGGGCTGCGGATCGCCGGAGCGGGCGCGCCGCTCGGCCAGGTCGGCGTCAATCGGTACGGCACCCGAGCACTGAGTGCGGCAACGCATCATGAGGAGCTGCTCCCGCAGCGCGAGCTCGAAATCCACGCCGACTGGTGTCAGTCGGGGCTGGGCAATCATAGCTGTGGCTATGCTCCGACCTTGCCCGCCTACCTGGTCGCTCCGGAGGCGATGGAATTCACGGTGCATTTGGTGCCGCTGCCGAAGTCCGTAGGAGTAGAGGGTACGTGACAACTAAAACACCGCAGCTTGGGGGGACCCGTGCTGCGGTGTTTTGTAATTGAAATAGGGTCGGTGTCAAGCAAATGGTTCATAGATCTACCTCGCGTGGTATCTCTTGGCTTCGCTTAATATCCAATTCGGTGTCGACAAGAGGGGAGTTTCTGAAAAACTCGGTTAGGCTCGTCTGGGGCTTAGTGAGGCGTTCGTTTTCTTCCATCAGAAAACTCCCTCCATTCAGCTAGATTGTCTAGATATATATAGTATATCACGCTACTTGACAAATTTTAGAAAGGAAGTGAATGGGATGGTGTTGAAATGATATAGATGAAAGGGAGGCGTGCAAATGAAGGCTGCAATGACCGCGTTAGAGAATGGTCTCACGAGGAGACGGAAAGCTGCGCTTCTTTTTGTTGTATCACTACTGTTGTGGTCAGTCGCTGCTCCGGTCGATGGCGCCGCGTTGGTCCCAACTTTGGAGGGAGTTCGCGCCAAGGCGGCGGACTGCCGACCGGAGACGGTCGATCAGGTGCTGATGAGCTACAGCTTTGAAAGCTACATCCCGCTGTTTGGCAAGCGCCAGGAGGATCGGCAAGGCATCGCCACCGTATGTGGCCTCATGAAAAGCATATCAGACAAAGGCGAGCTGAAGGCCTTGCCAGGAGAAGACGATTTCCGGTTAAACATGCAGATGAGCGTGTATCTAACAGATGGCTCTACCGTCGTGCTTTCCACGGCGGGGCAGGATCGGCTGGCTGTGACGCTTGAGACGCAACGTATCGTACTTCAGGATGCAGACGCCTATGAAAACTTCTTGCGCTTGGCAGTCATTCCGAAGCTCCCCTCGTTGGAGCCGACTTCCGTGCACTTTGGGGAGAAGCTGCGAATCAAGGGAGAGAACGATGTGAGTGAGTCCGGTGTTATCTATGTATTCTGGACGAGGACGATTAATAACCGCAGTGCGCAGCTATCCTCTCAAGGCGTGCTTTATCCATCCAAGGATTCCGTATTAATTTACAAAGGAACGTCAACGTTTGGTCGCTATGATTTTGAAATTGCGTTGCCTGGCTATGGTGAAGGGTTCGATGGGACGACAAGGCGGGTTCTCCCCGGTAAAGGCGAAATTACTGTAAGCTCGTTAGGATGGAGCTGGACGCCTAATGTCGAGCTTTTGCATTCAAAAACGGCGTTTCTATCCTTTAACGGCGTGCCGATGGCCGATCCTTCCTTCGCTGTCCTTATGGTGGACGACCGGGCATACGTACCTGTGCGCGCGATAGCTTCCTTAGTCGACACTCCAGTGACATGGGACTCTGCGACTCGAAGCGTATTGATTCGTACCAAGCAGAGTGTGGCGAAACCGACGGATAACTGCCGTCCTCAGCTATGGATCGATGGTCAAGTGGCGGCTTCTGAGCTGCAGCCGGTGCTTCACAACGGCAGAGCCTATGTGCCGATCCGGGCTGTCACGGCTGCGTTTGATCTGCCTGTGCATTGGGACCCGGATATCCGTGGGGTCAATGTGACAACCGAGGCTACAAGTGTGCTCGATTTCAATGTAGCTCCCGCTGATCGTCTTTACGCCGCTGGGGTGGGTTCTTGAGAGAGACCAACGGGCGGCGGAGGTTGTCCGGATGTTCGATGCCCTGCAAGCGAAGCTCCAGCAGGTGATCCATGACCTGATGAACAGCAGTCAGATGTCGGATGACGAGTGGCAGGAGCTCGTCAGGGATCGCGCAGACGAGCTTCTCCTCCGGTCCGAAGAGCCGATATTCCTGCCGTGTAAGACATGTGGACGAGTGTTCGTCATGCGCGACACCGACCCGGACATCTACGCCAGCGGTCGCCTCATCCTGCCGGACGCATGTCCGGACCATGCTTGATGGGGAGTCACTCGGACTGATGTCCATGTTATCATGCGCAGTGGAACACGTGGCTGAAGAAGGAGAAGAAAGCAATGAAAAAGTTTATACTCTTTGATCATGATGGTGTTCTGGTGGATACAGAATTCTGGTACTACAAAGCGGGAGAACGCGCTCTGGCAGACATTGGATTTACCTTGGATAAAGGACAATACCTTCGCGATATGACCCAACCCTTGGGTACTTGGTCTCAAGCTAGGGCGGCAGGTATTGATGAACAGACCATCAGCAAACAGCGTGAGGTTCGGAACGTTTATTACCAGGAATATCTAAGGAAAGAAGCCATAGAAATCGAAGGCGTAGTTGAAACACTAGAGGAATTGTCAACGTATGTTCGCATGGCCATCGTGACAACTGCAAAACGGGCAGATTTTGAATTGATTCATGAAAACCGTCATATTATTCAATTCATGGAGTTTGTGCTTGTTCGCGAGGATTATCAACATGCCAAGCCGCACCCGGAGCCATACTTGACTGGTCTTGAGCGCTTCGGAGCTACCAAAGAAGAGACCCTGGTTGTGGAAGATTCAAACAGAGGTCTGAGCTCGGCTGTAGCTGCTGGTATCGACTGCGCTATTGTTCATAACGAATTCACAAAAACACATGACTTCTCACGGGCCAGTTATCGGATCAAAACTTTGGGTGAATTAAAGGACATTATTCTAAAGTAATTTGAAAGAGACCACCGCCCCTCACCAAGGAATCGCAAATCGCCAGCGCCGCTTCTTGCCGGGGAGCATTCCTGTGAAGAGCAGAGCGAGCAGGTAGAGCAGCAAAGCGCAGACAATGGAGACGGCGACGCTCCAGGCTGGCGGAAGAGTGTGGCTGGCGAGTAGATAGCGATACGCCACGTCGCCGCCGATCCCCATCAGCATCGTGCAGATGCCGACCTTGAGGAGCGGACGGACGCTCCAGTAGAAGCCGATCGAGCCGGAGATCGACAGGAAGTTGAGCAACGTCTGCACGGCGATGCCGATCCCGATGCCGTAAGCGACCCCGGTAATGCCGAGATGGCTGCCCAGCACGAAAATCGAGACGGCCCGGGTCACGGTGGCGATCACATAGTTCCATAGCATGGCGTTGGCCTGGCCGAGACCGAGCAGGATCGCGTGCAGCGGCGCGTCGAGATAATGCAGGAAGAAGATCGGTGCCAGGATCGCCAGCAGCACGCCCGCCTCCGGGGCATTATAGATTAACGACGTTAATGGTGTCGCCCACTCGTACAAGATGATCGTCGCCGGTGCGCCGATCAATAATCCCAACTTGACCGCCTGACTCATCCGCTCATGGATGAGCAGGCTATTTCGATTGGCCGCAGCCTCGCCGATCGCCGGGATCAGCGCAGTAGACAGCGAATGGGTAATGAAGCTCGGCATGAACAGCAGCGGGAATACGTACCCGGCCAACAGGCCGAATTGCTTGGTAGCCATCTCTGTACCGATGCCGGCGAGCGCCAGGCTGCTCGTGATCAACAGCGGCTGGAAGGCGCTGTACAAGGAGTGCGCGACGCCTTGGCCGGTCGTCGGCAGTCCGATCTGCAGCAGCTCGCCAAGCGTCCTGCGACCATGTCTCAGATGGCTCGACCACGTCTCGCCGGGGAGCTTGGCCTCGCCCTTGAGTTTGTAGCTGATGAGCAGGAAGGAGAGGCTGATCGCCTCGCTGACGACCGAGGCGGCCATCGCTCCGGCAGCCGCATAAGCGATCCCGTATGGCAGCAGGAGGTGGACGAGCGCGAGCACGCAGGCGATCTGCACCGTATGCTCCAGCACATCGGAGGCGGCGATTGTACTCATCCGCTGCATGCCGCGGAAGTAGCCCTTCAGTACAGCGGAGACCGCGATGATTGGCGCGATCGGTGTGATCGCCAGCATCGCATAGTAGGCGCGCTGGTCGCTCAGCAGGATCGAGGCGATCCATTCTGAGCCGAGCAGTGACAAGGTGGTGAGCGTCACGCTCAGCACGCCGGTTACCGCCAGCGACACATGCAGGATGCGCCGCACCTTGGCCCGTTCGCCGCGAGCATTGGCCTCGGCGACGAGCTTGGAGATGGCGACCGGCAGCCCTAGTTCGGTGATCGTGATGACGAGCGGGACGAGCGGATGGGCCATCATCAGGATGCCGATGCCCTCCGCGCCCAGCACGCGAGCGATATACATGCCGCTGATGAAGCCGAGGATCCGATTGATGAAGGCCGCGGCAGACAAGACCAGCGTCCCTCTCATGAAAGATTGCCCGTGTTGTGACATGTAGCGTTGTCCTCCTGTTTGCGGAATACTTATATGTATTCAGGAACACGCAAAGCATGCGAACAAGCCAATTCTCCATGTTCGATCCTTCAAAAGCTATAATGTAAACAGTTAGCTCAATAAATAAATATATTGACAATAGGTCTTTATTGTGATTAGTGTATACAATTGAAAAAAAATGTGGCATACTAACCTCAATGCATTTGTCAAGAGAACTTGTGTTCTTATATAGTTCTATATGGAGGTTTTATTTATGTACGATGCAACCGATGTATCTAAATGGTTTCTAGCTAATATCGACCGTGAATCAGGGGAATCGATTACACATCTGAAGTTACAAAAATTATTGTACTATGCCCAAGCGTGGAATTTAGTCCTACAAGACAAACCAATGTTTAGCAATCGCATAGAAGCATGGATGCATGGGCCTGTAGTTCCAGATGTATACTCCCAGTATAGTGCAAATGGTTACAATGCTATTGATGCTCCTGTATCGTCGCCTGTTTTCGATGATAATACTGAACATGTACTGAGGGAAATAATGAGGGTATACGGGAAGTATGACGCTAAATATCTTGAAGAATTAACTCATAATGAGGAACCGTGGTTAAAAACAAGAGGGAATTTACCTTTAGAGGCAAGGTGTAATGATGAAATACCATTAGAATTGATGAAAGATTTTTATACAAGAATGCAAAACTCTTAATTATTGAGGTATTAATCATGAAGTCAATTAAAGCAAATACAAAAATCCCATCAAAAGCGGTATCTTTGACGGATATTGAAGCGAAAATATTTGGAATTACTGGTTCACAAGAAGCGGATAATAGGGAAAACGCATATGTAGCTTTAAAATATTTTGATGAAGCTCACCAATGTCTCTCCGAATGGAGCAAAGAAGAACTAAGGGAATTTTCGCGCTTTATCAAAAAAATCAACAGTATGACTTGGAATCAAATTTATAAGACTTCTGGTAGGATTGGAAATAAAACTGGATTGGGATATTCTATTCATAAAGATGCTGCTAAGTTACCAAACAAGGCATTGAGAGATCGAATAAGTCCAGATATTACATTCTTTGAATTGAGAGTCACTGGAGAAGCAAGAGCGCATGGCTTCAGATCTAAAAATACATTCTTTTTAATTTGGTTAGACAGAAATCATGATATTTACCCAATGTAACAATGCTCTGCATACTCTGTGGGGCTTTTTTTCTATTTAAGGAAGGGCGAGATCGAATGATAACTACCTTCCCTTTTAAACGAGCAAGCCCGGATGCTAAGATCCGGGCTTGCTGCTCTTCTATATTCGGACGCGGGCGTCACGCCCACGGCCAGCCATTGCCTGTGACGTCCCCCATCCTCGCGTAGCAATCTTACCCCCGCGCCACCCGCAAACGAATAACATTCCAGGAGGCCTTGCTTAAAGTTGCGCTGACGCGGCCGCCGTCCGCCTGGGCGCTGCCGTTGTTGTGCGGGACGACGCGGCGAGGGTCATCCTTGGTGTTGGCGAGCATGAGATCCTCGCTCTCGAGGACGATATGCCCGATTAGGCTGAGCGCGCCGAAGCTGCGGACATCCATCTCCAACGTCATCGCTTCCTCGAGATGCCGATTGACGGCAAAGATCGTCACCTCGCCCTGCTCTTCATTGAACACGGCGACCGACTCCAGGTAAGGAACGTCGGTGAAGTCCTTGGCGTCGTAGCGCGGCGACCCCACATTGGCCAGCAGGACGGTGCCGCGACCGTAATGGGACGCATGGAGGAACGGATAGTAGGTCGTCTGCAGCCAGAGCCCGCCGCCCGTCTCGGTCATGATCGGGGCGATCGTATTGATCAGTTGGGCCAGACAGGCCATCTTCACCCGATCCGCATGCTTGAGTATCATGATCAGATAGCAGCCGACCGCCAGCGCATCCGCATGGGTGTATACATCCTCGAATTCCGGCGGCGCGATCTGCCACCGCTCGTGGTTGCGACTCGTGCCGATGGTATTCCATACATTCCATTCATCGAGCGAGAGCATGATTTTTTTGTTGCTGCGCTTCTTGGCCTGCACATAGTCGCAGATGGAGGCGACGCTATGGATGAAGCGGTCCAGATTCATCGAGGTCGCCAGGAAGTTGGCGGTATCGCCAGCATTGTTGTTGTAATACGTATGCAACGACAGGAAGTCGACCTGGTCATAGGTCAGATCGAGGATCGTCGCCTCCCAGTCGGCGAAGGTCGCCATGCCGCTCGACGAGCTGCCGCAGGCGACCAGCTCGATGGTCGGGTCGACCCAGCGCATCGCTTTGGCGGTCTCGTTGGCCAGGCGTCCATACTCGACGGCGGTTTTGGCGCCGATCTGCCATGGCCCGTCCATCTCATTGCCGAGGCACCACGTCTTGAACCGATGCGGCTCTTGATAGCCGTGTGAGATCCGCAGGTCGCTGTAGTACGAGCCGGAGGGGTGGTTGCAGTATTCGACGAGATTGCGTGCCGCATCGACGCCGCGCGTCCCCAGATTGACCGCCATCATCACCTCGCTGCCGGCGAGCTTGGCCCACTCTGCGAACTCGTTCGTGCCGACCGCATTGGTCTCGGTCGTCCACCAGGCGAGCTCGAGCGTCCGTCTGCGCTCGGATACCGGACCTACGCCGTCTTCCCAGTTGTACCCGGAGACGAAGTTGCCGCCTGGATAACGGATGATCGGCACCCGCAGCGCGCGGATCGCCTCCAGCGCATCCTGACGGAAGCCATTGGCATCGGCTGTAGGGTGCCCCGGCTCATAGATGCCCCCGTACACCGCCCGTCCCAGATGCTCGATAAAGGAACCGTACATCCGAGGGTCGACCTCGGAGACGCGGAAGTTTTTGTCGATCAGCATCGTCGATCGAATCGTCATCATATAACCTCCCAGTAAGGATAAGTGAATTGGCAAATTCAAAAGAGTTGAGAAACTACTTTATTCTTATCATAATAGGACAGGGCAGGGAAGTTTTATTCTCAGGATTCGTAAAAAACGAGATTCAAGGGGTGGCGGGATGCATCTGAATACGAACGCCGACTCGCTGCGCGTGTATGAAGCGTTGGCCAGCGAAGTGCGGCTGAATATTATCGATTGTCTGTATGAGAAGGAATGTCATGTGAAGGAGCTGGCCGCCCGCCTCCATCTGAGCAATGCGGTCGTTAGCAGCCATATTCGCAAGCTGGAGGACGCGGGGATCATCGGCAGTCAGATGAAGCGAATCGACGGCGGGACGTACAAGTACTGCTACATCAAGACAGAGTTCATGCAGATCAAGTTGTCGCCGGAGCGTCCGGAGTCGCTGTCCGTGCAGGAGCTGTCGATACCGATCGGGCAGTACACGGATATCGAAGCGTACCCGACATGCGGCATTGCCTCGACCAAGGCGATGATCGGACATTACGACAACCCGGCTTCGTTTATGGACCCCGGGCGCGGAGAGGCAGGCATCCTGTGGTTCGCCCGAGGGTGGGTGGAGTACAAGCTGCCCAACTACCTGCATCGAGACGAATCGCTGCACGAGATCGAGATCTCGCTGGAGCTCGGCTCGGAAGCGCCGCGGGTCAATGAGCGCTGGCCGTCCGAGATCCGCTTCGCCCTCAATGATCAGCCGCTCGGCAGCTGGACGAGCCCGGGCGACTTCGGCAAGCGCCGCGGCCGCTTCACGCCGGAATGGTGGCAATCAGATGTCAATCAGTACGGGCTGCTCAAGGTACTGCGGATCAAGGCGGCGGGCACGTATGTGGACGGTCAGAAAATATCCGATATCGGCCTAAGCGATATCGATACGAGCCGCATGAACTGGACGCTGCGCATCGCGGCGGAGGATCGCAGCCGGGGGCGGGGAGGGCTGACGATCTACGGCAAGGGCTTTGGCAACTACGATCAGGATCTGAGAGTGCGAATCTACTACCGCTAAGACGCCAACTCCTATAACGCCTCCGGTTTACGAGTCGTCTTATCAATGGTATATTGTTGCAGATCTACATCTAATCTACCAACCGCAACCAAGGAGGCGCAATGAAGGAAAAGTGGCCCATTTATCGCTGGATCATCTCCTACGTCGCCAGGTACAAATGGCCGTTCGTCGCGCTCATCGCGACGGGCTTCGTCAACTCGGGCGTGCTGTTGGCGATCCCGAAGTTCATCCAGCAGGTCATCGATGTCATCGTACCGACCCAGGACACCGCGCAACTGCGGGTCATGCTACTCGTACTGGTGCCGCTGGTGGTCGTCATGCTCGGCTCGATGGCGCTGCGCAATCTGATGCAGCGGATCGTCCAGGAGAAGGCGTCGAGCGATCTTCAGCTCGCGCTCTTCCAACATCTGCGCAAGCTCGGCTTCGCGCATTATGAGACGCATCCGACAGGGGAGCTGCTGTCGATGTTCCAAGCCGAGATCCCGGCGATCCAGCGGATCTATCGTTATTACTTGCCGACCCTGATCGAGAAGTCGGTGCTGCTGCTCATCTCGATCGGTCTGCTATTCTCGCTCAACGCTTGGTTAACGCTGTTAATCGTGCCGTTCTTCCTATCGTACTATCTCATCGGCCCGTACTTCGAGCGCAAGCAAGGTCACTACGCCCGGCAAGGCGTCGCCACGCGCACGGAGTACAATCAGAAGCTCTACGACAGTCTGTCCGGGCTGCTCGAGCTGCGTATCCACCGCGCCGAGTCGTGGGATCTCTCCCGTCTGCTGGAGCGATTCGACCGCAACCGGGAGTGGTGGCGACGCGAGCTGCTCTATGCGCTGCTGCGCGGGACGGCGCGCCGGATGACCGTCAATCTCGGTTCCCTCGTGCTGTTCATCTGCGGGGCGATCGCCGTGCGGGGCGGCAGCATGGACGTCGGGGCATTCGTCGCCTTCCTGCTGTACTACTTTATCGTCATGCAGAACCTGACCCAGGTGGTGACGATGGCGACGGAGCAAGGGATGCTCCTCGTCCAGGGCGAGAAGCTGTATGAGCTGATGCGCAAGGCTCCAGCGGTGCAAGAGCCGGACGATCCGCAACCGCTTCCAGTCGTGAAGGGCAGCCTGTCGCTGGAGCGGGTGAGCTTCGCCTATAGCCAGATGCCGGACCGCCCGATCCTGCGCGAGGTGACGCTGCACATCGCTGCGGGCGAGCGCGTCGCGCTCGTCGGCGAGAGCGGCGGAGGCAAGACGACGCTGCTGAAGCTGCTCGGCCGCTTCTATGACCCGGACGCCGGACTGATCCGGCTGGACGGCGTGCCGCTGCCGAGGCTGGCGACGCGCGACCTGCGGGGGGCGCTCGGCTATGTGTTCCAGGAGATGTATCTGTTCGGCGACAGCGTGCGGGAGAATATCCGCTTCGGGAGGCCGGAGGCGAGCGACGAGGAGGTCGAGGCGGCTGCGAGCGCGGCCAACGCGGCGGCGTTCATCGAGGCGATGCCGCTCGGCTACGATACGCTCGTCGGCGAGCGCGGCGTCAAGCTCTCGGGCGGCCAGCGCCAGCGGATCGCGATCGCCCGGATGATCCTGAGGGACCCGGCGATCGTGCTGCTCGACGAGGCGACCTCGGCGCTCGATAACCAGAGCGAGCGCGAGGTGCAGGAGGCGCTCGACCGTCTGCTGCAGGGGCGGACGACCGTCGCCGTCGCGCACCGGCTGTCTACGGTGCGGCATTACGACCGTATCGTCGTCCTGGCGGACGGCGCCATCGTCGAGCAAGGCAGCTACGATGCGTTGATGGCCCGCCGGGAGGCGCTGTATCGGCTAGTCTCAGGGGAGGAGGTGGGCGCGCATGTCTGAATGGAGATGGCTGGCCGGCTATACTCGAGCGATCCGGGGCAGCCTGCTGCTGGCGGTACTGCTCTGCCTGCTCGATATGCTGTCGTTGCTGGCGATTACCGGCGTGCAGAAGTGGATCATCGACGACATCTTCGTCCAGGGCCAATACGACAAGCTGACCGGTTATCTGCTGCTGTTCGCGGCATTCATCATCGGCTACAATGCCGTTCACCTGGTCTCCTTCATGCTGAACCGGCGCAACGAATACGCGTTGCAGCGGACCTTCGCCGTCCGGCTGATGCAGGTGATGTACCGGATGAAGGCGTCGCGCTACCATAATGAGCGGATCGGCGGACTGGCCCAACGGTTTCACGGCGAGGTCAACGAGACGAGCCATTTCGTCTCCCACATGGTGCCGGAGACGCTAACCGGCATTGCCCGAGTGGTCGTGCTGGCGGCGTTTATCGGCTGGGCGAACCCGTGGCTGCTGGCGCTGATCGTCGGGCTCGGCGCGATCTATATCGTCATCGGCCGCAAGTTCAGCCCGTTGCAGCGCGCGACGAGCAAGGAGATCCACGGCGCGCGGGCAGAGGTGGCGGTGCAGCTGGAGGAAGGGCTGTCCTCGACCCGAGAGGTGATCGCCTTTCATCGCGAGGCCTGGGAGCTGGAGCGGTATCAGGATAAGTTCAAGCGCTACTTTGCCAAGGTCATGCACGAGGGCAAGCTGGCGAACCGCCAGCTCGCCTGGAGCGAGCCGTTCCGCTGGGGCATCAACCTCGCAGTGCTAGGGCTCGGGGCGTATCAGACGATCCAGGGCAGCCTGTCGATCGGCACATTCATCGTCGTCTACCAGTTCGCTAGCCAGCTGCTCTCGGGCATGCAGCAGCTCCTCGGCGCGGCGCTGCAATGGTCCGCCAAGCTCGGCGCGGTCGAGCGACTCCAAGGCTTCATGACGATGGGCGAGTCCGAGGACGGCAAGGCGCTGACGGGACCGATCCGCAGCATCGTCTTCCGGGAGGTGTCGTTCCGTTACAGCGAGCAAGGGAACGAGGTGCTCCAGCGGCTGGATGTGTCGCTGCCGATCGGCGGCAAGGTCGCCTTCGTCGGCGCGAGCGGGGGCGGCAAGTCGACGATCGCGCAGCTGCTGGAGGGCTTCTACGAGCCGACGGCGGGAGAGATCCTCATCAATGGCGTGCCGCTGCGGGAGCTGTCGCTGGCCGACTGGCGCAGCCGGATCGTGCTGGTGCCGCAGGAGCCGCACCTGTTCCCCGATACGATCCGCCATAACCTGACGCTCGGCAAGTCGGCGACGGACGACGAGGTGCGGGCCGCTTGCGAGTCGGCGGAGATCGCGGACTACATCGAGACGTTGCCAGAGCGGTACGATACGCTGCTGGGCGAGCGGGGCATCACGCTGTCCGGCGGCCAGCGGCAGCGGCTGGCGATCGCGCGGGCGTTGCTCAGCGATCCGGAGATCCTGCTGCTCGATGAGGCGACCTCGGCGCTCGATCTGGAGACGGAGCGTCGCGTCCAGCGCAACCTCGATCGCCTGCGCGCCGGCCGGACGACGATCGTCATCGCCCATCGGTTGTCGACGGTGGAGGACGCCGACTGCATCTATGTGATGCAACAGGGACGCGTGGTCGAGCAGGGCAGCCACCGGGAGCTGCTGTATGGCGCAGAGGTGTACCGGGAGCTGGTGTACAGCGCAGGAAGTTAAAGCTGCCATGCCGGATCATGCGCAACAAGAGGGACCCGAGAGAATCCATTCCCTCGGGGCCCTTCAAAGTATCTTAGTGAGCCATGGAGCTCATAGTGGGGCTGTTTTTGAGCACCCAGCGATTAGTCATTCCGATACGACCGGATCGTATCGATCAATTGCGTCAGCGAAGCGCCGGTTAATGTTTTGGACACTTGATCTTCATAGGCGGGCAGGACATAATCGTCCTCTACGATATAGTAGGTGCCGTAGCGGCTAAAGAAGTATTTGCCCTCGTGCATATTCATCCCTTTGGATAACCCAAGCAATAGCTCCATGCCAGGCTTTAACTCCGGCTCGATGCCTACAAACATTGCGTTATGGGACAGGATGATCTCGTCGTCGACGGCTTCGCCTGCGATCAGCTTCTCCACCTTGAGCTTGTATTGGACGAACTCCTGTTTGGCATCAAAGCCCAACTCCTTGTTCTTTTCGTCCACCGCCTTGTCCGCTTCGCTCTCTAGCGGCAGGGTGAGGCTGTATTCGGGCAGCGCCTCGACCACGGACCCGATGACAACCGAGTCGACGCCTTCAAAGACGTCATGAAAGCTCAACGGTACGGTGGTTACAAAATCCGGGTCTTTATCGTAGATAGGATAGTCCTCTCGCAACGCTTCGATTTTTTGCGCGGACAGATAGTCGTTCTCTTCTGTCTGGTTAGACATGAAGACGATAGCGATAGATGCACAAACGAGCAGAGCCAACAGGGTAATTGCAATCGTTTTATTTTGTAGCATGGCCATCGTAGATCCTCCTCTAGTTCAGATAATCATCCCGTAAAATCGCATAAAAGATAACAGAAAAAGTAAAGTATTTTCTTTGTAAATCAAAGGATAAATTCCGCTCCCAAACAAAGACATAGCATGAAATAAGACTTGTTTACAACGCTTCCTGATAGATGGTATATTATGGTTCTGAGGGCGCTTACATACTTTAATTCCTGATCCTTCCTCGGAATCTTCCATAGTAGAGGTGTATATCCATGGCAAGCCGAATTTTGCCCGTCGCGAAGCCGTTCCTTCGCGGATATGTCCATCACGCCATCGCTTTCTCCATCATTGATCTGAACAGTGAGAGCGATAACCATTGGTTTGCCAGTAATTTTATCCAGTTGCGCTGTCATCACGATTTACCCTCTAACCGCAACAGCAACCTCGATTTTTACCACGAGACCTTTTTTGCTGCCTATGATAATCAGTTCACTATTCAGAACATTCACAAGGATGTAATTGCCCATTACAGCGGCGGTGTAACCCGATTTTTGATCGACATGCTGGAGGCCGACAGCTATATTGAATTGATGGTGAATGAGTCGTACATCCCCGGCACATCGACTTACTTGGGGGAAGATTTCACGCATAACATTTTTATTTACGGTTATGATCAGGAGGCATTGACGTTTTACGGGAAATTTGTCAAGGACGGCTTCTTTACTGATGCGCGCATTGCATTTGATGCATTGCAGGAGGCATTTGCGAGGACGAATGGCAAGGCCGTGTGGGTCAATCATTCCAAAGTGTATACCAAACTTCATGCCACGATTACCTTTGATGCCACGAGATTTTACGGGTTTTTGAGCGATTACGTTCATTCGAGGAGTCATTTCCGGGATGAGACTGTGTATGTGTTCGGACTCAATACTTACAATAAAGTGCTCGATTACTTCCATCTGCTGCAAGAGGGGATGGCGGAATCGGATATTCGGATCCTCCATTCCTTGTGGGAGCACAAGCGGAGTATGCGGTACAAAATGAAATTTTTGCAGGATGCGGGGCTGCTCGATCCCGGGGCCGATACGGTGCATCGGCTCGAGGAGCTGGAGAGCGAGGCCTTCAAGCTGAGAGCTCTGCATCTGAGAACGTTCTTCTCGCCGGATTCAGGCATCTATGCCAAGATAATCAGGCGTATAGACGAGCTTAGGACAAAGGAAGCGGAGGTGTACGCAAGCATCCTGTCCTATCGGTAAGGAGAAGACTTCGAGAGGAGCCGCACGCATTGAAAAAACTGCCGATGGCAATGCCAACTATCACTTCCTATCCCAAGCACGCCAATCTAATCGCGATCCTTCGTCAGCATCCCAGCTATAACGACTGGTTGTACTTGAACTACATTCAACTACAGGCCGACTTTAATCAAGGGGTGTTCTGGATTGACTTTTATCAGCCTTTAAGCAGACTGCACTATCCCTTAATGGAGAGAGAAGCGCTTCGCAAGGCCACGTTCTTTGCGAACAGCATGTCAATTTTGTCGTTTATTTGCAATAGCATTGATCGCCAAGGATATGTGTATCTATATATCGATACCTACTATATCTCGGCATACGGCAACAGCGGCCGAGAGCATTTTCCGCATGATATGTTAATTTACGGCTACGATGCCAAGAGTCGTGTCATGTACATCGCAGATTTTTTTCGGGGAGCCTATGCGCTAACTGAAGCTAGCTTCGAGGAGGTGGAGCGCGCGTTCCATAGCCCCCATATTTCCACTTACCCAGAGTTTGTGGACATCCAGTTGTTGCGAGTGTTGCCGGAGGAGAAGATGGTTTTCGACAGGTCTTACTGCGTTCAATTGATGCGAGATTATGTGGAGGCGACGAACTCCTCTCATCGTCTGGCTTTGATCGAAGCTCCGCGCGATGAGAAGACGTTTTACTTTGGCTCGGCCGTCTATACACCATTGATGGCGCATATGGAGTCGATCTCGCCGGCCTACGAGGTGCTCAGAGCATTGCATGTTCTGGCGGACCATAAGAAGCTTATGTATGAACGGGCGGCATTTTTCTTAAATACTGGGATACTGACTGGAAGTTCGCATGGAGCGCTGCTTGCCCAACTGGAGGCTATCAAGGATGAGGCATTGACGATACGCAATGTCTACTTGAAATCCATGGTGAAGCGAACCAAAGATTCGTCTATCTTGGGACGTTTAAAGGCGCTTAGGGAGATTGAAGCCCGCGTCATTGCCGAATTCGCCGACCAGCTCGAGGCCAGTGGAGCAGAAAAATGCTGCTTGCCAAGCTAATCGCAGAGGTCTTCTCTCCTGAAGACCTCCAAGCAGGCAGCAGGATGCGTTATGCGCCCGGCACGATTACGACAAACTACGCTAATCCCCCCTCTTTATTCCATGAACCTAATCTGAACGGTTCAAAAAAACCCCCTCAATAAAACCATGGCCATCACAAGAGACGTTATTAGGACTCCCCAATGCCCGAAGAATACGATTTCGGACGCCGATTATCATCGAGGTCGCAGCAGTTTTTAGCAATAACTCGACCGTTTTTGTGAAGACACTGCAGAAGCGAATTTTTATAATGAAGGACAAGTAAGGATATCCTAATCTTGAGAAGTCGGCACAGTCGGAAAACGGTTGCAAGGTTAAGGGGTAGGCTAAATGTGCCATACAAAAGAGGAGTGGGTCAGGGTGGTCAAAAGAAAATCGCTGCTCGCATTGACGATGAGCGGTCTGCTGGTGCTTGCGGCTTGCGGGGGCAATGTGCAGGAGAACGGTCAGGGAAGCGGTGGAAATAATGGACAAGGCAAGGAAGAAACGGTCGAGCTGACCTGGTATCTGCATGCGCAGTATGGCCGGGAATACTTCGAAAATGACGTCATCAAGCCGTTCCAAGAGAAGCACCCGAACATTCGCATCAAAGCGTCGTACACGAATGATCCCGAGCAGCAGCAAAAGTCCGAGCTGACCGCCGGCGCTGGTCCGGATATTCTGACCTCCGACGGGGCGACGACGATCCGCGAGTTCGCGAAGGTCGGTTACGCGCTGCCGCTGGATACGTACAGCGCCACGTACAAATGGGACGAGCGCTTCATCCCGTGGGCGTACAATCCGATGACGGTCGACGGCAAGCTGATCGGCGTGCCGGGCAAATACGAGACGGAAGTTGTATATTACAATAAAAAGCTGTTCGCCGACAACGGCTGGCAGACGCCGAAAAATTACGCGGAGCTGCTCGCTCTGTCGGAGGCGATCGTCGCCAAAGATATAATGCCGTTTGCGTTCGGCGCCAGCGATTTCCGGGCAGCCAACGAGTGGTGGTTCTCGATGGCCTACAACGCCACGCTAGGGCCTGACACCGTCAAGCAGCTGCTGTCCGGCGAGATTCCATGGAACGGGCCCGAGTCGAAGCTGGCGATCGAGAAGCTCGTCGAGCTGTGGCAGAAGGGCTATATCAACAACAAGCAATCGCAGGCGATCACCGGCGATGACGCGACGAACCTGTTCCTGAACGGCAAAGCTGCGATGAAGATGGAGGGCACCTGGCTGCTGGGTACGCTGACGAGCAGAGGCGCCGATCTGGACTGGGGCGTCTTCCCGATGCCGTCCTGGAGCGATGGCGTGGAGACGACGCTGCCGCTGGCGCTCGGCTCGGCCTACGGCATCAACAGCAAGTCCAAGCACCCGGACGAAGCGGCCTTGTTCCTCGACTACCTGGTACAGCCGGAGACGGCGCAAAAAGCAATCGTCGGCTCAGGCTTCCAGCCGATCAACGGCGTCGATCTGAACAGCATCGAGGGCATCGACAAGCACTATATCGAGGTCGCCGATTTGATGAACGACTACAGTCAGCGCCAGGCGACAGGTTATCTGTCGTGGACGTTCTGGCCGCCGCAGACTCGCGTGTACACGTATGACAATATCGAAGCGGTGTTCCTGAAAGGGTTGAAGCTCGATGACTTCCTGAATAATATGGAAGCAGCCTTCCAGAAGGACAAGCAAGCAGGCAAGCTGTTCGAATTCTCGGAATAACCAAAGCAGGAGGGGGAACATCATCGGATGAGGTTCCCGCCTCTATTTTTTTGAGAGGTGTGCCCGATCATGAATCGTAAACTATCCGCGCGCCTGCTGCCCTGGCTGTTCGTTGCGCCGGCGTTGCTTATTCTCGGCCTGGTGGTCGCCGCGCCTTCGGTCGGCACCTTGGCGATGTCGCTCACCGATTGGGACGGCTTTGCCGCCCCTCGCTTTATTGGGCTGGATAATTTTGCGCGTTTGCTGCGCGATCCGCTGTTCTATTCGGCGCTTTTCAACAATTTGAAATGGCTGCTCATCTTCTGCACGGTGCCGACGGCGTTTAGCCTGCTGCTGGCGATTGTGATCAGCCGCATTACGCGCTTCCAGTTGCTCTACCGGGTTGGTTTTTTCTTGCCGCAAGTATGCTCGACCGTCGTTACCGCCAAGATATGGACCTGGATCTATAATCCGTATTACGGCATCAATCCGATCCTCGAATCGTGGGGTATCCCGAACCCGCCGCTCTGGATCGGCGATCCCAATTATGCGCTCTACGCTGTCGCCGCAGTCGACGGCTGGCGTTACTGGGGCTTCCTGATGATCCTGTTCCTGACGGCGTTGCACCAGACCGACCGCAGCCTGGAGGAGGCCGCCCAGATCGACGGCGCCGGGCGTTGGCGCATCTATACGAGTATTATCATCCCGCAACTGCGGCCGACCATCGTGCTGATCTTGATGCTGACGATGATCTGGTCCTTCGCGGCGTTTGACTATGTGTATGTGATGACCGGCGGCGGTCCCGGCCATGCGACCGAGCTGATCGCTACGTATATGTACAAGGAAGCGCTGCAGAACCAGGCGCCGGGCTATGCGAGCGCGATCGCGCTGGCGTTGGCGGTGCTGAGCGGGATCATCATTGCGGCGTTCGGAATTTTGCGGAAGCGGGGTTGGGAGATGTGAATAGAGAACGTCGAGGGTCCTGGGCCTCCCATATTGTGCCGTTCGTCGTGCTGATCGGGACGCTGGCGCCGATTTTCCTGCTGTTCATGAATGCGCTGAAGCCGTCCGAGGAGTTCACGGCCAGCCCGTTCGGGCTGCCGTCGCGGATCACGCTGGAGAATCTGACGACCGCTTGGACGATGGGGGGATACGCCCAGGCGTACGGCAACAGCATCATCGTCGGCATCAGCACGGTGCTGATCGTCTGCGTGGCAGGCGGGTTATGCGCCTATGCGCTGGCCAAGATGGAGTTTCGCGGCAAAGGCTTTATTATGCTGCTGCTGTTCCTCGTCTTGTCGGTGCCGATGGGGCTGTTCCTGGTGCCGTTGTTCTATGCCTGGATCAAGCTTGAGCTGATGAACACGCATCAGGGCCTGATCCTGATCTATGCCGCCATCTACATGCCGTTTAATATTTTTCTGCTGCGCACCTATCTGCTCGGCATTCCGAAGGAGATTAGCGAGAGCGCCCGCATCGACGGGTGCAACGAGCTGCAGATTTTCGGCCGGATTATGATTCCGATCGCCAAGCCGGTATTTTTGACCGTATCGCTGCTGACCGGCTTGTGGACCTGGAATGAGTTTTTCTTCGCCAACGCTTTTATCCAGAAGGACGAGCTGAAGACGGTGGCGACCAAATATTTGGTGTTCGTCGGCAACTATAGCGCGGACTGGAGCAAAATTTCCGCGGCCGGCGTCATTTCGATTTTACCGTTTATCGTCATCTATTTCCTGTTGCAGCGCAACTTCATTGAGGGCATGGCCGAGGGCAGCGTGAAGGGATAGACGGACGGTAAAAGGCGCAAGAAGG
>Ga0160464_100461_pt1 | contig 30026 bp, 30 predicted proteins | sample HID1971I_E11MG_FD_108275 | JGI IMG/M metagenome (GOLD analysis project Ga0160464, IMG submission 108275) | Enriched millipede-associated microbial communities from UW Madison campus, WI, USA - HID1971I_E11 MG | ecosystem: Host-associated > Arthropoda: Insects > Digestive system > Unclassified ... | reverse complement strand
TGCCACGGGTGCGCAGCTTGAGGATCAGGCCGATCAGCGAGGCGATGACCAGAATCGCGCCGATGCCACCGAATAACATCAGGGTTTGGCTATCCATTTCAGGAATGCTCCGGGGCAAGGGCGAGCAGGGCGTCGCGGGTACGGGCAAGGAATGCGGCTTTGTCTTCGCCCTCTTCCAATTGCAGGGGAGCACCGAAGCTGGTTGTGCATAACAAGGGCAGTGGCAGCACTCGGCCCTTGGGCATGACCCGGTTGAGGTTGGCTATCCACACGGGCACCAGTTCGGCCTGTGGGTAACTTTTGGCCAAGTGGTACAAGCCGCTCTTGAATGGCAGCAAGCCATCCTCCAGATTGCGCGTGCCTTCCGGAAAAATGATCAGCGAGTCACCGCCTTCCAGCGCAGCGAGCATGGGTTGCAAAGGGTTATCCACAGGCTCCTTGCGCTCGCGGTCGATCAGCACACCGTTGAACACACGGTTGATGATGTAGCGGCGCAGGGCGCTCTTGTTCCAGTAATCACTGCCCGCCACCGGGCGCGTGAACTTGCGCAGGTTCTGCGGCAGCGACGCCCATACCAGCACGAAGTCGCCGTGGCTGCTGTGGTTGGCGAAATAGATGCGTTGCACCGGTACCGGCGCGCACCCCAGCCACAGGCTGCGAGCGCCGGTGACGGTGCGGGCCATGGAGGTAATCAGCGTGGCGACCACGGGTTCGAACATGGGGATTCCTTATCCGGCGAAAGGCAGCCAAGGGCTGGCGAGGATGACGCCCAGGGTCAGCAGCGCTTGCGCGCCCAGCAGCCAGGCTTGTTTGCGCAACAGTTTGAGCGCGCCACGACGGCGTTCGCTCCAGGGCCGGCCGGCCCGTTTAGGTGATTGCAGGCCAAGGGTTTGCAGGGCCTGGTCGAGGTCCGGTGTACGTGCGGTGTCGCGGGCGAGCAGGGCAAACAGGTCGGCGTCGAGGGCCACGCGTAATGCCCAGTATTTTTGCAGCAGGCCCAGTACGATCATCCACAGGGCCAGCAGCAGGCAGATCGTCGAGATACTGGCCAACAATAGCTGGGCAAGGCCGAACAGTACGCCGAGCAGCGTCAGGCCTGTGGATAACTGATCCAGTGAGCGGCCACGGCGCAGCAGGCTGGCGACCACCTGGAGTTCCATATCAGCGGGCATGGGGCAGACCCTCCAAAGCTTCACGATGTGCGGGGTGCAGGACCACATTGGCCCGTGCTGTACGAATGATAGCCAGCGCTTGATCTAGCGTGGCGGCGCGCCCTGTGTTCAGCAGCCAGGCGGCAACGGCGGTAGCGCTGCGGGAGTAACCGAGGGCACAGCACACCAGCAAGGGCCCGTGCTGGCGCAGTTGCTCGATAGCGTGCGCGGCTTTGATGCATTCGTCGGGTGTCGGTGCGATCAGGTCAAGCACTGGCACGCAGGCATACGCGCCGCCCTGTGGATTAATCGGCAGTTCGGCGCACAGATCGACAATGGCCTTGAATGAACCTTGCTGGCGCGATGTGGGGATGCGTCCGAGCCAGACGTTATCCACAATCAGGTCGGGCTGTGGATGTTTGCGTGTCCACAGGCGCGAATTGATCCACGCACCAGCTAGATAGGGTGCATATAGCCAGCGCGCGGCGGGAGTAAGACGGCCATCTTCGCGTTTTTGAAAGCCTGACGCGCCTAGCACGAGGTAGTTGGCCTTGATCAACGCCAGGGACACCGCCGGCCACAGCAGCCACAGCCAGCCGTCGCCGAGCACGAAGGCAAGCACCGCCAGTATTAATGCACCCAGCCCATAGCGCACTCCCAGCCGCCAGCGTTGGGGATCCCGCGTCAGTCGCACATTCACCAATGGGCTCGGGTGTTCCACAGGCCATAACCACACGCACAACCACCCTGCGAGGGCGCCTGTGGGTAAGTCGATAAAGTGATGTTGATAAGTGGTCAGCACCGAGAGACCGATCAGGGTGAACCAGCCATGCACTACCCAACGCCAGAAACCCTGGGTGTGCCGCTGATACATGACCCACAGGATCACCAGCAGCGCGATATGCAGTGACGGCGCCTGGTTGAAGGGTTTGTCAAAACCGGCCAGCACCGCGAACAGCCAGCCGAACACGCCGTCCAGTTCCGGCCGCTCGAATGTGAAGCGCAGCGGCCAGATCAGGAAGCAACTGACGGCTATGACCTGCGCACTCAGCAGGCGCAGTGCATGTTGTTTCAGTTCATGGCGTGTATTGGGTAACAGCAGGGAGAAGCCGTAGAGCAGGTCGATGGACCAGTAGGGCACGATGGTCCAGGCCCAGAACGGTATATGGGTTTCCCAGCCAAACACCAGCATGCCGACATCGCTGCGTTGGCTGGTGACCCAGGTGGCGAAGCCATAGGTGCTGAAGAACAGCGGCGCCAATAGCAGCAGCCAGAGGGCCGCTGGTTTCAATAGACCGGGTTCGCGCATGTTCAGATCTTCTGTGCCAGGGATACCGTAAAGATGCCCCACTCATCCACGCGCTGGGTGATCTTGCGAAAGCCCGCGGCTTCGACAAGCTGGTCCATTTCCGCCTGGCTGCGCCGACGCATCACCCAGGCCTGGCCCTGGCGGTGGCTGGTAAGTGCACGGGCAATCAGCTCAAGTTGCGGGTGCCATGGCTGGCCGGTATACACCAGGTAACCGCCTGGCTCCAAGGCTTCGGCCAAGCCCGCCAGTGAGCCGCCGACCATGGCGTTATCGGCGAACAATTCATACAGGCCCGACACCACGGCCAAGGTCGGCTTGGGCTCCAGGGCGGCCAGGTCGGCGCGGTCGAACGCATCGGCTTTGACGAACTGGGCGATGTCTCCCAGGCCCTTCTCGAGAATCAGCGCGCCACCGTCGCGCACGTTGATGTCGCTGTAGTCGCGCAGCAGGATGGATTCCGGCAACGGCGACACGCCCTGCAAGGCCTCCAGAATGTAACGGCCGTGGCCGGCGGCGATATCGACAATGCGTACTTGGCGATCATCCTCACGCAGCTTGGCCATCGCCAGGCGCAGCAGCTCTTCGACGTTCAGCTTGCGCTGACGAATACCGCGCCAGCCGATGGAGTTGAGGTAGTTGGTGTCGATCATCCGCCCCAGGCCGCCCTTGCCGGTGGGTTTGTTGCGGTACACGTAGTCCAGGGTGCTGCCGGAGTCGAAACCGGTGTCGAAGCCCAGCTTTACTCCGTCCGACAGGTTCTTGCCCAGGCCCATGCTGGCGCGGGTCATTCGCCAGTACAGGTCGCGCAGGGAATTGCGTGGCAGCGGTGCGGCAAGGGATTCGGATTCGGCACAGGTGGCGCCGAGTTTGTCAGCGTCCAGCAGAGAGGCGCGATCCAGCGGGTGGGCGAAGTTCTGCAGGATAAAGCGCTTGGCGCTGTTCACGGCCACGGCACGGTCACGTTCGCCAAGGGTGTCGTGGAAGAACCCTGGGAGGATATGCAGCTCTTTTTTCAGGCTGCCGAGGCGGTCGAAAAACTGCTGCTGGGGTTTACGGTGCACCACAAAATCGGAGCCGGAGACCAGCAGTTGGGTTGGCACCTGAATCGCTTGTGCATCGGCTACAACCCTATCCGCTGCTTCGTAGAGGCCCAATAGCACATTCACCGAAATGGCCTTGGTGATCAACGGATCGCTGTCGTAGGACGCTACGCGCTCCGGGTCGTGGCTGAGGAACTTGGCCTTGACGTAGCTGTTGACGAAAAAGTTGCCCCGGAACCTGCGCATCAAGGCCAGGCCTGGGCGGGCGAAGGGCACGTACAGCTTGACCTTGAAGGCCGGCGAGGCAAGCACCAGGGCGCGGATCTTCGGCGCATAGTCGTGGACCCAGGTGGCCGCGATCACCGCGCCGACGCTTTGGGCGATCACGGCGAGGTTTTGCTCTTCGATGCCGTAGGTGGCGCCGATGTGGTCACAGAAGGTCTGCACATCACGGGCACTGGTGGCAAAGCTGGGACTGTCGCCGCGCTCGCCGGGCGATTGGCCGTGGCCGCGGGCGTCCCAGGCGAAAAAATCAAACTCCGGCAAGCCCAGTTCATCTACCAGGTGGGCAATACGCCCGGAGTGCTCATGGCCGCGATGGAACAACAGGATTGCCTTGCGCGGCCCGGCGCCTGCCGTAGCCGGCCAGTGCCGGTAGAAAAGCTCGACGCCATCATGGGTACTGCAGGTGTGCTGTTGCTGTTCGCGCATCGCAAAATCCTTATGCAGAAGGGGGAGTGTGTTGTTGTTCTTTGAGGCCCTGACGCACCCGGTTGACCAAGGTGTAGGCGAGCAGGGCAGCCACCAGCCACATCACCGACTCGACCCAGCCGGCGCTGAGCCAGCCCAGCGCCACGCCGGTGGCCAGCACACCGAGTACGAAGGCCCGATCACTCTTGCCCATCGGCCCGTCATAGCGACGCGATGCACCCACCATCGGCCCCAGCACCCCGGCGTACTCGCTGAATACCGCCAGCAGCGTCACGAGCAGTACCGGCGCCAGGCTCACGCCGGGTATCAAGGCAAAGGGCAGGATCAACGCGCTGTCGGCAATCACGTCGCACAGTTCATTGAGGTAGGCGCCTAGGCGTGACTGCTGGCCGAACTCCCGGGCGAGCATGCCGTCGACGGCGTTGAGGGCCATACGCACAATCATCCACAGCGGGATCAGCGCAAACAGCCAGAGCTGCTGGGCGAAAGCAGCAATCAGCAAGCCGACCAGCAAGGAAATCACCCCCGCCAGCACGGTGATCTGGTTGGCGGTGGTGCCGTTGTCGTAGAGACGCTGCACGAGGGGGCGTAGCAGGTTCTGGAACCGCGGTTTGAGTTGGTAGATGGAAATCATGGGGGGTGGCGCTTCCTTGTCCGTGAACCCGCGAAAAACTGTTCAGGAGTGTGCCGACTTATTGCCGCCGACACTAGTGATAGCTCGTGTTTATAGGGGGTTAGTCACAATCCAGAGAACACCGTGAGGCAAATGTGGGAGGGGGCTTGCTCCTGATAGCGGTGCATCAGCCAACCCATCTACTTACTGACCCAATGCCATCGGGAGCAAGCCCCCTCCCACAGGGGATCCAGGCTGAGTTCAAAAGCGAACAAAAATTTCACGCTTCGTGTTATATCGTAACGAATTATGTACACGCGGGCGTTGAGTGGATGCAAGTGGATCTAGAAGCTGACGGCGCTTCGGTAGAGGGCCTTGCGCGTTTTCAACAGGGGTTGTTCCATGCCCGTCGACTGCGCCAGGCCGGCATCAGCCTGACGACCCTGGCCATCAGTGCTTGGGTACTGGCGTTGTTCGTGGCGTTGTTTGCGCCACTGTCGATCTGGCCGGTGGTGTTGATCAACTGCGCTTCGGCCTTGTTGGTACTGGTGGCCGGGTTACAGTCGGCCTGGTGGGTGGCCGATTGGCGTGCCCAGGCGCTGGAGGCGCCAAGCGTTGAACTGGTCGAAGAACCCAGCGAGCCCACCACTTGGCACAAGGGCCTGATCAACCATTTCGGCAATGGTCTGCTGGCCCAGGTCGGCGCGCCGGTGTTGTGGTTGGGTGGCTGGTCGCTGCTGGCGCTGGTCAGTGTTACCCAGTTCTGGAACCTGGCCTTGCCCGCGGCGGTCGTCGGTCAATCGGCAAGCATCGGCGCGGCGCTGGCGTTGGCGCTGGCGTTCGGTCTGCTGGTGTTTGAACGTCGCCTCGCCCAGGAAACCGCCGCCCAATGGCCGGAAGCTTCACAGCTGGCGCAGTTGAGCCGGGTGGCGATTATCTGCCTGGTGATCAGTGCAATCTGCCTGCTGTTTGCCAATGCCGAGTCGGTTTGGCCACTGCGCCTGGCGACACTGATCGGCCTGCTGCCGGCACTGGTGGCGCTGGAGTTCCTGCTCAGGGGTGTGCTGTCGCTGTTCAGCCCGCGCCAGCCGCGTCTCGAACCGCGCTTGATGGCCCAGAGTTTTATCGCCGGCCTGCTGCGTTGGCCGCCACAACCCTTGCTGGCGTTGCAGCATGAATTGCACAACCGTTTCGGTATCGACCTGCGCCAGATCTGGGCCTTTACCTACATGCGCCGGGCGTTTTTGCCGGTGTTGCTGGTGGTGCTGGCGGTCGGTTGGGCGCTGACCGGCGTGCATGAGGTGCCCCTGCAAGGCCGTGGGATTTATGAGCGCTTTGGCAAACCGGTCGAGGTGTTCGGCCCCGGCCTGCATGCGGGTTTACCGTGGCCGTTGGGCCGTGTGCTGAACATCGAAAACGGCGTGGTGCATGAGCTGGCGACCAGCGTCAGTGAAGCCGCCACTGCGCCGTTGGCCGCTGCCGAAGGCCCGGCGCCGTTGATCGCCAACCGCCTGTGGGACGCCAGCCATGTAAATGACAAATCCCAGGTCATCGCCAGCAGCAGCGGCGATAAGCAGGGCTTCCAGATCGTCAATATGGACGTGCGTTTTGTCTACCGTATCGGCCTTACCGACCAGGCCGCGCTCGCCGCCACTTATAACAGCGCTGATATCCCGACCCTGATCCGCAGTACCGCCAGCCGCATCCTGGTGCATGACTTCGCCTCGCGCACCCTTGACGAATTGCTCGGTGAACAACGCACCAGCCTCGCCGACGAAATTGGTCGCAGTGTGCAAGCCGATCTGCAAACACTCGACAGTGGTGTGGAGATCCTTGCCACGGTGGTCGAAGCGATTCACCCGCCCGCTGGAGCCGCCAACGCTTACCACGGTGTGCAAGCCGCGCAGATCGGCGCCCAGGCCCTGATCGCCCGGGAACGCGGCGCCGCCAGCGAGCAGACCAACCAAGCGCTGTTGCAAGCCAGCACTGCCCGGGATCAAGCCCAGGCCAACGCCCGCGAGGTGAATGCTGGCGCGCAAGCGGCGAACCTGCGCTTTGCCGCCGAACAAAAAGCCTATGCCGCCGCTGGCCAGGCCTTCGTGCTGGAACAGTACCTGGGCCAACTGAGCCAGGGCCTAGCCCACGCCAAGCTGCTAATTCTGGATCATCGTTTGGGTGCCGGCAGTGCGCCGACGATTGATCTGCGTTCTTTTACCTTGCCCGCCGATCCGTCGGTGCCGCGCAAAGCCGTTCAATAAGGAGTCTGTCTGTTGAGCGCTCATTCTCACGATCACGGTCATCACCATCATCACGGCCACCACCATCACCATCACGGCGATGAGCAGGCGAGCGGGCCTTTTCCTTGGCGTCGTATGGCCTGGGCGGTGTTGCTGGTGCTGTTTGCCGTGGCAGCGGCAAGCCTTGTGCAGGTGCGCTCCGGCGAGGCCACGGTGATTACCCGCTTCGGCAACCCCGCACGGGTGCTGTTGGAACCTGGCCTGGGCTGGCGCTGGCCAGCGCCGTTCGAAGCGGCGATCCCGGTGGACCTGCGCCTGCGCACCACGTCCAGCGGCCTGCAGGACGTGGGCACCCGCGATGGCCTGCGGATTATTGTGCAGGCTTATGTGGCGTGGCAGGTGCAGGGCGATGCCGACAATGTGCAGCGCTTTATGCGCGCGGTGCAGAACCAGCCGGATGAAGCGGCACGGCAGATCCGCACCTTCGTCGGTTCGGCGCTGGAGACCACCGCGGCCAGCTTTGACCTGTCCAGCCTGATCAATACCGATGCCAGCCAAGTGCGCATTGCTGATTTCGAAGCGCAGTTGCGCCAGCAGATTGATCAACAATTGCTCACCACCTATGGCGTGCGTGTGGCCCAAGTCGGCATCGAGCGCCTGACGTTGCCTTCGGTGACCCTCACCGCCACCGTTGACCGCATGCGTGCCGAGCGTGAAACCATCGCCACCGAGCGCACTGCCGTGGGCAAGCGCGAAGCAGCGCAGATCCGCTCTGCCGCCGAGCGTGATGCGCGCATCGTGCAGGCCGATGCCACGGTGAAAGCCGCCGATATCGAAGCACAATCGCGGGTCGAAGCCGCGCAGATTTATGGCCGTGCCTACGCCGGTAATCCGCAGCTGTACAACCTGCTGCGCTCGCTGGACACCTTGGGCACCGTGGTTACGCCGGGCACCAAGATCATCCTGCGCACCGATGCTGCGCCGTTCCGCGCCTTGGTGGATGGGCCGAAGGACATCCAGCCATGAGCGAGCGTGACAGCCCGGACAGCCCATGGATCCAGGCCGGGCGCCTGACGTTCCTGGCGCTGTACGCGGTCACCGTGTTGGCGGCGTTGGCCTGGGCCTTTTCCAATGTGCGCCAGATCGACCCGCAGAATCGCGCCGTGGTCCTGCACTTCGGCGCCCTTGATCGCATTCAGAACGCCGGGCTGTTGCTGGCCTGGCCGCAGCCCTTCGAGCAGGTGGTGTTGCTGCCGGCAGCGGACCGGGTGATCGAGCGCCGGGTAGAAAACCTGCTACGTTCCGACGCGGCGCTGCAGGCTGATCGCGTGGCCAGTTTCGCTACGCCGTTGAGCGATGCCTTGGCTGGCTCCGGTTATCTGCTGACGGGCGATGCCGGGGTAGTGCAGTTGGACGTGCGGGTTTTCTATAAGGTGACCGAGCCCTACGCTTTCGTATTGCAAGGCGAGCATGTGTTGCCTGCCCTGGATCGGCTGGTGACCCGCAGCGCTGTGGCCCTCACCGCGGCGCGGGATCTGGACACCATCCTGGTAGCCCGCCCGGAACTGATCGGCAGCGACAACGGCGCCGCCGAACGCCGTGAGCGGCTGCGCGGCGATCTGGTGCAAGGCATCAACAAACGCCTGGCGCAGTTGGCCGCCAACGGTTTGGGCCTGGGCGTCGAAGTCACCCGCGTCGATGTGCAATCAAGCCTGCCGGGCCCGGCGGTGAATGCTTTCAATGCGGTACTGACCGCCAGCCAGCAAGCCGATAAAGCCGTGGCCAATGCGCGCACCGAAGCGGAAAAACTCACCCAGAGCGCCAATCAGGAAGCTGACCGCCAGGTGCAAGTCGCCCACGCCCAGGCCAGCGAACGCTTGGCCAATGCCCAGGCGCAAACCGCTACTGTCGCCAGCCTGGCCCAGGTAAAAGATCCTGGCTTGCTATTGCGGCTGTACCGCGAGCGCATGCCGAAGATTCTCGGCCAGGCCGGTTCTGTCACCACCGTCGACCCCAAGGACGACTCCCGCTTGATCATCCAGGGAGCCGAACAATGAGCGCACCCATGCTGACTTCCGCCGAACAGCGTAGCGCTGCCCGGCAATTGACCCTGGCCATGCTCGCCTTGGGGCTGTTGGTACTGGGTCTGGTATGGCGCTGGCTGGCGCCGGACCAGAGCGGCGTGAGCCAGTTGCTGCTGGGCGTGGCTTCGCTGTTGGTGGCGGTGCCGGTGATGCGTTCGGCCTGGTACAGCCTGCGCTTCCCGAGCCTGCACGGCATCACTGACCAATTGATCGCCCTGGCCATGCTGGGCGCCTGGGCCACCGGCGACCTGCTTACCGCGGCGCTGTTGCCGATCATCATGATCTTCGGGCATGTGCTGGAAGAGCGCAGCGTGATCGGCTCCCAGGAAGCGATCCATGCCCTGGGCAAACTCACCCGCAGCCACGCCCGCCTGGTGCACGCGGACGGCACCATCACCGAAGTGGATAACGGCACCCTGAACACCGGCGATATCGTCGAAGTGCGCGCCGGTGACCGCGTGCCGGCCGATGGTGTAGTGCTATCCGGCCAGGCGAGCCTGGATACGGCGCCGATTACCGGCGAGTCGGTGCCATTGGAAGCCGGCGTCGGCGTGCAGGTGTTTGGAGGTGCGATCAACCTCGATGGTTTGTTACGCCTTGAAGTGACGCGCATCGGCAATGAGTCGACCCTGGGCAAAGTCATCGCTCTGATGCAGAACGCCGAGCGTTCCAAGCCGCCGATCACCCGGCTGCTGGAGCGTTATGCCGGCAGCTATATGGTGCTGGTGCTGTTGCTGGCGGCGGTGACCTGGTTTGTTACCAATGACGCCCAGGCCATGCTCGCCGTGCTGGTGGCGGCATGCCCGTGCGCCCTGGTGTTGTCGGCGCCGGCCACGGCGATTGCCGGGATCGCCGTGGCGGCGCGTCACGGGATTCTGATTCGCAGCTCGGCGTTCCTCGAAGAGCTGGCTGACCTGACGTCGCTGGTGGTCGACAAGACCGGCACCCTGACCTTTGGCACTTTGCGCCTGCAGTCTATCGACACCACCGCGCCGGATCGCCAGGCGCTGCTGAACCTGGCGGCCAGCCTCGGCTCCGCGAGCAGTCACCCGGTCAGCCGAGCGTTGGCGGGGTTGGCGACCCAGGAACAAATGCTGGTACTCACCGACATCCGCGAGCGCCAGGGCCTGGGTGTGGTAGCGCAGACCGAGCAGGGCGAAGCGGCGCTCGGGCGCCCGGAATTGTTCGAACAGTTGGGCATCGTCACTACCGGCGTTCCCACCCATGACGGCCCGATCGCCGGGCTGGCGTTGAACGGCGAGTTCCTGGCCTGGATGTTGCTGGCCGACAGCGTCAAGCCGGAAGCGCGCCAGGCCCTGCAAGAACTGCGGGACTTGGGCCTGGGCCGCCAATTGCTACTGACCGGTGACCGCCAGAGCGTGGCCGATAGCCTGGCGCTGGATGTGGGCATCAGTGATGTCGAAGCCCAGGCCCTGCCGGAAGACAAGCTCAACCGCGTGCTGGGGGAAATCAGCAGCGGCTTCCGGCCGATGGTGGTGGGCGATGGCATCAACGACTCCCTGGCGCTCAAGGCCGGTGTGGTCGGCGTGGCGATGGGCGCGGGCGGTGCGGACATCGCCCTGGCGTCGGCTGACGTGGTGTTGATCGGCAGCGACTTGCGCCGCCTGGGCACCTGCGTGCGCTTGAGTCGCCGGTGCCGGCAGACGTTGCAGGTGAACGTGATCATCGGCTTGGGCTGGACCCTGGCCATCGTAGTGTTCGCAGCGTTTGGCTGGCTGGGTGCGGCGGGCGCCATGATCGCGGCGGTGTTACATAACCTCAGCACCTTGCTGGTGCTGGGTAACGCCGGGCGTTTATTGCGCTTCCAGGAGCCGCTGTTGAAGCTTGAGGATTAATTTCGGAAAAATTTGCTCACAGCTGTAACGCTGATAAGGGGCCTCACTCTAGTGGTGTGTCGAGACTGCGCAATCCGTTCAGACCGACTCCACTACAGATCTATGAGGACTACACAATGAACATCAAACACGCTGTTTCCGGTGCTGCCCTGGCTATCGCTGCCGCCTCCATGTTTGCCGGTGTCGCCACTCAGGTACAGGCTGCCGACGCATCCGTTCATTGTTACGGCGTCACCTCCTGCAAAGGCATGAACGATTGCAAGACCGCCGAAAACGCCTGCAAAGGCCAGGCTGTCTGCAAAGGCCACGGCTTCAAGGCTATGACCAAGGCTGCTTGCGACGAGGCTGGCGGCAAAGTCGGCGAGTAAGCGACAACCGAGTGCAACCGCAGCGGTCCCGCTCCACCGCTGCGGACACTTTTGCGGGAGTTCATGATGAGCAGTTCCTTCCCCTCCCTGGGTTACGGCCTGGGTTTACGCAACGAATACTATGAGCAGATCCTGGCGCAATCCCCTGCGGTGGATTGGTTCGAAGTGATCTCCGAGAATTATCTGGTGCCGGGCGGCAAAGCCTTGTACTACCTGGATGCCATAGCCGAGCGCTATCCCATGGTGATGCACGGGGTGTCCTTGTCCATCGGCGGGCCCCATGCCCTCGATACCGATTACCTGGAGCAAATCAAACAGCTCGCCGAGCGCATCCAGCCGGAGTGGATTTCCGATCACCTGTGCTGGAGCCGCGGCAACGCGCACCAGTTGCATGACCTGCTGCCTCTACCCTACACCGAAGAAAGTCTCTATCACGTGGCCGGCCGTGTGCGTCAGGTACAGGATGTGTTGCAGCGCCCGCTGGTACTGGAAAACGTCTCCAGCTATGTGCGCTCCAAGGCCGATGACTTTACCGAGTGGGAATTCCTCAACGCCCTGGCCCACCTGAGCGAATGCCAGTTGTTGTTGGACGTCAATAACGTCTACGTCAGCTCGCGTAACCATGGGTTCGATGCCTGGACGTTTATTCGCAACCTGCCGCCCCAGAGCATTCGCCAACTGCACCTGGCAGGGCATATGGACTACGGCGACTATGTGGTCGACACCCATGACCATCCGGTGTGCGATCCGGTATGGGCGCTGTATCAGCAGACCCTGGAGCACTTGGGGCCGGTGTCGACACTGTTGGAACGCGATGACCATTTCCCGCCGTTCGAAGAGTTACTCACCGAATTGAGCAAAGCACGTGAACTTGGGACCAGCGCCTTGGCCCGGAGATCGTTATGCGCCTGATCGACTGGCAGTTGGCTTTTGAGCAGCATCTGTTGTCCGAAACGTCCATCGCCAACAGTGGCTTTGCCGCCACCTTGCTGGGTGGGCCGACGCTGGACGTAGACACGGGGCTGGCCATTTATCACAACGCCTACCTGTCGCGATTGCAGGAAGTGCTGCGCCATGACTTCGGCGCCATCTGGTATTGGCTGGGAGATGATGAGTTTGCCTTGCTGACCCAAGCCTATATCCGTCGATATCCCTCGGCCCACTACAGCCTGCGCTGGCTGGGTGAACGCTTTGCAGTGTTTATCCTTGAGCACCTGGTCGCAGAACAAAGTGCGCCGCTGGCTGAAATGGCGCGCTTGGAGTGGGCGTTCACCCTGGCGTTTGATGCGCCCCAGGGTGCGCCGCTGACCTTGAATGACATGGCGCAACTGGCGCCTGAAGACTGGCCGGCGTTACAGGTCACCCCCGCGCCCTCAGTGCAGCAGTTGCTTTGCCGTTTCAATACGGTGGCGATCTGGCGCGCCAGCAAGGAGCAATTGGATTTCCCCGGCAGCCAAGCTCTGAATCTGGCGCAAATCTGCCTGGTGTGGCGCTATGAGAATGTGTGCCACTACCGCAGCCTGGAGCCCGAAGAAGCCTGTGCTCTGGCGGGGATGGTGACCACCGGTTGGAGTTTTTCAGAACTGTGTGCGCAGTTGGCAGTCACTTATGAAGAGGGCGCACCACTGCAAGCGGCCACATGGCTGAAGCAGTGGATCCAGGACGGTTTGCTCGAGCGACGAGTGCCATAGAAAGGTGCTATCGATCGATAGCTTCCTACTTTGTTTAGGATGGTCTACCCTCACAGCAGACGTCTGAAACAAGGGGGGACTACTCATGCTCGCGCAACTTCCACCGGCCTTACAGAATCTTCAGCTACCGCTGCGTCTTCGACTCTGGGACGGCCATGAATTCAACTTGGGCCCCGAGCCCAGTGTGACCATCGTGGTCAAGGATCCCACGGTCGTGTCCAAGCTGAGCCATCCAACGCTCGACTCTCTGGGCGAAGCTTTCGTCGAAGGCAAACTGGAGCTGGAAGGCTCCATCGCCGAAGTGATCCGGGTTTGTGACGAACTGAGTCACGCCTTGGTCGATGACGACGAGGGCAGCCGTCCGGTGCGCTCTATCCATGACAAGGCCACCGATGCGGCAGCCATTTCCTATCACTACGACTTGTCCAACGAGTTCTACCAGCTCTGGCTGGACCAGGACATGGCGTACTCCTGCGGTTATTTCGAAACCGGCAGCGAATCCATCGACCAGGCCCAGCAAGACAAATTCCGCCACTTGTGCCGCAAGTTGCGGCTGCAGCCGGGTGAGTATTTGCTTGATGTGGGTTGTGGTTGGGGTGGACTTGCGCGGTTTGCGGCGCGGGAATTCGGGGTCAAGGTGTTTGGCATCACCCTGAGCAAGGAACAACTGGCGCTGGCCAAGGAGCGCGTGAAAGCCGAAGGCCTGGAAGATCAGGTCGACCTGCAACTGCTCGACTACCGCGACCTGCCCCAGGACGGTCGTTTCGACAAAGTGGTGAGCGTGGGTATGTTCGAACACGTCGGCCATGCCAACCTGGCGCAATATTGCCGAACCCTGTTTGGCGCCGTACGCGAAGGTGGCCTGGTGATGAACCATGGCATTACCGCCAAGCACACTGATGGCCGCCCAGTAGGCCGTGGCGCCGGGGACTTTATCGAACGCTACGTATTTCCCAATGGTGAGCTGCCGCACCTGGCGATGATGACCGCTGAGATCAGTGAAGCCGGGCTCGAAGTGGTCGATGTCGAAAGCCTGCGTTTGCACTACGCACGCACTCTGGATCATTGGAGCGAGCGCCTGGAAGACAACCTGGAAGCGGCGGCGAAGATGGTGCCGGAGCAGGCGTTGCGCATCTGGCGTCTGTACCTGGCCGGTTGCGCGTATGCGTTTGCCCGGGGCTGGATCAACCTGCACCAGATCCTGGCGGTGAAACCTCACGCCGATGGCAGCCATGAACTGCCCTGGACGCGGGAAGATCTCTATCGCTGAAACACTGATCACGCAAACGCAGAAGATCAAAATGTGGGAGGGAGCAAGCCCCCTCCCACATGTTCCCCCTGTTTTGTCTGTTAGAGGATCGGTGAGATCAGGCGCGCCACCCGCATCCCCAATTGCTGCAGGCGGCGAGTCTCACGGCTTTCCTCCTGGCTGACCTCATGGGACAGGGCGAAATCGTCCAGCAGCATGTGTTCAACCTGGCTGGCGAAGGCTTCATCCACCGTCAGCAACATCACTTCGAAATTCAGCCGGAATGAACGGTTGTCCATGTTGGCGCTGCCAATGGCGCTGATTTCCCTGTCCACCAACACCACCTTCTGATGCAGAAACCCTGGCGTGTAGCGGAACACACGCACGCCTGCGCGCACCGCTTCGATGGCGTAAAGGCTGGAGGCGGCATACACGATGCGGTGGTCGGGCCGAGATGGCAGCAGCAGGCGCACGTCCACCCCACGCAGCACCGCCAGGCGCAGGGCGGCAAATACGGCTTCGTCGGGAACGAAGTAGGGGCTGGTGATCCAGACTCGTTCGGTCGCCGCGTGAATGGCCTCGACGAAAAACAGCGAGCAGGTTTCATAGGGGTCGGCCGGGCCGCTGGCGAGCAGTTGGCAGAGCACGCCGTCTTCAGGATAAGCGTCCGGCAGAATCAGTGGTGGCAGCTCCCGCGCAGCCCAGAACCAGTCCTCGGCAAACGATTCCTGCAGACACGCCACTACCGGGCCGGTGACCTGCACATGGGTGTCGCGCCATGGCGCCAACGGTGGTTTCTTGCCCAGGTATTCATCGCCGACGTTATGCCCGCCGACAAACCCGGTGAGGCCGTCCACCACCACGATCTTACGGTGGTTGCGAAAGTTGACCTGGAAACGATTAAGCCAGCCGCTGCGGGTGGCGAAGGCCTTGACCTGCACCCCGGCGTCGCGCAGCGATTGCACGTAGCAATGGGGCAGGGCATGGCTGCCGATGCGGTCGTACAGCACGTAGATCGCCACGCCTTGGGCGGCCTTTTGCTTCAACAGGGCCTGCAACTGGCGGCCCAGTTCATCGTCATGAATGATGAAGAATTGGAACAGCACGGCGGTGTTGGCGTTGCGAATGGCCTCGAAGATCGCGCCGAACGTGGCATCGCCATTGATCAGCAAACGCACTTCGTTATTGGCCAGGCATGGCATGCGCCCCAGCTTGGGCATGGCGCGCAGGGAGGCATAGGCGCTGGAGTTGCGTGCCGCGAGGGCTTCCTCTACCCATGGGCGCCAGTTCAGCTCGGTGATCGCCGTGTGCATTTCCTGGTTGGCCTGGCGCCGGGCCTGGATGTACGCGTCGAAGGTGCTGCGGCCGAAAATCAGGTAGGGGATCAGCGTCAGGTAAGGCATGAACATCAGCGACAAGGCCCAGGCGATCGAGCCCTGGGCGGTGCGGACGGTCAGTACCGCGTGAATTGCGGCGAGGCTCCCGAGAACGTGCAGCGTGGCAATGAAGTAGGCGAGCAGGTGCGGGCCAAAGAAATCCATGAACGACGTAACTCCAGGCAGTCCAGTGCGTAACAGACCATGAACGACGGCGAATGTCGCTATTTTATTTGCCGTGCAACACTGGCTGCTTTACGACGTCTAATGCCGACAATTACCCAGGAGTTACCCGATGAATGCTCGTCTGCTAGGTTTGGCCATGGTTGTTGGGTTGTCGCTGCCGGTGGCGGCGCAGGCGCAGATGCTGGCGCCGGGTTTGTGGGAATTGACCACCAGCAATATGAAGGTCGATAACCAGGACCTGCCGGACCTGTCGCTGATCCTCGGTCAGCTCAAGCAACAGATGACCCCTGAACAGCGCGCCATGCTCGAAAAGCAAGGCATCAACATGGCCGGTAAGGGTGTGCAGGTGTGCCTTACCCCTGCCCAGGTTGCCTCCGACTCTATCCCGCTGACCGACCCTCAATCGGGGTGCAAACAGGAAGTGACCGACAAGAGCGGCAACCAGTGGAAATTCCGTTTCAGCTGCCCGAAAGCCCAAGGCACAGGCGTAGCGACATTTCAGAGCCAGAAAGAATTCTCCACCACCGTCAACGGTACGTTCAATGCCACCGGCATCCAGCAGAAAGGCAGCCTGGACAGCCACGCCCAATGGCTGGGCAACGATTGCGGTACGGTCAAACCCCGCGCTTAACGCAGAACATGCGGGATGGCCCTGGCCGTTGTGACAGGCCAGGTGCCCGGAAACCAGCGCGTGCTGGCTCAGAACTCGTTTTGCAGGGCTTTGTAGCCGCGCACGAGGTCGACGTTGGTGCGCGCCACGTCTTCGGAAAACTCCGAGGCACTGACACTCACCGGCGGGAATTGCGACAAGTCGGTATTGGGCCCAATGCGAGTGGTGGAGGGCACGTAGAAGGCGGCGGGCAGGTCGCGGCCGTCGACCACTGAGTTGTGGCGCACCACGCAACCATCGCCCACGCCGCAGTTGAACAGCACGCTGTTGAAACCGATAAACACGCGATCGCCGACTGTACAGGGGCCATGGACGATGGAGCGGTGGGCGATGGAGGTGAACTCGCCGATGGTCACCGCTGCGCCGGACTTGGAATGGATGACCACGCCGTCCTGGATGTTGGAGTTGGCGCCGATGGTAATCGGGTCCATGGCGCCGCTGGCGTCGACTTCGTCTGCGCGGATCACGGCATAGGGGCCGACGAACACGTTCTCGCCGATAATGACTTTGCCGCAGATGATCGCGGTTTTGTCCACGTAGGCCGATTCAGCAATCACCGGCAGGTCGCCGGAAGGGTTCTTGCGGATCATGGCTTGCTCAAGGCTGCGTAGAGGGTATTGAGGTTGTATTCGAATAGGCCGGTAAAGGTGCTGGCCGGGCCTTCTGCGGCGAGAGCGTCGGAGTACAGCGTGCCGCCGATCTGTGCGCCGCTTTCATCAGCGATCTGTTTGAGCAGGCGCGCATCCTTGATGTTTTCCATGAACACGGCTTTGACCTTGTCCTTGCGAATCTGGGTAATCAGCGCGGCGACTTCGGCGGCCGAAGGGTCACGCTCGGTGGACAAGCCTTGGGGCGCGAGGAACTGGATACCATAGGCCTGGCCCAGGTAACCGAAGGCGTCATGGGAGGTGACGATGCGACGGTTGCCCGGCGGCAGGGCGCCGAACTTGGCCTTGGCGTCGGCCAGCAGGCTATGGATCTGTTTCAGGTAGGCCTGGCTATTACTCAGGTAGGCGTTGGCGTTGTCCGGGTCGGCGGCTGCCAGCGCCTTGGTGATGTTGCTCACATAGATTTCGGCGTTGGCCAGGTTGTGCCAGGCGTGTGGGTCGGGAATGGTTTCGCCATCTTCGTCCATGGTGTGGGAAATCACGCCTTTGCTAGCGGTGACCACAGTGGCCTTGGTTTCGGTGCTGGTCACCAGGCGATCCAGCCATGGCTCGAAACCAAGGCCGTTCTTGATGATGACCCGGGCCTTGAGCAGTGCCTTGGCATCATCCGGGGTGGGTTCATAGGTATGGGCGTCAGCGTCCGGGCCGACCATGTTGCTGATCTGGATATGGTCGCCTCCGATCTGGTGGGTGATGTCATCGAGAATACTGAAGCTGGTGACCACCTGGAGTTTTTCCGCAGCGTGAGCCATCGAAAGCGGCAGTAGCAGACTGAACAGCACGAGTAGGGCGCGCATCGGGAAACACCTCATTGGGATGAAAGCAAAGGCGGGCGGCGCAACAAGCCATGCACCGGACCGAACACCACGGACAGCAGATACCCGGCGCCCGCCACCAGCACAATGGCCGGGCCGCTGGGCAGTGAGTAGTAGAACGACAGCAAAAACCCTAGCCATACCGATAGGCATCCCAGCACTGCCGCTACCGCCATCAGTACCGGCAGGCGTCGGCTCCAGAAGCGTGAAGCGATGGCCGGCAGCATCATCAAGCCCACCACCATCAAGGCGCCGATAGCCTGAAAACCGATCACCAGGTTCAGCACCACCAGGGTCAGGAACACGCCATGGGCAAGCGGGCCGAGACGGCTGACAGTCTGCAGAAACAGCGGGTCAAGGGTGTCGAGCAGCAGCGGTTTGTAGATCAGCGCCATGGCGATCAGGCTGAAACCTGAGACCCAGAGCATGCCGGTGAGGGTGGTTTGATCCACCGCCAGGGCTGAACCGAACAGCAGGTGCAGCAGGTCCAGGCGTTTGCCGGCAAGGCCCAGGATCAGTACGCCGGCAGCGAGGGAAATGGGATAGATGGCGGCGAGGCTGGCGTCTTCGCGCAGGCCGGTGCGACGGGTGATCCACGCGGCCAGGCCGGCCATGCTCAGGCCGGCGCCGAGGCCGCCAATGGTCAGCGCGGGCAGGCTCAAGCCTGCGAACCAGAAGCCCAGGGCGGCGCCGGGCAAGATGCCGTGTGCCACCGCGTCACCGATCAGGCTCATGCGCCGCAGGATCAGAAACACCCCCAGCGGCGCGGTGCTGCAGGCGAGCACCAACCCGCCGATAAGTGCACGGCGCATAAACACGAATTCATGGAACGGCATCCACAGGTGGGCGCTAAGGTGCATCAGGCCACCTGCATCTGTGGTTGCGGGCGGATCAGCGCCTTGCTGGGGCCGAAGACGCAGCCGGTGTTCTTGATCTGCACCACCTGCTGGGTGTGATAGCGCACAGATGCCAGGTCATGACAGACGACGATCAGCGTGCGGCCCTCACTATGCCAGGCGTGGATATGTTGCCAGCACAGGGCCTGGCCGTCCTCGTCGAGGGCGGCGTGGGGTTCGTCAAGCAACAGGATCGGCGCGTCGGCCAAGCTCATGCGGGCGAGCAGGGCACGTTGCAGTTCACCTCCGGACAACGCCATCAACGGCCGATGTTCCAGGCCACTGAGGCACCAGTCGTCCAGTACCTCTTGCAGGCGTTGGCTGCGTTCCTCGCTGGTGTACCGGGTACGCCAAAAACCGGCGGCGACCAATTCTTGCAAGCTGATAGGGAACTGGCGATCCAAGTGTTGCTGCTGGGGCAGGAACGACAGGCCACCACGGCGTGGAACATCCATGCTGACCTTCCCCGACAGCGGCTTTTGCAGGCCAGCAATGACTTTGAGCAAACTGCTCTTGCCCGTGCCGTTGGCGCCGATGATGCCGGTGAGGCTGCCTTTTTCCAGCGTCAAATCCAGTGCCGGCGTCAGTGGTTGACCGGGAGCGCCCCAGCGCAGAGCGTTACAGGTGATCATGCCAGGTCTCTCGTCCAGCGGCTTTCAGCCACGGCATCATGCGCGTGCAGGCTTTCGGCATGGATCACTTTGAGGTGGAAGGCTTTGACCGCGTCCGAGCGTTTCAAGGCGAGGTTCAGGCGGCGAGCGGCGTCTTCGCAGAACATCAGGTTCTGCCCATTGGCCAGGGCGAAGGCTTGTTCGTCCGCACGTTTCACTGCGGTTTGCACAGCGGTGCCGAGGGCGGCTTCGGCACTGTTGATCAAGTCGACTATCGCCAGCTCATTACCTTGCAGGTGAACGTGTAACTGCGCACTGCTGCGCTGGCTATGAGGCGTGGCGACAATGCCATTGGCGCTGCCTAGCCAGGCCAACACGTCTTCGTGCTGCAACGGTGAGTTGGTGAAGTCCTCGAGAAATTGCTGCTGAATCAACTGCCTGGCGAGGGCGGCAGAACATGGGCAGGTTGAAGAATAAGTAACGTCAATTTTTAGTTCCACGTGGAACATCTGTTTTTCCAACCGCGCTTCGATGCTCACCGGGTAACTTTTCCAGCCCGCTAATGGGCTGACCAGCGCCGGGCGCTTAAGCAGCAGATCGGTGTGGATACGCAGGTAGGCGTTCTTAGATAAACCTTCATGACTGGCGAGAAATCGAAGCAGTACATTACGCAGAAGTGCAGGTGTGAGTGGTTGCTGGTCGAGCATTTCCAGCGCCAGGTAAAGGCGTGACATATGAATGCCACGGGCCGTGCCGTCGTCCAGGCTGACGCCGGCATCGGCAGTGGCGGTCAGGCACTGACCGTCAATAAAAATAGGCAAGGCGATGCCGCACATGCCCACCCAGTCGAGTGGCAAGGCTTGGCGTGAAGCCTGCGCGGCGATATCCGGCAGAGTCAGCGCATTCATAAGCAGGTCCATCGTTGGAAATAATTCGTCATGTTATAGTATAACAATATTTACTACGATGAAATTTCTACTCCAGCCTTTGTTCAGTCATGTCGAGCAGGGACGCTCCTTTATCTGCGGTATATGTCATGCACAGACGTCAGCTCCTCAACCTGCTACTGGTCAGCCCCTTGTTCACCTTGCCTTTGGGGGCCTATGCCACGCAGATTCGCAATGCACGCCTGTGGCGCTCGGACGACAAGCTGCGCCTGGTGTTCGACCTCAGCGGCCCGGTGCAATACAAGACCTTTTCCCTGACGGCTCCAGACCGCTTGATCATCGACTTGAGTGGCGCCGGCCTCAGTGGCGACTTCTCTCAGTTGGCGCTGAAGAACAGTGGGATTACCTCGATCCGTTCCGGGCATTTTGGCAAGAGCGACACGCGCATCGTGTTGGACCTGGCCGCGCCGATGCAGCTCAACAGTTTCGTGCTGCCGCCCCAGGATGGCCAAGGCCATCGCCTGGTGCTGGACCTGACCAACGCCACTCGTGCCCCCCGTCAAATTGCTGCTGAACCGCCGCCGATAGTGACTCCGGTGGGCAAGGGGCATCCCAAGCGCGACATCATCGTGGTGGTCGACCCCGGGCATGGCGGCAAAGACCCGGGTGCCGTCGGTTCCAAGGGCCAGCGCGAAAAGGATGTGGTGCTGTCGATCGCCCAGTTGCTGGCTAAACGCTTGAAACGCGAAAAGGGCTTTGACGTCAAACTGGTGCGCAACGACGACTTCTTTGTGCCGCTGCGCAAACGCGTGGACATCGCCCGCCAGCACAAGGCCGATATGTTTATCTCGGTGCATGCCGACGCTGCCCCACGGCTTACCGCATCGGGCGCTTCGGTGTATGCATTGTCTGAGGGTGGTGCCACCTCCGCCACGGCGCGCTTTATGGCCCAGCGCGAAAACGGCGCAGACTTGCTGGGCGCCACCACCTTGCTCAATCTGAAGGACAAGGACCCGATGCTGGCCGGGGTGATCCTGGACATGTCGATGAACGCTACCATCGCCTCCAGCCTGCAATTGGGCAGCTCGGTATTGGGCAGCCTGCAAAGCATCACCAGCCTGCATCAGAAGCGTGTGGAACAAGCAGGGTTTGCGGTACTCAAGTCACCGGACGTGCCTTCGATCCTGGTGGAAACCGGGTTTATCTCCAATGCGCGGGATGCCCAGCGGCTGGTCACCGCGCGCCACCAGCAAGCGGTGGCGGACGGACTTTTCGAAGGTTTGAAAAGTTACTTCCAGAAGAACCCGCCGATGAACAGCTACATGGCCTGGGTGCAGGAACAGAAGAACGCCCAGGCTTAACAGCCGGTCATTCGGCTGCAAGTGAACTTGGCACTGGCACCACCTGAGCTGGAAAAGCGGTTGAGGGTGGTCCAGCCCACACGCCGCGTGTAACCGACCCAGGCCTCACCATCGGATGCCAACCCGGTAAAGAACGTCAGTTGCCCATAGCGGCTGTTGGTCTGCGCCCAGTAGCGTTTACCGATCACTTCAAAGCCGCGCAAATAGGTGGTGCTGCCCACGGTCGCCACGCTATAGGCGTTTCCCGATGGGTCTACGCACGCCAGCAGGTTGGCGCTGCGCGTGCAGTTGGCCAACAGGCTGGGCGCTTGGGCGCAGGCAGGTCCTGCGGCTACCACGAGCAGGGCGCACATCAGGTATCTCATCGGATTTCTCTGAGTAAGAAGATGATCAAGCATTGCGTCCTTCGTCGCGTCGAACAAGGGGATTGGCTTATTTGCATTGTTATACTATAACATAAAAACAAAGCCTGATCCGTGAACCGCTTCCCATGACCGAACAAGACCTTCTGGCCCAACCGCCTGCCGACTACATGAACGACGCCCAACAGCGCTTCTTCCGCGAGCTTTTGCTGGCTCAGCGCAATGAACTGCAAGCCCGCATTGACGCTGAGTTCCAGGCGCTGCGCGAGCAGGAAACCAATAGCGACCTGGCGGATATCGGCAGTGCCGAAGAGCAACGTCAATGGCAACTGCGCTTGCTCGAGCGGGAAAAGAAGCTGTTGGACAAGATCGACGACGCCCTGGAGCTGCTGGCCCGCGGTGAATACGGCTGGTGCCGTGAAACCGGCGAGCCCATTGGCCTGCAACGCCTGCTGCTGCGCCCCACCGCAACCCTGTGCATTGAAGCCAAAGAACGTGAAGAGCTGCGCGAACGCCATAAGCGGGCAGTTTGACCGGCCAACCCTGATGAGGACTACCTGATGCCCAATCGTCTCCCCGTGACCGTGTTATCCGGCTTTCTCGGTGCCGGTAAAAGTACGCTGCTCAACTACGTCTTGCGTAACCGCGACAACCTGCGGGTAGCGGTGATCGTCAATGACATGAGCGAAATCAACATCGACGGCAGCGAGGTACAGCGCGACGTCACGCTCAATCGTTCGGAAGAAAAACTGGTGGAGATGAGCAATGGCTGCATCTGCTGCACCTTGCGTGAAGACTTGCTCGAAGAAGTCGGAAAACTCGCCAAGGAAGGTCGGTTTAATTACCTGCTGATCGAATCCACCGGCATATCAGAGCCGTTGCCCGTGGCCGAAACCTTCACCTTTCGCGATGAAAACGAGCAAAGCCTGGCCGACATTGCGCGGCTGGACACCATGGTCACCGTGGTCGACGGTATGAACTTCCTGCTCGACTACCAGGCCGCCGAAAGCCTGGCTTCGCGGGGCGAAACCCTCGGAGAAGAGGATGAGCGCTCCATCACCGACCTGTTGATCGAGCAGATCGAGTTCGCCGACGTCATCCTGATCAGCAAGATCGACCTGATCAGCAGCCGCGAGCGCGAAGAGTTGATGGCGATCCTTGAGCGCCTTAATGCCCAGGCGGAAATCATCCCGATGGTCATGGGCGAAGTGCCGCTGCATAAGATCCTCAACACCGGCCGTTTCGACTTTGAACGCGCCGCCCAGGCCCCAGGTTGGTTACAGGAATTGCGCGGTGAACATGTGCCGGAAACCGAAGAGTATGGGATCGCTTCCACCGCTTACCGTGCGCGTCGGCCCTTCCACCCACAGCGTTTTTTCGGCTTTATCGACCGCCCGTGGGTGAACGGCAAGCTGCTGCGTTCCAAGGGCTTCTTCTGGTTGGCCAGCAAGCATCAGGACGCTGGCAGTTGGTCCCAGGCCGGCGGCTTGATGCGCCATGGGTTTGCCGGGCGTTGGTGGCGCTTTGTGCCAAAAAGCCAATGGCCCCAGGACGAAGAAAGCGTCGCGGCAATCATGGCTAACTGGCAATTGAGCACCGGTGACTGCCGGCAGGAACTGGTGTTTATCGGGCAAAACATCGACTTCACCCAGATGCGTGCCGAGCTGGATGCCTGCTTGCTCAATGATGAAGAAATGGCCCTGGGCGTCGAAAGCTGGCGCCTGCTGCCTGATCCTTTTGGCCCTTGGTATGAGCAGGTAGCCTGATGCTGGCCCCGGTTATTCCCCTGCGCCCCGTGATCCGCCAGACCTGTGGGGAAACCCCGCTGGCGCTGTCAGACATTCTCGACGATGGCGTCAACCTGGCAGTCTGGCAGCGCCAACTGCCCCTGCATATCGCCGAATTCGGCGCCTTGCTGGTAGCGCTCAATGAGCCGTTGGCCGAATCCTTGGTGATTGAGCTCGACAACGAAGACGCCGTGCCGAACTTGCAGGGTTTGGCGTCCACTTGTCGTGATCTTGAGGGTTACGACGGGTTTATTGCCGATGTGTCGTGGCTGATCAGCGCATTCGCCTGCCTGCTCGGCGCCAAGCGTATTGGCGTGCGTCTGCGGCTATTGGACAAGGCCATGTGCCCGCGCTTTCACGTCGACCATGTGCCGGTCCGGCTGATCACCACCTATGCCGGCATCGGCAGCCAATGGCTGCGCGAAGGTGTCATGGACCGGCGCCAATTGAGCCAGGCAGACGCCGAGCCCATCGAGCGCATCGAGCAGATCCACTGCGGTGAAGTGGCGTTGCTGAAGGGGACAAAATGGCACGGCAATGAAGGGCATGGTCTGATCCATCGCTCGCCAGCGCTTAAGGCCGATGAGCGGCGGCTGATCCTGACACTGGATTGGCTGGCATAACCGGGTAGGATCAAGCTCTCTACACGGTCTAATGATGCTTCCCATGCTGCAGAATATTCCCACCCACGTGATTGCTGGCCCGTTGGGCGCCGGCAAGACCAGCCTGATCCAGCACCTGCTCGCCCAGCGCCCGGCCAACGAGCGCTGGGCGGTGCTGATCAACGAGTTCGGGCAAGTCGGCCTGGACGCTGCCTTGCTTACCCAAGACGACGACGGCATCGCCCTCGGTGAAGTGGCCGGAGGCTGCCTGTGTTGTGTGAATGGTGCACCGTTCCAGGTCGGGCTGGGCCGCTTGCTACGTAAAGCCAAGCCGGATCGGTTGTTTATCGAACCTTCGGGTCTGGGCCATCCGGCGCAGTTGCTCAAACAGCTGCGAGAGGCGCCGTGGCAAGGCGTGCTGGCGGTGCAGCCCTGTGTTCTGGTGCTGGATGCCCGGGCCTTGGCGGCGGGGAAGCCTTTGCCGCAGGCACAGCAAGAGGCATTGGCCAGCGCCGGCCTGCTGGTGCTGAACAAGGACGAGGCGCTGGATGCTGCACAACGTCAGGCGATTGAAGCGCAATTACCCGCATGCGCAGTGTATTGGACACGCCAGGCGCAATTGCCACTTGAGCGGTTGCCAGGCTTGGATGCGCAGGCCCAAGGCGCTGTGGATAACTTCGACGTCCCTAAGGGGCTGGCGCAAATGCCGGCCATCTGGAGTGATCCTGGGTTGCCGATCTGTCTGAGCCAGGGCCAGGAGGGCGGCTGGAGTATCGGTTGGCGTTGGCACCCGAGCCAGCGATTCGATGTCAGCCGTCTGCATCATTGGCTATCAGGCCTCGACTGGCGGCGTGCCAAACTGGTTATCCACAGTGTCGACGGCTGGATGTCGGCCAACGCTGTGGATAACAGCCCCCTAGCTTGGCGACCCAGCGAATGGCGTCGAGATTCGCGGCTTGAATTGATCTTCAGCGAGCCCCAGGACGCAGCGGTATTGCAGGGTGCGCTGGCGGCCTGCCGTTATTGACGTTTCTTGGTCGCGTGGTCCTGGCGCCATTGGCTCAATTCGATCACCTCGGCGCTGGGCAACGGCTCCTTGGCCTCGAACGGGTAGGGCGCCAGTTCAATCTGCGCACTGTGGGCGCCGAACTGCGTGATAATTCCGGCATGGCGGGTTTCCCCGGTCACAGTGAACTCGAAATTATAGACACGTGCCAGGCGCCGCCGGCCATTGGCATCCTTGACGAACCCGATGCGTTTGAGTGCCACCGCACCATCGAGCAGTTCGATATCAAGCTTGGCGCAATGCTGCTTGACCCGCTCCAGCGCGCGCTCACGCAGGCCGTGGTTGTGCCAGACCCAGGCGGCGCCGGTCGCCAGCAGCATCAACACGAACATGTTTCCCAGGGTCAGCATTCCATGAACTCCAACAAAGTGAGAGCAGCTTAACTGTGTCGCCGGTCTGTCGTACAGGCTGCGTTTAGTCGCATACTGCGCGGCCAGAATTTCAACGGCTTGACGGAAATCTCCCGCATGAAACGCACACCTCATCTGCTTGCGATCCAGTCTCATGTGGTCTTTGGCCACGCCGGAAACAGCGCCGCCGTATTCCCTATGCAGCGGGTCGGGGTGAATGTCTGGCCGCTCAACACGGTGCAATTCTCCAACCACACTCAGTATGGACAATGGGCGGGGGAAGTGTTGGCGCCGCAGCAAATTCCGGCGCTGGTGGAAGGCATTGCCGCTATTGGTGAGCTGGGCAACTGCGATGCGGTGCTGTCCGGCTACCTCGGCAGTGCAGCCCAAGGCCGCGCGATCCTTAGCGGTGTAGCCCGCATCAAGGCGATCAACCCCAAGGCGCTGTACCTGTGTGACCCGGTGATGGGTCACCCGGAAAAGGGCTGCATCGTGCCACAGGAGGTCAGCGATTTCCTGCTGGACGAGGCTGCGGCCATGGCGGATTTCCTCTGCCCCAATCAGCTGGAGCTGGACAGTTTTGCCGGGCGCAAGCCGCAGTCGCTGTTCGATTGCCTTGCAATGGCCAAGGCCTTGCTGGCACGTGGGCCCAAGGCGGTGCTGGTCAAACACCTGGATTACCCGGGCAAACTGCCGGACGGCTTCGAGATGCTGTTGGTGACCGAAGACGCCAGCTGGCACTTGCGTCGGCCGTTGCTGGCGTTCCCGCGTCAGCCGGTGGGTGTGGGCGACCTGACGTCGGGCCTGTTCCTCGCGCGGGTGCTGCTGGGCGATAGCCTGGTGGCAGCCTTTGAGTTCACCGCCGCGGCAGTGCATGAAGTGCTGCTGGAAACCCAGGCCTGCGCCAGTTATGAACTGGAACTGGTGCGCGCCCAGGATCGCATTGCTCATCCTCGTGTACGCTTTGAAGCCACACCCATTAGCCTCTAAGTACACAAAAACCAGTGTGGGAGGGTTTACAGGTTTTGAATTAAGGCGCTTCGGCTTTGATTTCCTGATAACGCTTTTCCAGCTCCTGGCGAATCTGCCGACGTTGCTGGGCCTGCACAAAGCGGCGTTTGTCCTCGCTGTTCTGCGGCTGCAAGGGCGGCACGGCGGCGGGTTTGCGCTGGTCGTCCACGGCCACCATGGTGAAGAAGCAGCTGTTGGTATGGCGCACCGAGCGTTCACGAATGTTCTCGGTCACTACCTTGATGCCCACTTCCATCGAGGTATTGCCGGTGTAGTTGACCGACGCCAGGAAAGTCACCAGTTCACCGACATGGATCGGTTCGCGAAAAATCACCTGGTCCACCGACAGCGTCACCACGTAACGGCCGGCATAACGGCTGGCGCAGGCGTAGGCCACTTCGTCGAGATACTTAAGCAGCGTGCCGCCGTGGACATTGCCTGAGAAGTTGGCCATGTCAGGGGTCATCAATACCGTCATCGACAGCTGGGCGTTTCCGGGTTCCATAGCACACTCACGGGTTGTAGGCATTGGTTGGGGGAGGGGGCACCTCTGCGGGTGCTGAAGTCTTTGCAGCGCCATCCCTAACGGGACGCCAGTGGGCGGCTTGCCGTCACGCGCTCGGCGATCTGTTTCCATATATTGCACCGGCTTTTCAGCAGAAGTCGCGGTGTTAACCTTCAAAAGCCCATCTCAGGGCTTTTCTTACGTTCAAGGCAGACTTTTCCTTCCGCTCTTTGCGACCCTACAAAGGCGTGGCCGGAAGTGGGAAAAGCGCCAGTACCCTCAAGGAGCCCCTCGCCATGCACGCCATCAGCTTTATCCAGGACCTGGCCGTGATCATGCTGGTAGCAGGGGTCGTCACCATCCTGTTTCATCGCCTCAAACAGCCGGTGGTACTGGGCTATATCGTCGCGGGCTTCATTATCGGCCCCCATACTCCGCCGTTTGGCCTGATCCACGACGAAGACACCATCAAAACCCTGGCCGAGCTGGGGGTGATCTTCCTGATGTTCTGCCTGGGCCTGGAGTTCAGCCTGCGCAAGCTGTTCAAAGTGGGGGCCACGGCGTTTATCGCGGCGTTCCTTGAGATCGTCCTGATGATCTGGATCGGCTACGAGATCGGCCGCTGGTTCGATTGGAGCACCATGGACTCGCTGTTTCTCGGCGCGATCCTGGCGATCTCCTCGACCACCATCATCGTCAAGGCCCTCAATGACCTTAAGATGAAAGACCAGCGTTTCGCCCAGCTGATTTTTGGCGTGCTGATCGTCGAGGACATCCTGGGTATCGGCATCATTGCCTTGCTGTCGAGCATCGCCGTCAGTGGCACGGTCAGCTCCGGCGAGGTGTTCTCCACGGTCGGCAAGCTGTCCTTGTTCATGATCGTTGCGCTGGTGATCGGCATTTTGCTGGTGCCGCGCCTGCTGGCTTATGTGGCCAAGTTTGAAAGCAATGAGATGCTGCTGATCACCTTGCTGGGCTTGTGCTTCGGTTTCTGCCTGTTGGTGGTGAAGTTGGAATACAGCATGGTGCTCGGGGCCTTTTTGATTGGCGCGATCATGGCTGAATCCCGTCAATTGATTAAGATCGAGGGCCTGATCGAGCCGGTTCGCGACATGTTCAGTGCAATCTTCTTTGTCGCGATAGGGTTGATGATCGACCCTCATATCCTGCTGCAATACGCCTGGCCGATTGCGGTGATCACCGTGGCGGTGGTGCTGGGCAAGATGCTGTCCTGCGGCCTGGGAGCCTTTATCGCCGGCAATGATGGCCGCACTTCGCTGCGGGTCGGCATGGGGCTGTCACAGATTGGCGAATTTTCTTTCATCATTGCAGCATTGGGAATGACCCTGCAGGTGACCAGCGACTTCCTGTATCCGGTGGCGGTTGCTGTTTCGGCGATTACCACGCTGCTGACGCCCTACCTGATTCGCGGCGCCGATCCACTGTCATTGAAGATCGCAGCGGTGATGCCCAAGCGCATGAGCCGGGTCTTCGGCATGTATGGCGAGTGGCTGCGCAGCATCCAGCCCCAGGGCGAGGGGGCGATGCTGGCCTCGATGATTCGCAAGATCATCCTGCAGGTAGGGGTCAACCTGGCACTGGTGATCGCGATCTTCTTCGCTGGTAGTTATTTCGCCGCACGCATCGGCGGGTACCTGGAGGGTTGGATCAGTGATCCGAGCTGGCAGAAGGCATTGATCTGGGGTGGGGCACTGCTGTTATCGCTGCCATTCCTGATTGCGGCGTATCGCAAGCTCAAGGCGCTGTCGATGTTGTTGGCAGAGATGAGTGTGAAGCCGGAGATGGCCGGGCGGCATACCCAGCGCGTGCGACGGGTGATTGCGGAGCTGATCCCCCTATTGTCGCTGCTGGTGATCTTCCTGCTATTGGCAGCCTTGTCGGCCAGCATTCTGCCGACCAACAAGTTGCTGGTGCTGATTGCCGTGGTCACGGCTGCGGTGGCGGCGGTGCTCTGGCGCTGGTTTATCCGTGTGCATACGCGGATGCAAGTGGCGTTGCTGGAGACCCTGGATAACCACAAGGATACGCAGTAGGAGCGAGCGTGCTCGCGAAGATCGTTAGCGATAACGCGGGAAACCTGACACCCAGTGGCGCCCTCAGGTTTCTCGCGAGCAAGCTCGACTCCTGCAAAGGCATCAGCTTTCCAGCCAGACGTCCCGCGCCCAATGCCATACCGATTCCCAGGTTTCTTCGGTAACGAGTTCTTCTTCGCCGGACCACAGCACCACGGTGCCGTCTTCCTCGACGCAATAGTAGTCATCGCCGTCCTGGCAGATCGGGATCATGCTGCGGTCGACGCCGGCGTCCCAGGCGTTGGCGGCAACGTCCGGCAGGTAGGTATGGGATTGTGGGTCGGTGACGGTCACCGGCTCCAGGCTGCCGTATACCACATCACTGACGGTCAGCAGGAATTCGCGGAAGACAAACGGGATGTCGATGAACAGTTGTTCTTCGATTTCCACCAGTTGGTCTTCGTCAGGCAGCTCCAAAGGAACCGGGACCGGTTCGTTGGCTTCACGCAATTGTTCGATGATTTCTTCCAC
>Ga0160464_100460_pt1 | contig 30208 bp, 35 predicted proteins | sample HID1971I_E11MG_FD_108275 | JGI IMG/M metagenome (GOLD analysis project Ga0160464, IMG submission 108275) | Enriched millipede-associated microbial communities from UW Madison campus, WI, USA - HID1971I_E11 MG | ecosystem: Host-associated > Arthropoda: Insects > Digestive system > Unclassified ... | reverse complement strand
AATTGGATTTGTAGAATATGCGAGCCGGATGATCGTGCCTAACGTTTTTGCGCTCTGTGCGAGCATTGCAGTTCTGTACCTCTTTTTCCGAAAGAGCATCCCTAGGCACTATGATACGGCCAGCTTGAAGCAACCAAAGGAAGCCATTAAAGATCAACGAATGTTCCGCGCTTCATGGATCATATTGGTGATTTTACTGGCTGCCTATTTGCTCAGTGAGTTTATTCATATGCCGGTTTCCGTCATCGCGGGTATTGCAGCAATGGCTTTCATTGGCATTGCCCAACAAAGCCCAGCAGTTGAAACAAAGCGATTAATTAAAGAAGCCCCTTGGGCAGTTGTTGTATTTTCCATCGGTATGTATGTCGTAGTATACGGCTTGCGTAATGTAGGGCTAACGGATCGTTTAAGTGAGGTCATCGAGTCGGTAGCCGATCAAGGACTGTATGTGGCAACGCTTGGCATGGGGTTGATCGCCGCATTATTGTCATCGGTGATGAACAATATGCCGACGGTGATGATTAATGCACTGGCTATCCAGGAAACGCAAACCGAGGGCATTTTGCGTGAGGCGCTCATTTATGCGAACGTGATTGGATCGGATTTAGGGCCCAAAATTACACCCATCGGTTCACTTGCCACGCTGCTCTGGCTGCATGTGCTGGCGCGCAAAGGTGTGAAAATTTCGTGGGGCTATTATTTTAAGATTGGAATCGTGTTGACAATTCCGACTTTGATTATTACATTAACCGGTCTATCTATATGGCTGTGGTTAATATCCTAATCCAATACGAAAAGAGGAGCCTTTATGAACAAACCACTCATTTATTTTTTGTGTACCGGAAATTCGTGCAGAAGTCAAATCGCGGACGGCTTTTTGCGGTCGATAGGCGGGGAGAAGTATGAAGTGAAAAGCGCGGGGCTGGAGGCTCACGGCTTGAATCCAAGAGCTGTTCAGGTCATGGAGGAAGCAGGCGTGGACATTAGCGGCCATTCCTCCGATGTCATTGACCCGGAGGTGCTGAATCGTGCTCATTACGTGATCACCCTGTGTGGGCATGCCGACGAGCATTGTCCTGTGATTTCCAACAAGAACGTCATCAAATGGCACTGGGGATTTGATGACCCTGCCAAAGCAACGGGGACGGATGAAGAAATTTTGAATCAGTTCCGCAGTGTCCGTGACTCCATTAGAAAGCGTGTTGAGCAGTTTGTTAAAGAAGGCAAATAAGGGGGATAACAGGCTTAAATGAATGCATATTGCATTAAGGTATAGTGATTTGAAAGGAGTACTACCATGACTTCAGAAAAAAACTACCATGCATTGATTCCTGATAAAATTTTTATGGGTGCAGCAGCTGATGTAGAATCCATGGTGAAAAATGAAGGTATTGAAGTGATTGTGGATTTGAGAGGCGAAGCGACGGAGTGTGCTTATCCAGCGGCCCATTCGAAATGGATTCAAATTTCGTTAGCAGATAATGCTAGCGGACCACAAGAAGAAGCCTTTGAGCAAGCAATCCAGGCCGTCACCGAGGCTTTCCGCCAAAATAAGAAAGTGGCTTTTCATTGTGGCGGAGGGAAAGGGAGAACGGGTACAGTAGCTGTAGGCACTTTACTTACGCTAGGGTTGAGTAAAACGATTGACGAAGCGGTGGCCGAAGCAAGGAGCATTCGCCAAGTCATAGATATTAAGCCATCGCAAAGAGAATCTCTGCAAACATTATATCCTGATAAATAAGCAAGAAGGAAGACCACTCATTGGAGTGGTTTTTATTCATGATACTTGCATTTTGCAATTAATTGATGTATAAATTAACTATGAGGTGAGGCAAGAGTGGAAAATACTCGTGAACTTTTTCAAATCATGACACGCCGTTTTGGTTTTCTGAATAAAAATTGTTGCTCTGCTGGTGGGCATGATATTTCATTAGTGCAAAGCCATATACTTTACGAGATCGATCGTCAACATCAACCGTCGATCCAACAGGTTGCTGAGGCGTTGGGAACGGATATTACAACCTTTAGCCGACAAATCCAATCGTTAATTAAACTGAACTTGGTAAAGAAATCGCCCGATCCAAATGACCGTAGGGTTTATTTGCTTTCGCTTACTGCAGAAGGTAAGTTCGTGGCTACTATTATTGACCAACAAATGAATGCTTATTTAAATGAAGTGTTCTCCAACTTGAACGATTTTGAGAAAGAAACCGTTATTCGTTCCATTAAGCTTTTAAATGAAGCCATGTCGAAATCAAGCTTATGCTGTTCCACACCCATAGGGTGATTTTTTTTAGAGTAATACTTGCAAAATGCAATTAATATGGAGGCGCTTAATGTGAATGGAGCACTTGATACGATTGTCATTGGAGGGGGGCAAGCGGGGCTTGCTTCCGGCTATCATCTACAGAAGAAAGGACTTCGATTCCTGATTCTGGAGGCGAGTGATGAGGTCGGCGGTTCGTGGCCGCTTTATTATGATAGCCTCAAGCTATTCTCACCAGCTCGCTTCTCATCCTTGCCGGATTTGAAATTTCCGGGTGATCCGAACGGTTATCCAAGGCGAGATGAAGTTATTCAATACTTAAAATATTACCAGGAAAAATTCCAATTGCCGGTTAGATTCAATCAACGCGTGACATTGGTCGAAAAGGATGGAGACGGGTTTATGGTCCGAACGATGGCAGGGGATACGTTTCGGTCAAAGACCATTATTAATGCGACTGGCTCATTTCACACTCCCTATACGCCAGCGATACCCGGGCAGGAGTCGTTTCAAGGCCGTATCCTTCATTCCTCTGAATATCGAAATTCAGAGCCGTTTATCAATCAACGTGTGCTGGTTGTAGGGCGTGGGAATTCTGCCGTTCAGATTGGCGTCGAGCTGGTCGAAGTCAGCCATACATCTTTAGCCGTATTGCGTCCAGTTCAATTTATGAAATCGATGCTATTAGGGCAGGATTTGCATTTTTGGTTGAAAACGATTGGATTTGACTCGTTTCCATTTTGGCGATTCGTGAAAATAGCGCCAAGTTCAGGTTCAGTAATCGATTCGGATGGATACAAAGAGAAGGTATTGGCAGGAAAACCGGATCAACAACCGATGTTTACATCCTTTTACGATGAGGGGGTCATTTGGGCGAACGGGACAAAGGAACCGGTGGATACGGTAATCTTTGCAACAGGATACCGACCTCGCCTTCCCTATCTTCAAGCGATTGGCGCTCTGAACACGGAAGGAAGGCCGGTACATCAAGCAGGTATAAGCCTTGTTCCGGGACTATATTATGTTGGGCTGGAAGGACAACGGTCCTTTGCTTCTGCGACATTAAGGGGGGTGGGGAGGGATGCACAGTTTGTCGTAAAAAAGCTTCTACACCATCTTAAAATAAGGAGTGTTCATTCATGAATCAAGTTAATCATGATCAAATTCGTCAAAACGTTCGAAACCGGTATAAGGAAATTGCAATACAGGATGTAGGTGGAGGGAACTGTTGTACGCCGTCAGATAATTTGGGTGAGTCACTAGCGGACGTTTCCTCAAAAATGGGTTATTCGTCAGAAGAATTGTCGGCTGTTCCTGAGGGTGCGAATCTTGGCCTTGGCTGCGGTAATCCTCAAGCCATTGCAGCGCTGCAGCCAGGAGAAGTCGTGCTGGATTTGGGCAGCGGCGGTGGGTTTGATTGCTTTCTTGCATCTCGCCAGGTAGGAGATCTCGGTCGCGTTATTGGTGTGGATATGACCCCGGAAATGATTAACCGTGCCCGGGAAAATGCACAAAAAAACGGATTTAAAAATACGGAGTTTAGACTGGGGGAAATCGAGCATCTACCGGTCAGGGATCACTCAGTTGATGTAATCATTTCAAACTGTGTGATCAACCTATCCCCGTCAAAGCAGCAGGTTCTTAACGAAGCATTCCGTACACTACGAAGTGGCGGTCGATTGGCTATATCGGATGTCGTGACAACGACAGAGCTTCCGGTAGAAATAAAAAAGGATATCGACCGTGTTTATTCCGGATGCATTTCAGGAGCTTCTTCCATAAATGAATTGGAGAGCATGCTAGAGAAAAGCGGATTTATCAATATTACAATAGAATCAAAAGACGAGTCACGTGCATTTATTAAAAATTGGATTCCTGGCGCAAATGTCGAACAATATTTAGTATCTGCTTCGATCTGTGCTATCAAGCCCTAAGTCTGACAGCTTGAAACGTGTTTGGAAATTAACCCGATTCTTTCTTAATCCTTTCTGTTACTCGCCTGGATTTTCAACTGCTCGAAAGCTTCGCTTATAAGCCCTGCAGATCTTCGGGTTTCATGCCGAGTACTGCGGGGCTTTTGGTTTAACAAGTATAGGATTCTTACTCAAATACCCGATTTGAGCCTCGAAATGAACAGGTTAGTAGAAGGCCTTATTTTTAGGTCATTTATGCTATCCGATGATGTTTCGAGGGGGATGATAGCTTGAAGGCAGATTTGTTGAGATACAGTATGCAGATTGCGATGCTCGCCTACAAAATGAAGCTGGAAGCTATTAATAGGCAAGTAGTAAAAACGGATTTGACCTCTGCGCAAATAGCGCAGAAGTCCAAATAAAACTTCACACGCAGATTAGCAGCATATCGCTACCCCTGAGGGCGAGCATGCTTTAGAACATCAGAGAGGATGTCTCTTGCCATCACTAACGTTTGCTCATCGTAAGAGGCAAGCAAAGCCGCTATATCATGAATGATACGCTCACTGGAAGTCAAGTTCTCGTAGCGGGGCGTATAGTGAAAGAATTGATGAATACCGACCTCCAAGGCAACAGCAATCTTGTCCAGGTTTTTCAACGAGATATTCTTCTCTGCTCGTTCCACGCCACCGATATAGGAAAACGTAAAGCCGCACATCTCAGCTAGACGTTGTTGGGACAAGCCTTTAGATAATCGAATCTGGCGGATGGTCTTCCCCACTTGCACTAATACTTCCGGTATTTCAGCCATTGTGATCCCCCCTCACTATTGAGTGTAGAGGGAACGTGATGATACTAACATGTAATTAATATAGTCAAAAACAATATATCGATACATATAGTAGTCAATAGTATAATGAGTAAGGGTTCATAGTTGCATGGTGAAACAAAGATACGGTTAGCTGTAGGTAGCTAAGAAGCAGTCACTAACAACCGGACAGTTGCATTGAAAAAACTGCTCGCATAATGAATGGTTCAACGATGGTACCGCTGCTCGTAGCCGAGGCATTAGGAGCCAAATTGATTGGAAGGAAGAACGATAGTTGGCTTCCATTCGGAGTAGAGCGTATCTGAGAGCCAACAATCCGGTGCTTGCCAAGTTTGATGCTGTCCAGATGGACAGAATCGCTAATCCATCGGGGTGGCTCAGTTAAAGCGCCCGAATGAGATTTTAGTGGGAAGCTTTAATTGACTCAGAGAAAATAAAATAATCCGCACCTTGGCGCTAAGCTAAGCTGGGCGGATTATTTTCTATTCTAAGCTTGCTCCCCCAACAACTCTCCCACAGAAATCTCCAAAGCTCGCGCGATGACGAGCACTTCATAATCCTGCACTAGCCGATGCTGGCCCTCTAGACGGGACAGACTGGTGGGGCTGATATCCAGTCCCAGTGTTTGAAGCCGGGCGAGGAATTCTTTTTGCTTCATGCCCTTGGCTTTACGGATAGCGGTCACGCGGTTGCCAATGATGTTTTTGTCGCCAGGTGGTTCTTTGCGATGCTTCATTTCTGCACACCTCTCATTTCATCCAAATTGTACGAAATGTAGGGGTTGTTTTAATGCGATAATCGCATTAAAATTAAATAAACCGATTCTCGCATTAAGTGTTGGATATCATTCATTCTGGTCAAGATCATCGGCCGCTACACCCCCAACCAAAGGAGTGGATTCATGCATCGGATACGAAGAATAGTGGAGTGGGAGAGAAGGAAGCTGAATGAGCTGGGGATGCATTCGCTCACGCGGGGTGTGCCATTATCTGAAAATCCAGAGGTGCAGGCGCAGAGTTGCCAGGTGGACGCATGGACGACGCTGTATGGCCGTTTGAAGCGATATCATGCCTATCGGGACGTGATAGAGAAGGGGGAGAACATCATAAAGATTCCAGTGTGGTTCCGGCAGGCGATCCAGCGGCGGCTGATGGACGTAGTTGCTCAAGCGGAGCTAGACCCCGTGCTGAGCCAGCTGCGGGGAGAGGAAGAGGCGGCGTTCGAGACACTATATGCCACACTATCGGACATGAGGGCTAGCGCGGATTATGCTGTCTGGGAGGAGAAGCACTACCGTTATGAGGCGGCTGTTCAGGAGCTGCTCTACCTGAAGGGGCTCCAAGACGGCATGGAATTGGCGGGTGGGATCTTGAGTCCGGTTGCCCCGACGGATAAAGACGATGAGCCCGCGGGGACAGAGACTGTCAAGGGAAGGTGAGTCAAAATGATGGGTATCGGACCTACTGAATTGTATTAGTTGCTCTGCTCCTCTCAGTTTTTCTGATATAGCTTGGCATTCAAGAACTCGAGCTTCTCACTCGGCTAGTACCTTGGAGGAGACCACGCCTACTGGTCCTTCTCTATTTGACTTATCTATTGGTTTACGTGCTATTCTGTCTGATTTTATAGTGATGTATTCGAAAGTGTTCTTGAAAAGGTTATAATGGGAGAAGAACATGAAGACGGAAGCGTGCATTCTTATCAAAGGGAAGGTGAATCCCATGGATAAATTTAAAGATCTGGAGAAACTTATTAAGCTTACAGGAGATCGCGCTAAGCTGGATGCAAAAGCAAATGACACGTACATTGTATATAAAACTGCAGAAGGCCAAATTGTAAAAGAATACAACAATGGAGATGTTGTCCCCGTTGTAGATCCGGATGCCTCGCATGCATGAACAGACGCCGATTATGTGTGTATTTGCCGGTAATAATGGCAGCGGTAAAAGTACGATTCGAAACTTGATCGTAGATAGACTCGGAATCAGCGTGAACATTGATCCAGATGCTTTGGCACGAGGGATTGATTCGTTGCACCCTGAGAGAAGAAAAGTATCTGCAGGTAAAGAAGCAATTAAATTAGCCAAAGATTGTATTCGTCAGGGGAGAGATTTTTCCGTTGAAACTACATTGGCAGGAGGCAACGCGATTCGTCTTATGCGGGACGCCAAGGCCAACAAGTTTGAGACCACGATGTTCTACGTAGGTTTAGGTGACTATCATTTAAACATAGAACGGGTTGCAGCGCGAGTTAAAAATGGCGGACATCATATTCCAACGGAGGACATTATCAGAAGGCACGACACTTCAATTCAGAATTTGCTTAATAACCTACACTTAATCGACCATCTCATTGTCATTGATAACAGCAGCGATAAAGGTGATATCGCGCTTCAGATAAGCCATGGCTCAATTACACATCGCTTAGATTCAATTCCAGGCTGGGTAGAGCAAGTTGAAAAGAGATATTTGAAGTGATGGAAGTTGTTACCTATCACCGAAGCTCAGGCGCTGTTGGCGCTTGAGCTTTTATTTTTTAAAGAAAATCTTCGATGATCTTAAGTTGTCTTTCCCGTTCATTTGTCGAAGCTTCCAAGGACTCATTTGTTAAAGTATTGACTACCTTGATGGCATAATCGCTACTTACCATGGCATGTCCGCGCATATGACCTGTTGCAATGGCTTGAGCAAATGAACGAGCAGCATACCTGCTAACAATTGACTCAGACTCTTTCGCCAGTTCATTTACCGTAAATCCAACTTTGCGAAAATCGTAAGCTCTTAAGTTTCCCGTTAATCGTTCATCAAGAGCCTTCAATCCCGTAATGATGCGTAGGTCATCTTTTAAATGAAGGTCGAGATGAGCTAAGAATGGAGTTGCAACTTTTATTGCCCATTGACAAAGTGACTTTTGTGGAAGGTTTTCTAGTTGCTCCTCGACCTTATTTCTCAATGCAATGGCGTCAACAATCTTTATTTTAGACTTGCTGGAAGTGAAACCGACCTGCTCTTTTAATTTTTGTTCATGTCTATTCCATGCATATTCATCAATATTCATTTTGACTGCTCCTTTAAGTTGATGAGTCATGTCTTTACCTCAATCATCGCCAGCCTGAAGATTGGCATTCGCATCGAGCAAGAATCGTTCCACTCCACCGATATAGGAAAACGTAAAGCCGCACATCTCAGCTAGACGTTGTTGGGACAAGCCTTTAGATAATCGAATCTGGCGGATGGTCTTCCCTACTTGCGCTAATACTTCTGGTATTTCAGCCATTGTGATCCCCCCTCACTATTTCCCCCAACAACTCTCCCACAGAAATCTCCAATGCTCGCGCGATAACCAGCACTTTATAATCCTGCACTAGCCGATGCTGGCCCTCCAGACGGGACAGGCTGGTGGGGCTGATATCCAGTCCCAGTGTTTGGAGCCGGGCGAGGAATTCCTTTTGCTTCATGCCCTTGGCTTTGCGGATGGCGGTCACGCGGTTGCCAATGATGTTTTTGTCTCCAGGCGGTTCTATGCGATGCTTCATTTCTGCACACCTCTCATTTCATCCAAATTGTACGAAATGTAAGGGTTGTTTTAATGTGATAATCGCATTAAGGTGCCTCGCACGAAAGAGCAAGAGAACAAAGCCTTAAGCCGAGAGCTAAATTATTGAGCTGACCAAGCTTAGCGAGCATTCGGCAGAGCTTGAAGAAGGCGGGCTGGCGAACTGGCTGCTGTTTTTAAAGGGAGTTGATAAATCCAATTGGGAGGTGCTGACGATGAAGGAGCCGATGCTGAAAAAAGCGATGGATACACTGGAGTTTCTGAGCCAGGATGCAGCGGTACGCATGGCTTATGATGCTAGAATGAAGGCACTAAGCGATGAAGCATCTCTGATTGAAAGTGCTCAAAAATTTGCTGAAGAAAAAGGTAGGGCGGAAACCAGCAAAGAAATTGCGATTCGACTTTTGGACAGAGGCGTGGACATGCAAACCATTTCAGAGGCAACGGGCTTATCGGTTGCAGAAATTAAGGAATTGAGACAGTAATCGAAAGAACGCTTTTCACCCTATTATTTTTATTTTATGCTGCACATTGACGACAGCCACAGCTACGGGGCTGTCTTTCTTTTTGTCAATAATCGTATTTGCTGCGCTGTGCGGCGAGTACCCGGGTGGAGACCACGCCTATTTATCCTTTTGAATTTTATAGAGATGTATTCGAAAGTGTCTTTTGAAAGGTTATAATGGGATCATAACCTAATGATGGGGGTACATATGGACGAATTGATCAAAAAAATTATTCAATTCCGCGACGAAAGAAGCTGGAAGCAATTTCACGATCCGAAAGATTTAGCTCTTTCTATTTCGCTGGAGTCGAGCGAGCTGTTGGAGCTCTTCCAATGGAAAAATAGCCAACAAGCCATAGATCAAAATTATTCAGATATGCGGGATGAAATTGCTGACATTCTCATCTATACGCTAACGCTTGCGCATGATTTGAATGTTGATGTAAAGGATGCCATCCTTCAGAAAATGAACAAAAACGCAAAGAAGTATCCGATAGCTAATTCCAAGGGGAGTTCGCAAAAGTACACGGCATTGAACGAATAGGGGAGAATGCCATGATTATCTATGAATCTACTAAGCAGCAATTCATGAATGACGTGACCGAAGATAGCATTGCGGTAAAGATTCATCACCAGTACGTGCAAAAAGTGGGCAGGGTTTCTATAAAAGAGATCGAAGCATGGAACAATTCTATGAACTACCTTTACAAAGTATTAAACACGCCAACTATTCCGGATGATGTAGGAATTGCGATCGAATATAAGGTTCCAGCTACGTCAAGAAGAGTCGATTTCATGATCACGGGATTAAACGAACAAGATCAATATTCCGTCGTCATTATCGAGCTCAAGCAGTGGACAAGCGTTGAAGTAATCGAAGAAGCGGATGGCCTCGTTGAAACCGTCTTTAACCGAACAAAGACAAAAACACAGCATCCTTCGAAGCAGGCATCAGTGTATGCGCAACTGATTAGCGATTATAACGAGGCCGTGCAGAATGAAGCGGTACAACTTTATCCGTGCGCTTATTTGCATAACTATATACAGACAGATAACGATCCTCTAATGCATCCTGTCTATGATCAATATTTGAAGGAAGCTCCTGTTTTTTCGAAGGGGGACGCTCTTAAGTTAAGAGGGTTTATTTCGACCTACATTAAGAAAACCGATAGAACCAAATCACTTTATCTTATTGAACATGGCAAAATTAAACCTTCGAAATCACTGCAGGATTCTCTTGTCAGCATGCTACAAGGGAATAAAGAATTCAACATGATAGACGATCAGGATGTTGCTTATCAAGAAGCATTAAGATTGGCTCAACAAGCCCAGTCGGGTAAGAAACAAGTATTGATCGTCGAAGGTGGGCCGGGGACAGGAAAGTCGGTTCTGGGGATTAATCTTTTGGTAGAGCTTACGGCACGAGAACTAGTCTGCCAATATGTAACCAAGAATAGCGCACCTCGCGCGGTATATATGAAACAGCTGCAGCAAAACGTGAAAAAATCGGTCATTGATAACTTGTTTAAGGGATCGGGCGTCTACTATGAAGCGCTGCCCAATGAATTTGATTGCTTGATCGTTGACGAAGCGCATCGATTAAACGAAAAATCGGGTCTGTTCAAAAATAAAGGCATGAATCAAACGATGGAGATCATCCGTGCTGCTCGGTTTTCTGTATTTTTTATTGACGAATATCAGAAGATTGCGATGCACGATGTCGGCAGCAAAGAGCAGATCAGAGGGTATGCCGAACAGATGGATGCGGATATCACGGAGTTAACGTTGGCTTCACAATTTCGATGCAATGGATCCGACGGATACCTGGCGTGGCTAGAAGACGTATTGGAAATCCGCGAAACAGCGAACGCAGATGGATTCGATTTCGATTATGAAATTCGACTCTATGATGACCCGAATGAATTGCGAGACGAGATCTTCAGCAAGAATCAGATGAATAATAAGGCAAGAATGCTGGCCGGATATTGCTGGGATTGGAAGAAGGATGGAAAGAACAATCCTGGTGTTCACGATATTCAATTGGATCAGTATCAATTTTTTATGAGCTGGAACCTTAGCAATACAACTACCTGGGCGATCGACCCTGAATCCGTAGAGCAAGTGGGCTGCATACATACCTCGCAGGGGCTTGAGTTCGATTATGTCGGTGTCATCATTGGCGACGATATGCGCTTTGAAAATAACCGTATCGTTACCGACCCGTTCAAACGTGCGAAAACGGACAAGTCTCTTTCAGGCTTCAAGAGCTTGTATAAAAAAGATAAGGACGAGGCGCTCCGAATGGCCGATCAAATTATACGGAACACCTACAGGACATTAATGACCAGGGGAACGAAGGGATGCTTCATTTACTGTGTAGACCCTCATTTGAAGGCGTATTTGCAAAGACGATTGGTTATCCAAAGCTCGGCTGCAATTTCATCATGATTGATGCGCTTTATAGGCTGGAATAAGCCATGGCGTTGAGGCGAGAAGAGTCTTCCCTGGAGGAACTGGCGCGAAGAGTGGTCCGGCGGCATATCGATCGGCGGCGGGAAGGGCGTCATCCTGCAGGAGGGCGGTTATTATTACAATCTGGTCGAAGCTGCCGATATCAATCTGTCGTGCATGCCGAATTAAAACTGGGATTTCGGGCTTTATCGGAGCAGCACGCTTACGAATACCAGTTGGATTCCGTTCCCGGCCGGTAATCCGATCGTCTACTCCAGCAAGGTAGAGACCGGAGGTCAAGTTATTGCCCTGCGGCCTATATGGGGATGTTCAAGGATCCGACCAACGACTTCATCTATTTGTCCTACGGCCGGAGGTCGGCGCTATTTCTATAATCCAGGTCTTAACTTTCGTGCCGATGATATGTACATGAAATATTAGGAATGATTGGGGGCTGTACCGGTGCAATCGCGGTCGGCCCCTTATCTTTGTCTGGAGGGACTTGTGAAAGAGGAAATATTGGATTCGCAAGCTTGATTTGCGCCAAGAGCCGTTTCAACTTACTGGAGATAAGCCGGGGTCGATCCCTGTCATGTCGACGGATAGATCCCAAAGTCTCTTGGCAAGCTGCGGATCTCGCGCCTGCTCGGAGCTAAAGCATTCGTGGGAAGGTCCACGCAACTCGCGAAATCCTGTCGGTCCGTAATAACCACCTGGCTTTATCTGCCCAGTCGCTGCATGCAATGCGCCCCAGGCGCCCATGGCAGGCGTATTCAAGAGCACCCCCGCTAACGGCATTAGCACTTTGCCGGCTAGGCTATCGCGTCCGAGGTCGGTTCCCACAAGGCCCGGGTGGCAGGCCACGGCTGTTACTGGTGCTCCCGCCGCCCGCAGCCGCCGGTCCAGCTCGAAGACGAAGAGCAAATTCGCGAGCTTGCTAGCGCCATAGCGCGGGAGCCATTTGAAGCTCTTCTCTGCGTTAAGGTCTTCCCATTCGATCTTCGCGCCCTTATGTTGACCACTGCTCGTGACGACGATGCGCGACCCGTGCGTTTCCATGAGCTTGGGCAGTAGTAAAGCGGTGAACGCAAAGCAGCCAAGGTGATTGACCCCGAACGTCAGTTCGAAGTCTTGCACCGTGTGCCTCAGCTTGGGACCCTGCACGCCTGCATTGTTAATGAGCACATCGATGTGCGGCTCCCTCGCAGCAAGTTCGGCTGCGTTGCGCACACTCGCAAGATCTGCCAGGTCGAGCGGCAGGAAAGCGAGATCGGCTTTTGGGGTCTTCTGTCGAATACGGTTCATGGCAGCTTCCGCCTTGGCTTTGTCGCGGCAGGCGAGCAGCACCCGCGCCCCCCGTGCTGCCAGTGCTTTCGATACTTCAAAACCAATGCCAGTATTAGCCCCAGTGACGATGATGCACTTGTCAGACTGATCTGGTACATTGGCATCTGTAAATCCAGTGTGACTGATTTCACCGTTTTTGCCCATTTGACGGTATGACATATATATCACTCCTGTAATTATTCTCCGGCTCTTATCAATTACTCTACATGGACGATCACTATTTGAGAAACACTAAATCAATTCACATTAACACTCCAACGATGTATAATTGCCATTCAAGCTGAACCGAAAAAGGAGGAGCCATGGAACTGCGACAGCTACGATATTTTTTAATGTTGGCGGAGACCTTACACTTCGGACGAGCAGCTGAGAAACTGCGTATTTCCCAGCAGCCACTGAGTTTTCAGATCAAACAGCTAGAGGACGAGTTAGGTGTCGAACTGTTCAATCGTACGACGCGCTCGGTTGCGCTCACGCCTGCAGGCGAGGCATTGTTGACCGAGGTGCAGGCCGGACTTGGCCGGATTGAGCGCGGTGTGGAAGCGGCGCAGCGGATTGCGCGCGGTGAGGGCGGGAAACTGCATATTGGCTACACTAGCACCAGCTTATACAGTGTTATGCCGCCGATTGTACGTCAATTTCGGGAACGATTTTCTCAGGTCGAGGTGGTGCTGCACGAACTAGTATCGCCTGTAATAGAACAACAGATCCTGAGCGAGGACGTTGATGTCGGTATCTTATTGTCCACCGGCGCAAAGGTGCCAGGACTGGCCTATGAAACGATATACCATGAACCAGTGGCGGTCGCGCTCCCCAAGCGCCATCCGCTAGCCCAGCGAGCGACGATTGCACTACACGAACTGGCTGACGAGCCGTTCGTGATGTTTGCACGCAGCGCAAAACGTCAGACGTTCGATGAGTTCATCGCGCTCTGTCGTCTAGCTGGCTTCAGCCCCAACATTGTCCAGGAAGCTGCCACCGAATCGGCGGTGATTGGCCTAGTTGCGGCTGGGGTTGGGGTAACGCTGGTTGCGAGCAGTCTCAGCAGCGTTCGGCCGGATGAAGTCGCTTACCGGCAGATCTCGGATCTACGCTTAACCCTCGAGGTGGCGGTGGTATGGAAGGATGAAAAGCAACTGCCATTGTTGCATGAACTACGTCAGATTGCGCGGGAAGTGACGCAGCGGGATGTCATAACGAGCAGCGCTAATTCTGGAGCGTAATGCGTTGAAGTCGTTTTGTCCGGATGAACTTAAGAGTAGTGAAAAATGGCTCGATATGATTCTCAACCAAGCTGAGTATAACTTGGAGCACTATAAGGTTGATGGTACAACGGCATTACTTGAAAAGTTAAAAGATAAGAAGCCTACTGATTTTGAACAAACGCTAATTCATGGTGATTGTACCATTGATAATTTCTTGGTTCATGAGGGTAGAATATCAGGAATCATTGATTGGAGCGGCGGTGCCTATGGAGATCCTCGTTATGATGTATCTTTAGCTATAAGACCAAAGCCCAATATTTTTCAATCAACTAAAGACCATCAAGCCTTCTTCGATGGTTATGGAAAAAAGATCATTACCGATGCTGAGTACGAGTATTTTGAAGATGGTCTTTACGCCTTTTTCTAAGTTAATAATAGGGGGATCGATGTCATGATTAACGCATCATAAACGACAGGAATACATAAGTCTATATCTTTCCGAAAAAAACCAGTATCCTTAGTTTGGATTGAGTTAATACAAAATTTAAATCCAAATAGGGAGTGCGATGTTATGGATGAATAAGGCCTCTATCAGATAAACAACTCCCAAGCGCCTTGACCGGCTCTTGGGAGTTGTATCGAATCATTACCTTAATCTATTTCAGTTAACCTGGGAATCATTGGCCATTCTGCGCGTCGTAATTCTTGATGTATTCGTCCAGCAGGGCCTTCCCGCCCTGATCCATGTACTGTTGTACCGAGGATTTGTACAGACTGTCGAATTCGGCGGGCTTGGCAACAATCAGCTTGGCGAGCAATTGAGCCGACAGATTCGTGAGCGGTGCGCGGTATTTGGATTCAGCTTCATTCGGCATCGAATAGTAGTAAGGTGCATAATAGTCTTCCATCGATACCTTTAACGCGATCTCCACCTCTTTCTCAAAACCCGGATATCCGGCGGAAACGGCTGCCGCATTCTTCTCCGGATCCCCAAGCTCGATACCATTCGAGAGGATATCGTAGTCGAGGTTGTTGGCCACGGTCATCATCTTATCGCCTGATGTTGTCGTTCCCGTCTGGACCGGAACGCCATTCACCATGTTGTAATCCTCGCCTTCCTTACCATTCTGGAGGAAGAGGGTATTTTCAGGGGCGGCCATCCAATTCAGGTACTGGATTGCGAGGTCAGCGTTCTTGCTGAACTTGGGCACGAAGATATATATGCCGTTCGGACTGTACCCTTGCTTAGGATGCTTACCCGCATCATTCTGCCACGGAGCGATCGGAATAAGCTCTGCGTCCGGAACGTTTGCTTTGAGGTTGGTGTAGGTGCCGGGAGCTGTTCTGTACGGACCGTCCCAGTTCGTGTGAAACGCTCCGACTTTGCCATTGGAAATATCGGCGTCGCTTTGTTTACCGTCCTTGTCGGTCGCGAAGTACGGGCTTATCAACCCTTCGTGATACATCTTGTTCATATACAGGACAGCTTCATCATACCCCGGCAAATTCCACGGCGGTATAGACAGGTTTGCCGCTTGAAGCGTAGCAAATTCTTTTTCCGTGAGGTTGGATGGTTTAAAGGCTTCAAAAATGTTGCCCAGCCCAGGATTGGTAGAGCTCAAGGTATAGGCATAAGGAATAACTCCAGATACGTTTCCAGGATTCTTCTCCTTAAATGCTACCATGGTGTCATAGAACTGTTCCGCTGTCGTGGGGACAGGGAGTCCCAGTTTATCGAGCCAATCCTTACGTATAAAGGTATTAAAACCTGCGAGGAACGTCCTTTTTGCCGGTATGGCATATTGCTTGCCGTTAAATTGACCATACTTTAAAATATCTTCCCCAAGATAGTCAGTGAGGGTAGATCCATGTTCTTCGAGAATGGAACCCAAATCGGTCAACCCGCCTTGTTGCACATATTTATACACGGTTGCTGAGTCGTACGTGAATACAACGTCGGGCGCATCGCTGGATGCCATCAATACGTTCAGCTTTTCTACTTCCTGGGATCTGGGGACGGTAACGAAATTAACGGTGGCATTATACTGCTTGCCGAAATTATCGTTGATATACTTTGTCCAGTAGTTATTGTTCAAATCGGGCTGTCCGGGTTTGCCTCTGTCGAAAACTTCTACAGTTAACGTTCGATGTTCTTTTGGGGTACTATCGCTTTCCGTACTCGGCGTGTTGCTTGGTGCTTGTGTACCGTTTGTCGCTTGTTTGTCGTTTGACGCGTTCTTGCTGTTTGATGAACAAGCAGCCAATGCCGACACAATCAAGAACGCTACCAGAGCAACATGCAAAAATTTGGATGCCTTCACCTTCATGTAGACCTCTCCTTAAGATATTTTTATTTATATAAATGTGCGAAATGAATCGGGCTCCATTCCACACCATCTATATCAACCTTTAACGGCACCGATCATAATACCGGATACAAAGTATTTCTGAAGCCATGGATACACCAGCAGAATCGGTATCGTGCCAAACATAATGGCTGCTGCCTTCAACGCTTCCGACGGCAAATTGACGACGGCATTTTCGCCAGCGAAACTCTGTGAAATATTGATTACGTTATATAGCTTCAGCTGGATCGGATAATACTTCTCGTTTGAGATGTAGAAAAGAGCATCCTGAAAATAGTTCCACCGGAAGACGGCGTACAGCAAGCTCATGGTGGCAAGTGCCGGCTTGGAAAGTGGCAAGACAATCTTCAGCAAAATCTGCAGGTCGTTGCATCCGTCCAGGTAGGCGGCCTCCTCCAGGCTATCAGGCAAACTCTGAAAAAACGTTTTCATAATAATCATGTAATACACGCTCATCAGCCCCGGAAGAACCAGCGCCCAGGGGGTATTTAATAATTCCAGATTCTTTATATTCAAATAGTCCGGAATCAAACCGCCACTGAAATACATGGTAAACAACATCATCAGGAGAAAAGCCTCTCTGCCACGGAGCCTCTTTTTGGTCAGTGGGTAGGCGGCCAAGATGGTCGTAATTAATGCCAGTAGCACAAAACCAACCGTCAGGATGACCGAGTAAAATAAGGAATACAACATGCTGGTATCCGCAAAGACAACTTTATACGCTTCGATATTGAAATCGATGGGATATATGGTCACCGCCTGAGATACTATCGCTCTGTTAGAGCTGAATGACTGCGATAAAATATAGAGAAAAGGTACCAGGCATAAGAAAACCGTAATTAAAATAACGAATGCAATGATAAAGTCAGACAATCTCACTTTTTTTAGTAACATGGTCGCCATCTCCTTACCAAATTCCGTTTTCGCCCAGTTTGCGGCTAACATAATTGGAACTTAACAAAAATATCAAACAAATAACGGACTGGAACAGGCCGACTGCCGTACCTAACGAAAAGTCCGCGGTTTGAATGCCGACTCGATAAACATAGGTGCTAATCACATCGCCGAAATCCATAACCAGGTTGTTTTGGATGTTGAAGGGACGATCAAAGTTAATCGCCATAATATTGCCGATTTGCAAAATCAAAAGAATGACGATGGTTGGTCGGATACCCGGCAACGTAATATGCCATATTTTTTTAAACCGTCCTGCACCATCTGCTTCAGCAGCTTCATATAATTGGTTGTCAATTCCTGTCATCGCTGCTAGATACAAAATAGTTCCCCACCCTGCATTCTGCCAGATGCCGACAAAGATATAAGTTCCAACCCATGCGTATTTATCCGTGAGGAACGGAAAGGTCTGACCTCCCATATCGACAATCAAGGAGTTGAGCATGCCTGTGGGAGAAAACAATTGGGCCACGATTCCGCCAATAATGACCCAGGAAAGGAAATGGGGCAGGTACAAGATGGTCTGGCTTACCTTTTTAAACTTCGACCATACCAGTTCATTGATCAAAATAGCTAAAATAATCGGAGCCGGAAATCCTATGATCAGATCCAAGCCGTTCAGCACCAACGTGTTTCTTACCACTTGAAAGAATTGTTTCGAAGAAAAAATTTGTCTGAAGGTTTCAAAGTCATTCCAGGGACTGTTGCTGATGCCTTGAAAGATGTTGTAATCCTTAAAAGCAATCTGGATGCCGTATATGGGAGCGTATTTAAAAACCAAGACATAAACAACAGGGATAAACAACATCAAATAAAGCAGTATATCACGTCTAATGTAGCGAAAACTTCCTTTTTTATACATAGAATGCAAACCTCCGTTTATACACCTTCGAATAATTGGGCCTCTCGTTGCGCCACCAAGCTAAGCTCGGCCGCCTTAAAGGCGTGCTCCTGAGTCATTGCAATCTCCTTAAGGTTCGATCGATTTGTTGTCGAATTTGCATGTTTGCTGTAAGCTTTGTTATAGAGAGGAGTGATCCCGTGTCCATTAATTTCCTTCTGACGTTCTATCATCATGATATTTTTCTTCATTATGCCTATCTGCGCAAAAGCACCGGAACAGACTGGTTCAAAGGAACATTCCATGCGCATCGAGGATTGGAAGTCCTTATCGTCCATGAAGGCAAAGGCAAACTCATCGTCGATCAAAAAAGCTACGAATTGACTCCCGGCACGCTGTGCGTATTTCAACCCTATCAATTGCATTACTTACAAGCGGAGATGTCGGAGGAAACCCCTTTCGTCCGCTCGATCATTCAATTTGAACCCTTAATGTATGAAGCTTACTTCGAGAAATGGCCAAGTTTGTTTACATTCTATAAGAGACTTCTGACCAGCAAGCTCCCGTCTCCGTGCCTTTACAACCTCGATGAAGCGGATCAATTCCATTCCATTTTTCAAATCTGGGAAAACCGTAAACGAACGAATGAGGAAGAGTTTTCACTATTTCTCGTTGCATTTTTCTATCAACTTAAATCGGTGTGGGAGCGCTATCAAGATCAAGTAGAGATAAGCGCCACCCGTACGCCTAGTCAGGTCGAACACATTCTCGAGTGGTTAGAAGCCCGATACACCGAACCGCTGAGTTTAAATAAAATCGCTAACGAATTACATCTTTCCCCCTATCATATTTCGCATCGGTTCAAGGAATGGGTCGGAATTACCTTATCAGAGTATTTGAATGAACGACGTTTGCAGGAAGCGGTTAAACTAGTGACGACAACCAATCACACGGTCGCTCAAATCGGAGAAATGATAGGACTTGAAAGCTGTTCTTATTTCTGCAAGATCTTTAAGAAGAAATTCGGACTTTCGCCCCATCAATACCGCAAGAAATGGTTATATTTATTTGAATCCACCGAGAAGTCGAGCCAATGACCATGCGATAATGCGATTCTGTCCTGTCCGTTATTCGTTATCGAAACGCCATGAGCATCCCATTATTCCCTTTTTCTCCAAGCTCTAGGCCTAAGCTTTGTTGCACCAATCGTATCACATCCCAACTGGTCAGAAGTGATAGGGCGTTGTGAAAGAATATAACTATATTGCGGTTGCGAGGAAATACGTACCGTACTGCTTTATGGACACCGTCCATGCAACGAAAGCTGAAGCTACGGCATCCCATCATCAGCGAAGTTGGTAGCATCTATTGGTTTAGTGTACATGGTTTTGGCTTCAGAGGAGAACCGGCTATCACAGAATGGTGGCCGGTTTCTTATTTATGTGGAGGTAATATCAGAGCTTTGATGTTGGTACTCACCGTTTGAGGACTTCGTTCGTCATAATTGTCGATGCGGATCTATACACTAAGATATGGAATATATTTCAACGAAGGTGTGCTATGCATGAAGTCAGTCTGGTTCATGAGATTGTTTCGATTGTAATTGAGGTAGCCGAGAAAGAGGGGTTATCCAGAATATCAGAAATTAAACTGCTTATCGGCGAGAACATGAGCATTCTGCCGGATGCCTTGGAGTTTGCTTTTCAATACTTGAAAAGCGGTAAGCTCATGGAGCATACCGTGTTGCGATGGGAGATTTGCCCCGGCAGGGAATTTACGATCTCCTATATCGAGGGGGAGTAAAACAATGGGCACTCAAATTTCGATCCAGCGGAGTGTTCTTCGAGGGAATGGAGAATGGGCGGAGCGAAACCGTTCCTTCCTAAACGAAAGAGGAATATATGCCATGAACCTGATGAGCTCGCCCGGTGCCGGAAAAACAAGCTTGCTTGAGCGACTAATCCCGGAGTTGAGTGCCCATATCACGATCGGCGTCATCGAAGGGGACTTGTGTACCACTCTTGATGCAGAACGGATTGCCAAGCTTGGCGTCCAGGCGGTTCAAATCAACACTGATGGAGCTTGTCATCTCGATGCGAGAATGGTGCACGATGCGCTTCAGAGATTCAACGCTCATAGAGTCGATCTACTATTTATCGAAAACGTTGGCAACTTGGTCTGTCCGGCTGATTTCGACTTGGGGGAGCATCGGCGCATCGCGATGTTGAGTGTAACGGAAGGGGCGGATAAGGTCGAGAAATATCCGAATGTCTTTACGTACGCCGATGCGTTGATTGTAAGCAAAATCGACTTGCTCCCCTATGTCAACTTTGACGAGCAATTTTATGAGACGGAGGCGCGGCGATTAAATCCCGATGCCTCTCTTTTTCGAGTATCTGCCGTTACAGGGGAGGGGATCGACGAGTGGACGCGATGGATTCTAGGTATCGTGAGGGTATTCAAGAACGAACGCGGGTCCAACTCCAGGTGAAAGGAACAGTTCAGGGCGTCGGGTTCCGTCCGTTCGTGTACCGGCTTGCAGAGCGGCTTGGAGTCAGTGGATTCGTCAGAAACATTATGGGGGATGTCATCGTCGAAGCCGAAGGGACGAAGGATCAAATTCAAGCCTTCGTTCATCAATTGCGCCACGATCCGACGCCTCCGATTCGGGTAAATCATGTCCGTGTGACAAGATTGCCAATATGCCATGATGCCTATTTTACGATTGAAGCAAGTACGGAAGACGGAGTTGCCGAAGGCGGATTCTCAACGGATTTTGCCGCTTGCACGGAATGTTTCCAAGATGTTCATAATCCCCAGTCGAAATATTATCGCTATCCGTTCACCAGTTGCACCTCATGTGGCCCTCGTTACTCTATTTTGGAAAAATTACCCTATGATCGCAAACACACGACCTTTGAATCGTTCCCGCTTTGCGAATCATGCCAATCGGAGTATGGAGATCCATTCAATCGAAGATTCCATGCCCAGACGCTCACCTGTCCCGACTGCGGCCCTGCCGTCGAGTATAGAAGCTCCGGTCGGTCGCTCGTCGCAGGCGAAGCGCTACTCGCTTGCTCGGAGGCGCTTCGGAAAGGACGAATCCTTGCTGTTAAGGGAGTAGGGGGATTCCATTTCATCTGTGATGCTACTCAAGAAAAAGCGATACATAACCTGCGTACTCGCAAACGTCGACCTCGCAAGCCCTTTGCTTTGATGGCAAAGGGTTTAAACGACATAGAAGCTCTTTTCGTTGTGACCGCGGCAGAACGGCAAGCCTTAACCTGTCCGGAAGCCCCTATCGTATTATTAAAGCCCAAAGAACATGCAAAGCAGGTACTTCCTTTGTTCGCGATTGCACCGGGGTTGATGCGCATCGGCGTGTTCCTTCCCTATACGCCGCTTCATCATTTGTTGCTTTCGGAAAGTTCGGGATGGTTTGTGGCGACAAGCGGGAATGCAAGCGGTCATCCCCTGACTTACAGAAACGAGGATGCTCATTCAAGTCTTCGCGGAATTGCAGATGGTTTTCTGCTCCATTCGCGGGACATAGCGGTGCCGATCGACGACTCCGTCGGACACGTCGTCGATAAGGAATTCCGATTGATTCGAAGCGCACGCGGATATGTACCTGTCCCGCTTCGAATCCCGTTGCCGCCTGCGCTGCTTAATCATTGCCATCCAGCCGTCATTGGTGTCGGAGCCGAGATGAAAAACACCTTCTGCCTTATCCAAAACGGAATGGCCTATGTGAGTCAACACCTTGGCGATATGGACACAAACGAAAATTTGGTCTTTCATCGCCGGGTTCGCGATCATATGATGCAATTATTTGACATTAGCCCGGAATTAATCGCTTACGATCCGCATCCCAACTACGCAATTTCACAAGAGGTACTTAAGGGTAAGCCTATCGAGCAGTATCCCGTACTGCATCATCATGCTCATATGGCCGCTTGTATGGCGGAGAATAAACTCGACGCCCCGGTCATTGGCTGCATTTTAGACGGATCAGGGTACGGAGCGGATGGTACGATTTGGGGGTTCGAGGTGTTAACGGGAGATTTCAACGATTTCAGACGCATCCGTTCCCTACACCCTCTCCTTCTCCCAGGCGGTGAAGCAGCCATTCGAAATCCTTGGATGATCGGCGCTTCACTGATCTATGCAGCGACCGATGAACTTCATACCGCACAGCGATACATTTCGGAACGATTCCCAAATCATAGCCAGCATTTCCCGGTTTTATTTGCACAGCTTTCCGGCAATCTCCCCTCGCTGCTCGTGAGCAGTGCCGGGAGGTTGTTCGATGGAGTCTCTGCCATTCTAGGCATTTGTATGGAGAGTACGTATGAAGGAGAAGCATCGCTTCAACTCAGCGAGCTCGCCGATCCGTTCTTGGACCAACCTTGTGACGACGAGGACAGGGGCGATGTGTACCCTTTCGAAATTGTCGAGGAGCGATGGGACGTTAATCCAATGATCAGGGCGCTTCTGAACGACCTTGATAACCGCTTGCCGACGTCATTGATCACTATAAAATTTCACCGTACCGTGGCGGCGATGGTGGCAGAAGGCGTTCGAGCGGCTAGCAATGAAACCGGCATTCGTCGGGTTGTGCTCAGCGGAGGGGTTTGGAATAATCGCTACCTTCTATGCGACGCGAAGCGGCGATTACTTCGAGATGGGTTTTCTGTATACACCCACCGCACCATGCCTTCAGGAGACGGAGGGATATCCCTCGGCCAGGCCGTGTGCGGATTATGGAGGTGGGCAAAAGAGCATGTGCTTATCGGTGCCTGCGGTAGTGATCGAAGTGGATGAGAGGGAGAAGCAAGCCAAGGTGGACTATAGGGGAAGTCGGTTCAAGGTAGGCATCGCGCTATTGGAGCAAGTGGAAGAAGGGCAGTATGTGCTGGTTCACGCCGGAGAAGCGATTCAAATCGTAGATGAAGAGAGGGCGCTGGATGGACTCGCACTTTGGAAGGAGATGCTCGGCGAAGGATGAACTTATGGATGGAACATAGGGACGCGGCGAATAGCAGGGAGTTGTTTCGGCAGATCGAACCTTATCTCCGCCGGAGTTGCGCAAGGGCTGGGAGGAAGCTTCGATTCATGGAGGTTTGCGGTACGCATTCGGTTGCTTTTAGCAAGACGGGAGTCAGGGACCTGCTATCTCCATATGTTGAATTAATCAGCGGCCCTGGTTGTCCGGTGTGCGTCACGGATCAACAAGATATTGACCAGATGATCGCCTATGCGGGGAAGAAGGACGTGATCGTTGCGACTTTCGGGGATATGCTAAGCGTTCCGGGATCGCGATCCACGTTAGAGCGTGAGAGGGCGAAAGGAGCGGACGTCAGGGTCGTGAACGCCGCTTCGCAAGCCATCCGGCTTGCCGAACGATTCCCTTCCCGCGACGTAGTCTTTCTGGGTGTAGGGTTTGAGACGACTGCGCCCGGCGTTGCACTGACTTTGAAGGAAGCGGGGGTGAAAGGGCTGCGGAATTACTATGTGTACTCCGCGCATAAACGGACCCCCCCTGCACTCGATTCCTTGCTTTCCGACGAATCGCATCGTCTTGACGGATTCATCCTCCCCGGTCATGTATCCGTTATTATCGGGCTGAGCGGATGGAGCCACTTGGAGGCGCGTAACGTGCCGGCCGTCATTGGAGGATTCGATCCGATGGATTTGCTGCTATCCATCGGCATCTTAACGAAAGACCAGGAACAGGAAAAGCGCACGGTGCGAAATTTGTACCCACGAGTCGTGACGCAAGAAGGGAATCGGGCGGCGCAACGACTTCTATCCGAATGCTTCGAGGTCATGGATGCTCCTTGGCGCGGCTTCGGATCGCTGCAACAAAGCGGATATGCCATTCACCGTAATTACGCTGCGTATGACGCTTCAATCCATATCGAGGCGCCTGTATCCATGACAACGGTGATCAAAGGTTGCCGATGCGGCGAAATCGTCAAAGGGAAGGAGTCCCCCTTCGACTGCGAGTTGTTCGGTAAAGCATGTACGCCGGTTCGTCCGTTGGGACCCTGTATGGTTTCGACGGAAGGGACTTGTTCCACCTATTTCCGATATGAAAGGGCGAAACAACGCAATGCATAGAGAGAGGGATTCGGGCAATATCATACTCGCGCATGGCGACGGAGGGCAACTCACGCATGATCTTGTAAAAGAGGTGTTTTTTCCTTATTTCGATGATCCACATTTGCTCGAGCAGAACGACGCCGCATCGCTTCCCATAGATACGCGGCACATCGCAGTAAGCACGGACAGCTTTGTTATTCAGCCGTTGGAGTTCCCGGGAGGGGATATCGGTAAGCTGGCAGTGGCTGGCACAGTCAACGATTTGGCGGTGAGTGGAGCGAAGCCGGCCTTTCTTACGGTGGGGTTCGTATTGGAGGAAGGTTTAAAAATTGAAACGTTGAAAAAGTTCGTACGCTCTATGGCTGTTACGGCCCGGGAAGCGGGAGTGCGCATCGTGGCGGGGGATACGAAAGTCGTGGAACGGGGAATGTGCGGAGGAGTGATGATCAACACGACGGGGATCGGGTTCATGGAGCATCCGGGGAAGCTTGCGTATCGCAACATTCAACCCGGCGACCGAATTGTCATCAACGGCGGAATCGCCGAGCATGCGATAACTATATTGGCCACCAGAGCAGAACTTGAATTTTCTCCCCCCGTCATGAGTGACTGCCAAGTGCTGCGTCCGGTCATCGAGCGTGTCCTCGAACGGTTCGCGACGGTCCGCTTCATGAGAGATCCGACTCGCGGAGGCGTCGCGACCGCATTGAAGGAAATTGCACTTCTTGCAGGGCTGGACATGACCTTGCAGGAAGAAGCGATACCGATTCGGTCCGCGATCCAAGGTGCGCTCGAGGTCATGGGCATGGACCCGCTATACTTGGCAAACGAAGGAAAGATCCTGTTTATTGTATCGAGCGAAGAAGCAGCGGAGTTGGTCGATTTCTTGCGCTCGATTCCAGGAAATGAAATGGCTGGTGAAATCGGGCATACCCAAGAAGGCAGCGGAACCCTTTGGTTACAAACCGCTATTGGCGGAAAACGCGAGCTCGGCATGTTATCCGGGACGCCGCTGCCTCGTATATGTTGAACAAAAGGAGGGACCTCTCATGTGTCGTGTAAATTCTGACGCCGTCGTGCCTGCCCATGTCGTCTTGCGTTCCATAAGCGATATGGTGCAGCTGGTGACCCTACAAACAGAACAATTGAGAACGTATCTTCCCGATCACGAAACGGATAAGAGGTCGGCGCTTACGGAAGCGTTGAACACGGCAGCGTTGCTTCGGGAGCAACTGGTTGCCCTTCAAGAAGGAATGGAGGAACCGGAGGTTCGACGCGGCTCGATGATAACCTTTTTCGACGTCAACGAATAAGATGCCCATAAAGCGCGTTATGGGAGGAAGAACAGGTGTCCAATCAACAGCTTGTCCGGCAACAAATGAATACATTATTTTCAGAAATTCAATACTTAATTCGACTTTTGTACGTGACGCAAGATCCCTATATGAAAAACCTAACCTTAAACCAACTCTGGAATAAAGTAGATCAGCTCCAATTTCTTACTCAGCTCGAGGGTTCGGCGTGCCCTCACACATCGGCTATTTCACCCGAGGTAAAGACTATGCCTACCGCGCTTCCAATGTCCGCAATGCCTGCTCAGCCGCAGCTTCCTGCTTCTGCTTCCGTGCCGAGTCAGGGGATGCCTCAGACGCAAACGACGCCATCCAGTCAAAACCCGCAACAATCCTTCACTCGCGAACAACTAGCCCAATTCGACGGCAGGAATGGAAGGCCGGCTTATGTAGCGGTAAAAGGAATCGTGTATGACGTTACCAATAACGCCGCGTGGTCGGCAGCTTCTCATTTCGGCTTATCGGCCGGAAAAGACCTCACGCAAGAATTTGCTTCCTGCCATGCTGGGGAGCAGTGGATTTTAAGTACACTTACGCCAGTGGGGAGGTTAATCGATTGACGGAACAAACGATCCTGCCACCTGAGCCCGTCACCAACGAAGCGATCGCGAAACGACTCTTTGAAGATGCAAAGCAGAAGTTGGCCGAAGGGAACGTATCCAAACCGAAATTGGTTTGGCTGGAGCTTAACGGTTGCTCCGGCAACATTATTTCTTTACTAAACGGTCAAAATCCGGGCTTTGAGTACATGATTACTTCGATGGCTAATTTGGTATATAGCAACAGCTTGATGATTCCGGAAGGGAACCAGGCCTTGGATCGCTTGTTTGAACTGCTTCGTTCAAACGAGCCGTTCATCTTGGCCGTCGAGGGAGCCGTGTCACTGAAAAATAACGGCATGTACCAGCTCGTGGGGAGCTATGACGGAAAACCGTTGACCGGGTTGCAAGCCGCCAAAATGCTAGGGGCCAAAGCGACGCATGTTATAGCTGTGGGGGCCTGCGCCGTTGATGGGGGACCGTCGGCTGCGAAGCCAAACCTCTCGCAGAGCGTAGGCTTGCAGCAAGTACTGGAGCGTAAAATTATCAAGCTGCCCGGATGCCCTTGCCATCCGGATTGGTTCTTGGGGACGTTATCTCACCTTATCGCATACGGAGAACCCGCGTTGGATCGAAGGGATCGACCGCTGCTGTTCTATAGTACCTTGATCCATGATCGCTGCCCGCGACTTGATTATTTTCACAAAGGAATTTTCTCCAAAACGCTGGGAGAGCCGTATTGCCTATTCAAATTGGGTTGCCGCGGCCCCGTTACTCGCGTGGATTGCCCGACGCGTCGCTGGAACGATCATATCAACTGGCCTATTGGGGCCAGTACTTGTATCGGTTGCTCCCAATTCGGATTTCCGGACCAGATGGCCCCGTTTATCTCCTACGAGACGACGGAGGGGTAATATGACGAGACGAATTGTAATTAATCCCATTACACGGATGAGCGGCTTTATGGAGCTTGATGTTACTGTGGAGAACGGGGTAGTAACGGAAGCCAAGACAAAAGGGACCATGTTTCGAGGCTTCGAGCAAATGATGGTGGGGAGGAGTCCGTTCGACGCCATATACTTAACGCAGCGCATATGCGGAATTTGTTCCACGGCTCATTCCGTAGGGGCCTCGTTGGCGTTGGAGGATGCTCTGGGCGTGGTTCCTACGGAGCAAGGAAGGTATTTGCGGGACGTCATTCACGCAAGTGAGTTTCTGCAAAATCATATTCGCCACTTTTATCAATACGGAGTTCCAGATTATGTAAGGGTTCTGAAATTGAATACGATCTGCGACTCGGACCACAAAGATTTCCGTCTGCCGTCATCGGTTAATGATACGATTGCAGCGCACTATTTCGATTCCTTGCCGATCAGCCGCTTGGCGCATGAATTGCTGGCGACCTTTGGCGGGAAGGCGCCGCACAATCACGGTGTGTTCGTTGGCGGGTATTCCACGCCGGCCACGGTGGATCAGCTTGTTCGGGCCAAATCGATCCTGAAGCAAATCAGCCAATTTACGGACGAGAAGCTTATTCCGGATGCTTATTTGTTGGCGAAGTATTATCCGGACTATTTCAGTATCGGCAGAGGATATGGAAACTTGATGAGCTACGGCATTTTCTATGATTATTCGGAGCTCGGGACGTTGTACGTGCAGCCGGGAGTGTTTCAGCACGGTGCCTACCTGCCATTCGATCCCGATAAAATAACGGAGTATCACGATCAGTCCTGGTACATCGGAAACAGCCCGAACCGTCCGCTGGAATCGATGCCAGAGCCGGATATGGGGAAGCCGAATGCTTATTCCTGGGTGAAAGCGCCGAGATACGATGGCTTGCCCTTTGAAGTTGGTCCCCTGGCAAGGCTCTGGTTAAGCGGTAATTATCGAAACGGAATTTCGACCATGGATCGGACCCTTGCGCGCGCATTAGAGGTAAAAAAAGTAATAGAGGTTATCGAAGTCCTGCTGGATCAAATCATACCCGGAACCGCTGTGCAAAAGCGATGGGATGTGCCGGATCGAGCGATGGGCTCGGGGCTCACGGATACGACCCGAGGGGCGCTCGGTCATTGGTTGAAGATCGAAGAAAAGAAGCTATCCTTTTACCAAATCATTACGCCGTCCGGATGGGATTTCTCGGCCAGTACCTCTATCAACAAGGGGACGGCTGAGCAAGCGCTGCTAGGTACGCATATCGTGGACCCTGATCACCCTGTCGAGCTCGGAAGAATCCTTCGGTCTTTCGACCCGTGCATGTCTTGTGCTACGCACGTACATCGTCCAGGTCACCCGTCAAAAACGTTTCAGGTATTCGGATGAAAAAAGTACTTGTGCTGGGCATTGGCAATCGGTTGATGCGTGACGATGGAATCGGCGTTTACATAGTGGAGACATTACAGAAGGAGAATGAGTCCGGAGATCTTCAGTATTTGGTTGGCGAGACGGATATCGATTACTGCTTAAGGGTAATGGAAGATGTGGATCGATTAATAATCGTCGATGCGGTGAAGTCAGATCGAGAGGTCGGGGATGTATCGTGTCACCCCATTGAGGAGATTGGTTCCTTTCAATTAGGAATTTCGATACATGATCTTCATCTGTTCTCGATCATTCCAATCATGTATCCGCTGCTTCATGTTACCGTTATCGGTATTGATGTCGAGCGTGTTGATTTCGGGCTGGGGTTAAGTCAGGCATTAGAGCTGCAGCTTCCCCGTATCGTTCATGATGTTCGGAGTATGGTCTGTAGCCTATTGAATGAATAGAAATGCCGCCTCGCATGAAGGCGGGATTGTATCATGTAAAAGCGGATGCCGTTGTATAGAAATCTCTTCATGTTCTCAACAGGACTGAATTTTTTGTGTTGCTACTTAATGTCGCTACTGAACAGTTCTACGTAATAATCAACCATTTTAAGCGATGCATGTCCCAAGATATGTCTAAGGGTAAATGGATCGCTACCATTCAATATATTATAGAACTTAGCCATCGTATGCCGGAAACGTATGCGGGGAGACTCTGACGCCGGTTATGCCCGCCACGCTGCCGTAGGCCTGGATTTTGTCTTGCAAGGCTCGTGTACTGATTTGTTCGTTATCCATGTTGACGAATAAAGCAGCAGTCTTCAGGTTGCCTCGTATGTCCAAATATTTGCGAATGATTTTCCCGCAGTTTTGTTGAAAGGGCACTCTGTGTGCCCGCCCGCCTTTTCCCTTCCACCATCATCATGGTAAAATCCCGGCAGCCCGTAAACGTTTTTTGATCCGGTTGCTCGAGGTCCATAAAATAAAGAGACGAAGAGATTGTAGAGCGTCGCGCCTTCGAGCAGCGCGGCGGTTCGTGCCAGGGCGATTGCCCAAAGAATGCCCCCGCCCGCTATCGGTGTTTGTCCAGATAGTTGTCGCGAATTCTCAAAAAACAGGATGTTGTCCGGATGGGATTTCGCTTAAGCTTGCCGTTTCAATGACGATCGCGAACTTCTCCCTTGTATTCCATCGCTCAGGGGATACGTCCCCCGAATTTGGTTGCCCTTGGCCCATCGCTGCTTTTTTCCATTTATATAACGTCGTCTCGGAGACGCCGCTTTCCTTGGCTAACCGACTCACTGATTGGATCGATTACATGAACTGGTTTAACAAAATCCAGAGGTGCAGGCGCAGAGTTGCCAGGTGTACGCTTTGACGACGCTGTACGGCCGTTTGAAGCGGTATCATGCATAGTCCTGTTAGCGCCGCATGCAAAGGAATAGTCTCAACAAAATCAGTGCATCTATGTTTGATATTACCAATTGTGTTTCTCCGTGTTAATATGGATAGAATAATAGATTTACCTACAAAATTGGAGGACTAATAAAATGCTTCGTCGCTATAGCTCATGGCTAATGTCTGACTACTAGAGAACTTGACCATACTGCCAAGTAAGACGAAAACAAGGTGGTAATGATCGATGTGGACCTCATTAAGCAGTAGCGATAATT